>WNFG01004865.1_pt1 | contig 22420 bp, 17 predicted proteins | sample 5400431 | NCBI WGS metagenome assembly WNFG01 (sample SAMN13153346, study PRJNA577476) | soil metagenome | isolation source: 120 cm saprolite under Douglas fir tree site 2 hole 3 replicate 2 | place: USA:California | collected 2015-04-18 | reverse complement strand
CCGCCCGGGCGGCGACGAAAGCCAGTTCTGGCTGCAGTGGAAATATTTTGACGAGAACGCACCCGCTCCCGTTAAAAGCACGGCCGGATGGTACGTCGTCAAGCTCAATAGCCCCGATGACGCCGTGCGCGTCGCCAAGGCCATTGACGAAAAGTTTGCCAATTCGTCGTTTGAAACCAAGACCGAGACGGAATCCGCCTTCGCCGCGTATTTCGCCAAGCAGTTCGGAAACATCGAACTCTTAATCCTCACCATCGGCAGCGTCGTCTTCTTTACACTTCTGCTGGTCACCGGCAACACGATGGCCATCTCTGTGCGGGAGCGCACCTCAGAACTGGCCGTCCTAAAAGCCATCGGCTTTTCCGGGCGCGCTGTCCTTTTCTTCGTTCTGGCGGAGTCCATCGTGATCGCTCTCGTTGGCGGCTTCCTGGGCTTGACGCTCGCCTACTTGGCCATCCCTGTTATCGGCGTGGCTCTCACCGGCCTTCTGCCTCCACTTATCCTCTCCAAGTCGCTTTTGACAATTGGCCTTGTTTTCGCCCTCTTTGTTGGCGCTGCCAGCGGCCTGCTGCCGGGGATCGGCGCCATGCGTATGCGCGTCGTGAACGCACTGAGGAGGGTGTAGTTACTATGCTCGGGCCTATTCTCAAGCTACTTGGTTTACTCGCAAAACTCTTACTCGGACTGTTCGGCATTTTGACAGGACTCGCTATTTTTGCGCTGGCATTGTGCGTCGTGTTCGGTATCGTTGCGGGCCTGTTAGCGCCTTTGATCGTGTCGGTTCCCGTTGCCTACAACTTCCGAAGTATCACCGTTCGTTGGGCTTCGGCGGTGGTCGCCGTCATGGGAATCGCGGGCACGGTGGGCGTTTTCATTGCCATGTTGTCCCTTGCACGTGGATTCAGGGCCACGCTTGTTTCTTCTGGCTCCGCCGACAACGCGCTCATTACCCGCGCGGGGGCCACATCCGAAATGACCAGCGGAGTCTCTCTCGATTCAGTCAAAATTATCCAGGATGCTCCGGGCATCGCTCGGGGGGCCGACGGCCCGTTGCTGACACCGGAGGCGGTCCTGATGGCGCCGATTCCCTTGATTTCCACCGGCACGGATGCCAACGTTGAGCTTCGCGGTGTTGCGCCAAACGTTTTTGCCATTCGCAACAATGTCAAAATCATCGAAGGCCGCATGTTTCGGCCCGGTCTGTCCGAACTCATCGTCGGCAAAAACGCCAAGGCGACCTATTCGGGCTTGACTCTGGGAAGAACAATCAGTCTCGGCAGCGGACATTGGCAAGTGGTGGGTATCTTTGACGCCGGCGGAAGCGCCTTCGATTCCGAAGTTTGGGGCGACGCCCACCTCCTGAACGGCGCCTACAAGCGTCCCGACACTTTTTCTCAGTCCGTTACAGTGCACCTCACTTCGCCGGCCGCCCTTCAACAATTGAGGGACACTCTCACGGCCGATCCGCGTTTGAATGTGGATGTTACGCGCGAAATCGACTACTACTCTAAGCAGTCCACGCGCATGACTCAGCTCATCACTATTCTGGGCGGGTTCGTAGCGGCGATCATGGCCATCGGCGCGGTTTTTGGCGCCCTCAACACCATGTACTCCGCCGTCGCCGAACGCGGCCGCGAAATCGCCACCATGCGCGCGCTCGGCTTCAACTCCTGGAACGTCGTCCTCTCTTTTCTCTTTGAAGCCCTGTTGATTTCTTTTGTTGGCGGCGTCCTGGGCTGCCTCGCTGTTCTGCCTCTTAACGGCCTGACTACCAGCACCATGAATTTTCAGACTTTTTCCAACCTGGCCTTTGCCTTCAAGATCACCTTTGATCTTCTTTGGATGGGCGTTCTCTTCGCCTTGGTCATGGGGGTCCTTGGCGGCATGCCCCCTGCGATTCGCGCCGCGAGCCGTCCCGTGGCCTCAGCGCTCCGCGAACTGTAGAGGCGGAGGGAGAATCATTCGGGAGGCGCTTATGGCGGACAGAAAGCGCTTTATAAGTTCAGGCCGGAATAGCTAATCCGCCAGTTTTAATTTTTCGAGGTACAGGTTATAGGCGGCCTTCACCTTGGCGGGATCCGGCGGTTTGCCTTTCGACTCCGTGAACGGCCCGATGAACTGATCCATCGCTTTATCGATTTCCTCGAACAGCTTGCGATTCGTGTTCGCCAGCGCGGTATCACCCCCGTACTCTTCCGCTTTGTCCCAGAGCCTTTCCAGTATCGTCGCCAGTTCCGCGGCTGCGGCGAGGTCGCCCCTTTGGTAATCGGAGTAGAGGTGTTGAGCCAGCGCGCGGTACGCTCCCATTTTGGAGATATCCACGCCGTTCTTTTGCGCGACTTTTTTCTCCTGGGCCCAAGCGGGCGCTGCGGCACCGCTGGCGGCAAGGAATGCAAGAACCAAAGCAAGGAGGGGCCGTGGCGCTCTGCCAGAACGGAATGTCATCGCTTCTCCTTGGCTCGCGAACAAGACTGTAGCGCGAGCATCTGGATTCAAATGAATTTTCACGTACGAGGCTTTTGTAACACGAAGCAGAGGCAAGAGAGCCACTGGAGCCAGCCTTGCTGTTAGCAAAAAGGTACGTACTCGCCGGATTGCGCCGGAGGGGATTCCGCCGTTCCCCGCAATTCTCCGCGCGTAGAGAGGTCGCGACCTTCCCGTACAGGAGGGCTCGTGTCCAACTCTTTAACGCCAAATTCGAATCCGTGTTTTACTTTTCAGAATCAAGTCCCTTGACGGCCCAGGGATGCGAATCTAGCCTTAGGGGAGGGGAATTGGGGCCGGTATGAGCGCTCTTGGAAACCAGACCGCGAACATGCAGCGATGCGTGTTTTGCGGCAAGCACATGGCTGCGCACTTGAGGCAGTGCCCTTTCTGCCGCGAGGCGGTTCCGCAGGTGCAGTTGGCGCAGCGCCGGGGGCCGGACGGGCGGCGCCAGATGCGCCGCGGCCTTCTTTATATGCTTCTCGCTGGTGTGATTCACTATTTCGCCGCGGGATATGCCAGTCCTTTTCAGATTCCCCTGCCGGCTCCCGTCCTTCCAATCGTGACGCAATACCTCACGCCGCTTCTTTTCCTCGGCGGACTTGGAATGACTCTTTACGGCCTCTATCTCAAGATGAAATCTTGATCCACGCCGGTTCGCAGCGGTGCGCGGATTTCGACCGTCCAGACTTTCCATCCAGTGAAAAAGAAACGCCGAACCAATCAGGGCACCTGTCCGGAGGGCCAGTGTGACTGATTGGCGCAGTTCTCCCTTTCGAATTCACGCGCGCTCCCATCCGTTGTGGCCTACTGAAGATGAGGCCGCCCTCCCAGCCTTACCCGGAGATTTTTCACAGAGGAGTCACGATGAAAAAATCGATCTTGATTGCAGCAGTTCTGTTCATAAGCGTTTCTCTTTACATGACCGTGGGCGCGGAACGCGCGGGCGCGCAAGGACCCGCGGGCGCCGGCGCTTCCACGGCCGTACGAGGCAATTCGGACTCGCCGAGCTCGCATAGCTCCCATTCCCTCAATCCCATCAAGTGGGTGAAAAAGGACAAGAGTTCCCCCGATTCGAAAGGCAGCAGGAGCGACATCGAGAAGAAGTTGACGCCCAAACTGCAAGCCCAGGGTGTTTTGCCGGCCAATGCGAACGCCACCGATTCGTGCGCAGCTTTCGTGGCACTGAATGAGTGCCTGGCCGCGCTTCACGCCAGCCACAATCTGGGTCTGGACTTCAATTGCTTACGCGCCAGCGTCACAGGCGTGCATGCGAGCGCCGATATGTCCGGCTGCAAGGTCGCCGATGGAGAGAAAGCCCTGAGCCTGAACAAGGCGATCCATGCCGTGAACCCCAATGCGGACGCCAAGGGAGCAACCAAGAACGCTGAGCAGCAGGCCAAGGACGACCTCAAGGACCTCGGCTCTTAAGGCCAAAGCGGAGGAAAATCGCAACGCCGTTGAGCGAAGGTTTCGGCGAAAGTCGAAAAAAAACGCGAAATGGAAACGGGGCGAAGGCCGATAGTCACGGCTTTCGCCCTTCTTTCTTGAATGCGAGAGCCGTGCGAGAAAAATTGCCTGACGAGCGCAACGCAACGGCAATTAACCGGATGCGGCGTTCGCAGGCGGAGCAGGGGAAGCAGCCGAGGAGGAGGAGGCTGAGGACGCAGGGGACGACGGGACGTCTGTGTCCGTGGTGGCAGCGGCGGCGGTGGCGCGGTAGCGCACGATGAGCAGGGTGAGGTCGTCGGCCTGATGAGCGCCGCGGGCGAAGTTTTCCACCGCTTCGAGGACGCATTTCTGGAGTTGGTCGAGGGGGCATTCCATCTGGCCGGTGAGGAGCTGCTTGAGGCGCGCGATGCCGAACATTTGCTCGTCGGGATCCGCGGCCTCAGTGACGCCGTCGCTGAAGAGCACGAGGGTGTCGCCGGGCTCGAGCTGCAGGCACACAGCGGTGTATTGGGCTTCGGGGACAAGGCCGACGGGAAAGGAGCCTTCGGTGAAGGCTTCCTCGGCGGCGCCGCGACGAATAAGGAAGGGCGAGGGATGGCCGGCGTTGATAAATTCCAGGTGGCCTTGCTGATCGAGTATGCCGAAGAACATGGTGGCGTAGCGCCCCACTTCAGAATGATCACAGAGGAAGCGATTTATATGATTGAAGACGCGCGCGGGATCGGTGCCGAGAGTCATGCCCGAAAGCGCGCCCTGAAGCATGGTGGTGAGAAGCGCGGCGCCGAGGCCCTTGCCGGAAACGTCCGCGATGAGAAACGCGGTGCGGCCATCGCTGAGCGGAAAGACGTCGAAGTAATCTCCACCAACCGACAAGCAGGGAAGATTAAATCCGGTGACGGCGAGATGCGGGTATTCTCGGAAATCGCGCGGGAGAAGCGCTTGCTGGATGTCGCGGGCGATGTTGATCTCCTGCTCGAGGCGCTGGCGTTCGCGCTCGCGTTCGACGAGGCGGGCGTTGTCGAGGATGCTGGCGGCGTCGGCGGCCAGGGCGTCGAGAATCTGACGGTCGAGCGCGGAGAAGGCGGCGGGGCGGCGCGAATCGAGGTAGAGAACGCCGAGGAAATCGCCGCGCTTGATATTGAGCATGGATTCTTGGGTATTCGCGCGCGATATGGCGAAGAGAGGAATCACGACGACTGCTCGCAGACGTTGCGCGACGATGCTCTGCGCAGCTTGCAAGTCCATGTCCGCTTGCGCGAGGTCTTCGGTGATCACCGGCGATTGCTGCTTGAGCGCGAGCTGGATGGCGGTCTGGCTGGGTGCCACGCTTTCTGGCGGCAAGCGCAATGCGCCGCTGCGCCGCGCGAGTTTTACTTTCAGCGCGTCCATGGAGTCCTTTTCGAGAAGCAGGCCGCGATCCGCATCGGTGACGGAGACGGCGTGATCCAGCATGTGGCTCAGTGCCTCTTCGAGAGGAAGCTGAGAGTGCAATAGCGCAGTGGCTTCCAGCAGGCGCTTGAGCTTGGCAAGGCCGCCTCCCGCCGGCTCCGAGCTGGTGATGTTCTCCATGCGCGTGAGCAGTTGGGGAAGGGAATCTCCGTCCGAACCCTTGGCGGAACGGAAGATGATCTCGTAAGAGTCGTCGAGTCCGAAGGTGATGGAGTCCCCATCCTGCAACTCGCGGCTTTCGATTTTTTCGCCGTTGACGAAGAGGCCGCGGCGCTGGCCGCGATCTTCGACATAGAAACGATTGCCTTCGATGACCACGGCGGCGCAATTGCGGGAAATGCGGCGGTCGGAGAGCTGCAAGTGGTTGCCGGTCTCGGCGCCGCGGCCGATCACAAAAGGCGATTGCGTGATGCGCGCAAAGCGGCGAGCGCCGTCCGGGGAGACGACTTCGAGAACGGCTTCACCGGCAAGAGGAACCGCATCTGGCATGGGTCAGTCCTAAGGCGGGAATTGTAACACGCGAGGTAGAAGACAGAGGGTTGGCGCGGACCCAACCAGTGTTAAGCAGTCAAGTTCTGTTGGGCAGGCCCCTTGATTTTGGCGGGTTCGAGGTTGGGCAAAAAGGCGGTGAGGATGCCGATGGCGGGAAGGAACGCGCAAACGTGGTAAACGTAATTGATCGAGGTGAGGTCGGCCAGCTTGCCGAGAAACGCGGCGCCTATCCCTCCCAAGCCAAACGCCAAGCCAAAAAATAACCCCGAGACCATGCCGATTCTTCCCGGCATGAGTTCCTGGGCATAAACGAGGATGGCGGAAAAAGCGGAAGCCAGGGTGAAGCCGATCACCACGCTGAGAATGCTGGTCCAGAAAAGATTGGAGTACGGCAAAACCAAGGTGAAGGGAAGTATCCCCAGGATGGAGCACCAGATGACGTATTTGCGGCCGATCTTATCGCCCACCGGGCCGCCGATGAAAGTTCCCGCAGCGACCGCTGCGAGAAACAAGAAGAGGTGCAACTGCGCGTTCTGAAGCGTGAGGTGAAACTTGCCCATGAGATAAAACGTGTAGTAGTTCATCAAACTGGCGAGATAGAAAAACTTTGAGAACATGAGGGCCACAAGAACGGCCAGCGCGAAAGCCACTTTCTTCGGGGCCAGGACCTCGTGCCGGGGAGCAGAATCCACGGACGCGGGACGACGCGCGGGATCCGGGGTGAGCGCCTTCGGAAGATGCATGGGATGATTGCGGAACCAGGTGCCGATGTTGGTTAACAGGACGATGGCGAATAGCGCCAAAAGCGAAAACCAGGCAATGCTTGACTGTCCCGTGATAAACGCCCAAGCCAGCAAAGGGCCGAGCGCGGAACCGGCGTTGCCGCCCACTTGGAAGACCGATTGCGCCATGCCGTGCTGTCCCCCGGAGGCCAGACGCGCGATGCGCGAAGACTCTGGGTGAAACACGGCCGAGCCGATGCCCACCAGCGCGGCGGCGGCGAGGATGGTGCCGTAGGTGGGAGCCATGGAGAACGCCAGCAAGCCAATCATGGTAATGCTCATGCCGACGGCCAGAGAATAGGGTTTCGGGCGGCGGTCGGTATAGAGACCCACGAGCGGCTGGAGAATCGAGGCCGTCAGTTGCGAAGTGAGCGCGATGCGGCCGACTTGCCAGTAATTAAAATGAAAGGTTTTCTGGAGCAGCGGGTAGATCGGCGGCATTAAAGACTGAATGGTGTCGTTCAGGAGATGGCAGAAACTGATAGTGAGCAGGATTTTGAAGACAGTTTTCTCGCCGGTGTCTGCGGGAGCAGCTGCCTGAATGGCAGTCAAGTCTGTGTCGCTAGCCATTTGGAGTGGGATTCCCTGAGCCGTTGGTGAAGGGCCGCATCGGTTTCACCGCACTGCCGAAGCGAGCCGGCGAGTTACATATTCAGCCGCGTAAGCGTCGAAAAGATCGTTGAGGCGCTCGCAGACCGGGCCGGGAGCGGGGATTTTATTTCCAGCGATTTCCGCGGCGCTGATGAGATTGCGGTTGGTGGATGAGATGAAAACCTCGTCGGCGGAGTAAAGGTCCTCGGGACGAAGCGCCTGCTCGAGGACCGAAACGCCGGCTTCCGGCGCGATTTCCATGAGGATGCCCCGGGTGACGCCTTCGAGGCAGCCGGAGTTCAGGGGCGGCGTGAGAATTTTCTCGTTCTTCACCGCGAAAATATTCGCGGAAGTGCATTCTGCCACTTCGCCGCGCTCGTTGAGCATCACCACTTCGTCAAAGCCATCTTTGACCGCTTCAGCAACGGCCCAAACATTGTTGAGCCAGGAAATGCTCTTGACGCCGGAGAGGGGAGAAGCGGCGTGGCGGCCGTGTTCGCGGAGAGCCAGGCGCGCGGTTTCGCGATGTTCAGGAAGGCCGGCGGTGTAAATGATGAGGTCGACCTGCGGATGCTTTTCATCGCTCTGCCAGAAACCCACGGTGTTGTAGACGAAATAGATGCGCGCGCAACCTTCCGCGACCTGGTTAGCGCGAATGACTTCGTGGAGATGCACGCGCACTTTGGCTGCGGTGTAAGGCATGGGGAGGTGTGTGAGGTTGGCGTCCTTTTCCAGGCGGCGCCAGTGGCGCTCGTAGGCGAAAGCCTCGCCGCGCGAGATGCGCAGCGTGGTGAAGATACCCCAGCCGCAGATCAGGCCGGCTTGCCCGGGAGAAAGCCTGACCTTCTCGATGGGCAGAAGCGCGTCGTTGTGAAAAACGTTCGGGTGAATCACCAGTTCCTCGCGGTTCGAGCCTCAGCTCCATCTCTATTGTATCCGAAAATTGTTCGGGAACCGCGCACGCCAGCTTTCACCCGGCTAAAAAGCAAAAAGGGCGGACCGAAGCCCGCCCTCTTTGGAAGTAAGATTTAGCTCTCGCTCAGAAGAGCAGTTTCAACGCAAACTGAATCTGCCGTGCCGAACCGAAGTCGCCGGTCGGGAAGCGGGTGCTTGTGACCTGGCCAAAGGTTGTGCTGGTGGGGCTGAAGGTGAGAGCCGGGTTTCCGAAGTTCGGATGATTCAAGATGTCGAACATCTCTGCACGGAATTGCACATTGAGCTTCTCCGTCACTTTCGTGTTCTTGATGACCGAAAAGTCGGTGTTGAGAAAACCTGGTCCTGTGAGGGAGTCGCGGCCGAGATTGCCGGGATGGCAAGTCGTCGTCCCGGCGACGGTGACACACGGGGTTGCGAACTCCGATGCGAAAACCGCTTTGCTTCCAAACCATGCAGTGGGATCTCCCGTCACGTGAATGGGGGCGATGACATCGGGACGAACCGTAAGGGTGATTGGCGTGCGAATCGATACCGTAGGATTCAACGGATTGCCAGTTTGCGCCTGGGTTATGATGCCGGCCTGCCACCCAGCCACGAGGCGGTTCGCTTTGAACGGCAACTCGTAAAACCCGCTCAACACAAAGCGGTGGCGGACGTCGAACTCCGACCGACCGTAGTCACCGCGGGGGTTGTATGCGTTTTGCAGGACGTAGCTCTCGCCGGTAGAAAGAGAGTTGTAATCGAGCGACTTCGCATACGTGTAAGAACCAACGAATTCCAGGCCGTGCGAGAAGTGCTTGTTAATCGTGGCCCATAGTGCATTGTAGTTCGAGTTTCCGTTGCTGTTAATTTGATTGATGTTGCCGAACGTGCAGGCTGGATGAGGCGCGGTGCACTGAGACGGCAAAATGGCGCTGGTGGCCGGGAGTGTCGGGAAGGGACGGGTCGAACCATAAAAGCCATTCGTAACCAAGGGCTGATTGATGTTCTGATTCAGCTGGAGGTGAGTGGCCTTCAGTCCAACGTAAGCGATGCTCAGGCCTATGGTGGAAGTGAGTTGGCGCTCGACCGTCAAGTTCCAGTCCTGTGAATACATATCGTTAAAGTTCCGATTGATTGCGGCTGGGCCCAGGCTCGTTGCTCCCAGCGAGTTCCCAGGATTCTCTGCCGTAATCACACCCGAATTAACTGCGATAGGTACGGCGAAAGGCGGGTTTCCGCTCAGACCGAGCACGGTGTTGGTAGTCGGGTCCTGCGTCAGAATGGCATAGGCGGCGCGCACCGAGGTCTTGCCATCCTTGAAAGGATCCCAGGCGAAGCCGACGCGGGGCTGGAAATTTTTGTTGTTCGTGTGATACGGCTGGCTCGCCGGGACGAGTGCGCCGGTCGCGGGATCAAATTGCGTGAAGTGACCCGCGGCCTCTGACGGCGTAGAGTTCCACGCGTATCTCAAACCGAGGTTGATGGTGAAATTGGGCTTCCACTTATAGCTGTCCTGAGCAAAGACGTCATAGGACGGCTGCAAGATCTTGTCGTTTCCGGCCCCGAGTTGGATGGTGAAAGCAGACGCCGAGTCGTTGATAAAGTTTTGGAACGCGGTCTGGCTGGTAGTGCCCGAACCAGTCGCATTAAAAGTGAGAGTGCCTATATTCTCAGAGATGTTGTTGTTATAGGCGCGCCGGATTTCTCCGCCGAACGCGAAAGTGTGCCGGCCCTTCAGCCAGCTCAGCGTGTCGTTCAGAACAGCGGTAGTGTCCCCGCGTCCCGATGGTTCGCCGTTAGGTCCGCCAAAAAACAAGACTCCTCCTACGTTGATATCCGGTAATCCCGTGGCCAGCGGAGAACCAGCCGGCAGGGTGATATTGAACTTTGCCGGATCGAGCAGCGCATTCGGAAGGAAGGTCAAGTGGATTCGGTTAAATCCGAGACGAACGGTATTGGCGAGCGACGCATTGAAGGTGTGATCCTCGCTGATGGTCATCAGTTGGCGGAACCCGTCGCGGGTATCTCCGAATCCCGGAATGGTGTCTAGCACTGTCGGGAACAACGGCTCTTGCCGAAGGTCCTTTTGAACGACGTAGTAGCCGTGGATGCGGTCTTGCTGCCGCAATTCCACATCAACGTCACCAGATCCCTGATTGAGTGACACGTTAGCGAGCGCGCCGCCGCGGAACCCCGTCCAATCGGCCTGAGCGGCAGAAGCGTCTGAGGGTTGCGGAAAAGTCGCCGCGGGCACGAGCCCCAGCAGGCTTTTCACTGCAGGCTCTGTAGACGGGTTAACCATCGCGATCTGGTTCTGGCTGAAGACCGTAGTGGAAACCGCCAAGCTCTGGCGTTGCCGAATGCCCTCGTACGCCAGAAAGAAGAACACCTTGTTCTTGAAAATTGGACCGCCGAAATCGGCGCCGAATTCGTTGCGCTTGAAAGGCGCTTGTGGAACCGGATTGCCTTTTGAGTCCTTCACGGGATTGAAGTAGTTTCGGGCGTCCAGGTCATTGTTGCGGAAAAATTCAAACAGTTCGCCATGATATCCGTTGCTGCCAGAGCGTGTAGCGAGGTTTACGATCGCGCCGGAGTTTCTTCCGTACTCCGCGGGAAACGCCGAATTGTCGATCTTATATTCCGCGAGCGTGTCAATCGGCGGCTGAAACGTGATCTGGTTTTGCACCGGATCGTTCAGGTTGATTCCGTTCACCAGCCAATTGGTGGTGTCTTCGCGCTGGCCTGCGGTATTGATTCCGAACGATCCCTGGCCGCGCAAGGGCGCGGAGAGGAAACCATTCGCGGGCGGCGTAACCGTTCCGGGCGTGAGCAGGCTGAGGTCCGTGAAGTGCCGGCCGTTCAGCGGAATTTCCTGCACGGTCTTGTCGTTGATCACCTGGCTCATGCTGGTCGTGGCGGTTTCGATGAGCGCGGCATCGGCCATGATCTCGACGGTTTCCGCCGTCGCACCAAACATTTTGCGTCGCGGCGGTGGCCACCTCGAGCTTGAGATCGGCGACGAGCGCTGATTGAAACCCCGAAGCGCTGACCTGGAGGCGATAAATTCCGATCGGCAGCGAGGGGAAAAGATATGCCCCGGCAGTGTCCGTCTGCGTGGCCGATTCGACTCCGGTCGCCTGGTTCGTCGCGACAACCTTAGCGCTGGCCACTACGGCTCCCGTCGAATCAGTCACTGTACCGCCCAAAGCGGCTGTCGATTGCGCGTGGACGTTGCTACCCAAGAAAGCCGAAATTAGGACCAAAAGGAAAAAAACACGTCTGCCAATCAAACTTATTGATGCAACTGCCATAGTTGAACTCCTCCTGAGAAATACGCCACTTGAACTGCTTGGTACCAGCCTCGAACCGAGTCGCAATCCCGGTGCCAGAATGGGGCCACATTAACTTGCCATAAAACCTTTCTATATCAATTGTTTGCGAGTTTAGATGGATGTTATGCGCAGCACAGCCGGGAACCGGTCTCCGGAAAACAGAAGTGGTCTTCCAAATTTAGGAGGATTCAACGTGGAGTTTATGCAATGACAGGCGTTGGGCACGCCAAACGGATCTAAGGTTTGCAGGTGGCGGGGAGGAGCAGCGGCTGGCCTTCGAAGATCACATTTGCATCGCGGATGGCCGGGTTTACCTGGGCGATGCAGGACCAGTAGGAAGCGTGGCCGAACTGAGACTTCGCGATCTTTGAGAGCGTATCGCCCTTGCGGACGGTAATCTTTGTCGCCGTCCGCAGAGACGAGACCGCCGCAGGCAGGAAAATCCGCGAGCCTGCCACGATGCGGTTGGCGTCAACGATGCCAGGATTCACGGCTAGCAGATCGTGCCAACGAAGCCCCTTGCCCAAATTTTGCTGGGCGATCTTCCACAGCGAGTCGCCGGGCTTCACGACTACCGCGCTGAGTTTTGCCGCGCCGTTCGGCGCTACTGGAACGACAGGCGTCACCGGCGCGATCGGAGCGGGAGCAGGAGTGGTCGGTAGCAGGGGCGCTACTCGAATGGCCGGCGGGCGCGAAGGCAGGACGTTCGGCGGCGCAACAAAAACGCGAGGACGTTCGAATGGTGAACGCTTCACCGGGGGCCGGTACGGAGCGAAGCGCGGCGGTGCACGATTGGAGACCGGCGGACGCAGTGGCGTCACCGGAGGCTTCGGCAAGGCGAGCACTGGAGGCTTTGGTGACGCGAGCACCGGCGCGTCGGCGAAGGGAAGATGGAACTCCGCGGACTGCTGAAGTTTCTGCGACTGCTTCTGTTTGCGGAAACGGCGCGCGACGTCTCCGAGGGGAGCGTCGGGAGCCAGCGACTGCGCGTCGACGGCTTCACTGGATTTTTCCGCCGACGGAGCGACCGGCTGATTCTTCTTCGCCTCCACCTGCGCGCGATCCTCCGGCGTGAGGATCTGGGCGCGCTTTAGATCCTGCTCCGTGTAGACATGCTTGGATTTTTTTTGCTGGTTTTCTTTTTGGGTGCGTTCCTGACGAGCCGCTTCAGCGACATCCTGGGCAGAGCACTGCGTGGCGCCAAAAAAAACGCCGCATACAAAAATGATTCCGGGAGAGCACAAACGCAGCAAGCGAAATGAGAGCCTTGCGGCTTTCGAGGGGCCCGACACGAGAGGTGCGTCGAGATCAATTCGTAGCATGGCAAACCGACTACGGGGGGACACCGCTTAACAAGAATAGTACCAAAATCCGGGCCTCTTGGGAAGGCGAATTTTTGGCCGGAGCCGTCCCGGCGTCGCGCCGGCGACGGCGAAAAAGTCCCGGTCCACTCTTAATGACATCTCTCGCGAACAACTCTTCGTTGACAAAGCAGGGGGCAAACCCTAAGATTAGAGTTTGTCTTAACAGGGAAAGGTGTGACTGAGCGCGATGAGGACGTACGTAGCCAAAGGTGAAGAAGCCGAAGCGCTGAAAGTGGGCGCGAACTGGTTTGTGGTGGACGCAACGAACGTGGTCCTGGGGCGACTGGCGACCAAGGTCGCGCGCATGCTGATCGGCAAGGACAATCCCAGCTTTACGCCGTACCTGGATTCGGGTGACCACGTGGTGGTGATCAACGCGGATAAAGTGCGCATGACCGGAAACAAGGTCGAGCAGAAAGTTTATTATTCGCACAGCGGGTATCCCGGCGGGTTGAAGGAAGTTCCGGCGAAGCGGTTGCGCGAGTCGAAGTCCGACTGGATGATACGCGAGGCGGTTCTTGGCATGCTGCCGAAGAACAAGCTGCGGGCGCGGCGCGCGAGGAAGTTGCGCGTATACCGGGACGCGGCGGGATTGGCGCGGCACGCGGGACAGAAGCCACAAGCCGTCGCGGTCTAGAAAATTTTGGGGCCGGCGGATTTTGACCCGGCGCATTTTCCGCACGTTGGTGTTCCTTCTAAGTGGTGCCTTAGCAGGGAGCAATCCGAGCGTGGAGTTTTGAGACGGCGCGGAGCAGTCTCGTCTGTGGAAGATTCGAGGAGGAACATTGGGTTCTACGGGTACGCCCCTCGCGGGCACACAAACTTGGTTTCTGGGAACCGGACGGCGCAAGGAGTCGGTGGCGCGCGTGTTCCTGCGTCCGGGGTCAGGGAAGTTCAAGATCAATGGCCGCACGGTCGAACAGTATTTTCCGAATCACGCGTGGAAGCATGACGCGGTCGAGCCACTGAAGTTCACCAATATCGCCGACCAGGTGGACGTGGTGGTGACGGCGCACGGCGGCGGCGTGGGCGGACAGTCCGGCGCGGTGCGCATGGGATTGTCGCGAGCGATTTCGCGCTTCAATCCGGAGCTGCGACCGGCGCTGCGCAAGAACGGATTTTTGACGCGCGATTCGCGCATGAAGGAACGCAAGAAGTACGGACAAAAGGGCGCGCGCAAGCGCTTCCAGTTCACGAAGCGTTAAGGATTCGGGCGGGGCAAGCCCCGCCCCTACAAGAGCTCCAGCGGGCTGACGCAAGTCGGCCTGCTGAGATCACGGCCGGCAAGGAGCCGGCAATAGGCTGTTCTTCGGGGCGAATTTTGCCGCGGATAGGCCGGACTAAAGTCCGGCCCTACATGAGGCAAGAGAAGCGCGGACGCAAACAGCTATCCTATTAGGAGGAAACTTGGCAGTAGAAATTACGATGAAAGAATTGCTGGAGGCCGGAGTCCACTTCGGTCACCAGACGCGGCGCTGGAACCCGAAAATGAAGGAGTACATTTTCGGCGAACGCAATGGCATCCACATTATCGATCTTCAGAAAACCCTTAAAATGTTCCGCGAGGCGAGCCGCTTTGTCAGCGAACTTTCCGGGCAAGGCAGAAACGTTCTTTTTGTGGGCACCAAACGGCAGGCGCAGGAAGCGGTCGCCGAAGAGGCCAAGCGCTGCGGCGCGTTTTTTGTGAACCACCGCTGGCTGGGCGGCACGCTGACGAACTGGGCGACGCTGCAAAAATCCATCAAGCGGCTGAAGCTGCTGAAAGCCATGAACGAAGACGGCCGCATCAAAGAGCTTTCCAAGAAGGAACAAGCGCGGCTGGACCGCGAGATGAAGCACTTGTTCCAGAACCTTGAAGGCATCGAGAACATGACGCAATTGCCGGACGCCATGTTCGTGATCGATTCCAACGCGGAAGAAATTGCCGTGAAGGAAGCGCGGCGCATGGGCGTGCCGGTGGTTTCGGTGGTGGATACGAATTGCGATCCGGACGTGGTGGACTGGATCATTCCGGGTAACGACGACGCGCTGCGCGCCATCCGTCTGTTTACGACGAAGATTGCGGATTCCGTGCTCGAAGGCCACACCGCTTATCAGCAGTCGCAAGTGGCGGAGCAGAAGGCCGCGGAAGATCAGGCGCTGGTGGACGGCGTCGAGTACGTCGACACGAGCGCGTACGAACAGTACGAAAAGCAGGAAGGCGACTTCGTTGAAGGCGTTGTGGAAACGCCGGCGGAGCCTGCCGAGGCTGCGGAAGCCACCGTTCCTCCCGACGACGAAAAACACTAAACAAATTGCGCGGGTGAGAATTTTGTGAGGCCCGCGCCGAGCGATTCGGTGCGGGCCGTTTTGTAGCTACGAGCAGTAAAGAAGAAATTGCCAATCAGCGAAGAGAAAAAGGATGAGCACACAACAGCCAGCCGTGCAAATACCAGCACAACTCGTGAAAGAATTGCGCGAGCGGACCGGAGCAGGTTTCAACGATTGTCGCAATGCGTTGATCGAAGCGAACGGCGTCATCGAGAAGGCTATCGAGATTCTGCGGAAGAAGGGTCAAGCTGCTGCCGCGAAGAAAGCGCAGCGGGAAGCCAGCGAAGGGCTCGTCGGCAGCTACATCCACGCCGGCGGGAAAATCGGCGTGCTGGTGGAGTTGAACTGCGAGTCGGACTTCGTGGCGCGCACGGACGCGTTCCAGCAGCTTTCGCACGACATCGCCATGCACATCGCGGCGCTGGATCCGCGTTACGTGCGGCGCGAAGAAGTGACGCCCGAGATGCTCGAAAAGGAACGCGACATTTATAAGGCGCAAGCGCTGGCGACGGGCAAGCCGGAAGCGGTCGTCGACAAAATCGTCAACGGCAAGATGGAAAAATTCTACGAGGAAAACTGCCTCTACGAACAGCACTACATCAAGGACGAGAGCGTAACCATCGGCGAAATGATCACCCAGGCAATCGCCAAGCTTGGGGAAAGCATTTCGATCCGGCGCTTCGTGCGGTTCAAGGTCGGAGAAATCAGCGGCGGAACGGCCGGGCCGGAAACGGCCCCGGCGCCCGCGCCAGTCAAACCGTAATTTGAAGACCATCTAATGCAAGCCCCGAGCGTCCCGGTCAACCCGGGACGTTTTTTTTTGGAGTGCGGGAGCAAGCTCTCGCACTCCAAAAGTGCGGGGGCGGGGATAGTTTGCTACAATTCCGGTGATTTTGAATCGTGCGAATCGGAGGCTCATGGCGGCGACGAAGAAAGCTGGTAAGAATAGCGTGAAAAAAGCCGAGCCGGCGTACAAAAGAGTCTTGCTGAAGCTCTCCGGCGAATCCTTCCAGGGGCCGCAAGGATTTGGCATCCACGGAGAAACTATCCAGGCCATCGCGCGCGAGCTGAAGGATGTACATGCCCTGGGCGTGCAAGTGGCGATCATGGTGGGCGGAGGAAATATCTTCCGCGGCGCGCGGCAGAAAGGATTTGAGATCGACCGCGCCACCGGCGATTACATGGGCATGCTGGCCACGGTCATCAACGCACTGGCGCTGCAGGACGCGCTCGAAAAAGAAGGCGTGTTCACGCGCGTGCTGAGCGCCATCGAGATGAAAGAAGTTTCCGAGCCGTTTATCCGGCGGCGGGCGATGCGGCACCTGGAAAAGGACCGCGTGGTGATTTTCGCGGCGGGGACGGGGAATCCCTATTTTTCGACGGACACCGCAGCGGCGCTGCGCGCGATGGAGATCAAGGCGGACGTCATATTGAAAGCCACGCGGGTGGACGGAGTTTACGACGCCGATCCGGAGCAGATTCCGGATGCGAAATTTTTCGCGGCGATTTCTTACCGCGAGGTGCTGAGCCAGAACCTGAAGGTGATGGACTCGACGGCGATTTCCTTGTGCATGGACAACGGCATGCCGATCGTGGTGTTCAACATGAACCGGCCGGGGAATATCAAACGCGTGGTGTTGGGGGAACGCGTGGGGTCGAAAGTGACGCCGGCTTAAGAAAGTTAACGGTCGACAGTTGACAGTTGACAGTTCAAGAGCCGGAAAAAACCTCACCCCTGAAGGGGTGAGCTACAGGGACGTTATGACGACGAAAGAGGCGATGGCCGCGGGCAGGGTGCGGATGGAAAAGGCAGTAGATGATTTCCGCAAGGAGCTGGGGACGCTGCGCACGGGGCGCGCGAACGCTTCCATACTGGACGCCATCCGCGTGGATTATCACGGGACGCCCATGCCGGTGAATCAACTGGGCACGGTGACGGTGCCGGAAGCGACGCTGCTGGTGATTTCGCCGTGGGACCCCAGCGTGGTGCCGCTGATCGACAAAGCCATCCGCGCATCGGACCTGGGGCTGAATCCTACCAGCGACGGCAAGGTGGTGCGTGTGCCGATGCCGTCGCCGACGGAAGAGCGCCGCAAGGAGATCGTCAAGCACCTGCACAAGGTGTTGGAAAATCACCGCACGGCGGTGCGCAACATCCGGCGCGACGTCAAGGAAACGATCGACAAGATGGAGAAGGAAAAGAAGATCAGCCAGGACGAACAGAAGCGGGCGCTGGACGAAATGGAAAAGATTTCGCACGCGGAGACGAAGAAGATCGAGGATTTGTCGGCCGCCAAAGAAAAGGAGATTCTCGAGTTCCGGTAGCGAACCTAGTCGCGGTACTTTTACTCTCCCCCTGCGTTCCTCCTGCGATTTAGATTGTTCTAACTGGTGCAGTTCCTCTCCCGAGCGTGTAGCAGAGGGGGGTACCGTACACCCCCGGCATTTTGTATGAATATCAAAAACAAAGGGGTTACGAAATTTGCAATTTGTAGCCGATTGATTTTACAGAGCTTGCATTCTATGGCCAAGTTGACACAGAAGGATGCGCAGACCGAAATCATGAATTGTTAAACGGAACAGACGAGGCTGATTTTTGGGCCGTTCGGCTTAATCGTTGCGGAGTTATCTACAACACTAAGTATAGCACAGATTAAAGGAATGTCAAGGAAAAAGTGGGTTTGGACCGGCATTTCTCGCAAGGGGTTGAAATCAGGAGGCTTGAGATTGGTGCAGCTTGCGGAAGGTAGAAGAAAACCCCGCCAGCAGGGATGCTCGCGTTACAGGGAGCGGCCGGATGGGAGAGCGCTGCCATCAGGGTTTGGCGCCAGGGGTGCGGGGCGCGGGCGATTCGCGGTCGAGCGTGAAGTCCTGGGCTTGGTCGTTTTGGACGGCACGAAAAAAGGCGCTGTAATCCGTGGCGCGCTCGGCGGGAACTTGCCGCAGCAGAAAGTTGATATGGCGCGAGGCGGTGATGGTCAAACCCCTGGCGGAGTATTGGGAGGTGAAGATGGCGTAGTCGCGTTGGACGGAGGTGCCGGTCGGCGGGGCGATGGTCGTGCCGGGGGGAACCTGGAGGGTCATGCGAGTTTCGACTTCGAGGGGCGTGCCGAGTTCGATGGGGGACGTGGCGGCGCCGGCGGCGGGTTTGGCGGGGGGATCGGGCAAACCTACTTGGGGAAGCAGCGCCGGGATGCGAACCGGTTTCTTCGACCAATCGACAAATTTGGGTTGGGTGATTTCGTAATCGAGCGTGAATGGTTCGCGGGTGGCGTAGGGATCGGAGGCGCTGACGCTGCTCACCCGCCCTCGAAAGCCATCAGAAATAGAGAGGAGCTGGGCGAGGTCCCTCCATTTTTCCTTTGCCGCTTGGTGAAACGCCACGCGGAGGAGCAGTTCATTGTCTCCGCGCAAGGCATAGTGGACTTTCGCGCTAAGCATCCCGTCCAAGCCCATCGATGCATCCACTAACACCTTCTGCCGCGCAGCAAATGGAAGTTTTCTTTTAAATGGTTGCCATTCATGCCCTGTCGAATTCATGACAAAGAAGACTCGATTCAAGACAAACACGCACTTCTGACTGATGGAAGAAACCATGCCGAAGGGGGCAACCTCAAGGCTAGGGTCAAGCCAAAAACTGGAACCGCCGTCATTTACCGAAATAAGTAAATGTTTGAAAACTGAAGGCCGAGGTACCCCTTGCGCGTCACAATAGCCTGTGAAGGCAGCTCTCGCACCCAGCTTTACCGCGGCGGATAGCGCGGCGAACAGGACGAACTTGTCTTCGGGAGTGGCGTAGCCTGCGGCGAGAACCTCGTTTGCGGTTCTCGCGGCAAACCCAGTTGCCCCCAGTGGGAGGTCGATCGTGGTGATTTTCTGCGAGACAAAATCGTAGATAGCTTCTAGCCTGCCCCTGTTGGATTCGGCTACTTTTGTCAACTCAAGCGCCTTCGCGGCGATTTCCGGAGTGACATCGCGTTTTCGAGAAAGCTCTTGCATTGATTCTTTATAGCTGGTGATTTTTTCTAGTGGTTTTGCACCCGGCATAAGTTGTTCGTCGAGCCGAACGGAAAGCCCATCCCATCCTTCCGTCGAGAGGGCGACGTCGGGTTCGGCATCAGCGGACACCTTGGTCTCGGCTTGGAGTCCCGCAGGCGTATTGGCTATTTCTCGCAGCCAGCGATAGGTGCTGCGGGCGGAGTCGCCGTCACCTGATTTCTCCTGTGAATTGGCCGGAATATTTGGATTGATGCGGATTTGCACTTGAGGCAAAGCAGGTAGATCCAACTCGAAGATTTCCTGGGAGACGACGCCGGAGCGGTCGAAGGAGTGGTCGAGCCAGAAGTCGGGGGCAAGGGGGTGGTGCGTGGTGGCGGTGATAATGCGGTATTCGAGGGTGTCGCCGGGTTCGAGGCCGAGGATGCGGACGGATTTGATGCGGACATCTTGATAGGCGGGGGCGTTGAGGACGGCGGGATTGGGATTGTCGGTGATAGCGCTGGGGAGGATGTCGGCAGTGCCGCCGCTGGGGTGGGTGATGTGGACGAGAGGGATTTCGATGGATTGGAAGGAACGATTGTAGTCGAAATTGAGACGGGCGAATTGGCGCACGCCTAGTTCGTTGTTGAGGTGGACGCGAGTGTGGACTTCTTTGCGGGAATCGCCGTTAGCTTCGAAGCGGTAACTTGTTTCGAGGAGTTCGATTTGATATGGGTTTTGGGCCTCGGTGGGAGTGGAGGCCTTCGTGGTGGGTCTCTTGGTCAGTTTTGGGGGAGCCTCTTGGGCTTGGGTGAAAGGAAGTACTACGTGGGCAACGAGACACGAGAATGCGAGTGTGCGCAAATACGGATGGATGCTTGGACGAAGTTGCACGATGGCCTCGCAGGCAGTTTAGGGTGCGTTCGGGAGTGCGTAAAGAGATGGCTGCGAGCGCGTTGCTGGATATGCACGAGGGGAGCAGGCGGTTGCCGGAAAGAGGCAAGGAATTTAACACAGAGGACACAGAGAACGCAGAGTGCGCAGAGAAGATAGAGTCTCCAGAGAAGAAAAGACTGACGAGGAGGCAGAAAACCGAAAGGCGGCGCGGGCGTCTGAGTGCGTGGTAGAGTTTGTGTGCGCGAATGGCGTAAGAGGAAAGCGGCGGGGCGCGAGGAGAAAGCGGATGCGAGGTGCGTTGGCGAATGTGGCAGTCGTGGCGGTTGTCGGATTGGGATTATCTTTGGGCGGCGGGAGGTGGGTGGCGCGCGCGGACAATCGCGTGACGCCGAAGGGGCCGGATGAGGATGGGACGAAGGCGGCGCTCGTCAAGATTGCGGGCGAAGGGATGATGGAGTCGCACGCGTTTCAGTACCTCACGGAATTGAGCGATGACATTGGCGCGCGCGTGACGGGAACGCCCGCGGAAAGAAAGGCTGAAGAGTGGGGAGTGGCCAAGATGAAGGCCATCGGGCTGGAAAACGTACACAAGGAAAAATACCAGCTTTGGCGCGGCTGGACGCGCGGGACGGCGCAGGGGGAATTGCTGGAACCGATTCGGAGGCCGCTACATGTGGATGCGATGGGTTGGACGGGGTCGACGCCCGCCAGCGGCGCGGAAGGCGAGGTAGTAACAGCGAATCTTTTCGATATCGAGGAAGAGCTCAAGCACGCTTCACGGCTTTCCGGAAAAGTCGTGCTGGTGGTCATGCGAGGCGAGCCAAAGAAAAGTGGAGATGTGCTGTTTGCCATCTTCGGAGATTTTCTGAAGGCGGCCAGCAAAGCGGGAGCGGTTGCGGTGATTGGAGGACAGGGGGGAGCGAAGGCCTCCGGAATGAACCTGACGCACACGGGGATTCTGGGCTTCGACGCGGATTTTGCGATACCGGTGTTATCGATGACGGCTGAGGATCAAGGGCAATTGGAACGTTACGTCGAGAGCGGCAAAAAAGTGCGCTTGCGACTTAACGTGCAAAACACATTTTCAAACGGGCCGGTCGAAGCGGCGAACGTAGTGGGAGAAATTCGCGGGCGCGAAAACGCGGAGCAAGTGCTGGTGGTTGGAGCGCACCTGGATTCGTGGGATCTTTCGGAAGGAGCCACGGACAACGGGACGGGATCGGCGAGCGTGCTGGGCTCGGCGGAAGCGATTGCGCGATCGGGCATGAGGCCGCGAAGGACGATTCGCTTTGTGTTGTTCACGGGCGAGGAGGAGGGGCTGGACGGTTCGTTTGCCTACGTGAAACAACATCAAGCGGAGCTGGGCAATCATTTGGGAGACCTGGTTCTGGATAACGGGCAAGGACCGGTAAAAGAATTTCAACTGGGAGGCCGCGACGATCTAGTGGCCAGCTTCCGGCCTTTCGCGCAAGCGGTTTCGTCGATTCGAGAGATTGCTGTGAGCGCCAAGGTGGAAAGCGGGACGGATACACTGCCGTTTTCGATGGCCGGTTTGCCGGGGATCAACATGGATCAGGATTCGCCGCATTATAAATACACACACCATTCGGCGGCGGATGCTTTGGAAGCGGTGAAGCCGGAAGTGCTGGCCGAAAATGCCACACTGATGGCGCTGACGGCGTATTGGATCACGGACCGGCCGGAGAGGTTTGCGTCACCTTGGCCCGCGGAAAAGACTGCCAGGATGCTGCGAGCGCAGCAGCAGTATGAGATGCTCAAAGCCTTTGGATTGTGGAAGTTCGGGGACCTTGGGACTGAGGAAAAGGGCCGGAACGATCCCCCGCAGAATTAGCGTTCTACGCGCTGAAGCAGGTCGAGCTACAGCCGGCGGGAATGCGCCCCTCTTTTTGGTGTATTCCACTTAAGTGCAATGATTATCAATACTTTACAGTGAAGCCGATGGCCGTCGAGGATCCCCAATTCTCCGGTCCAGGCTAGGGAATTGCCCGCCGCAGGGCACTCCAAATGGAGGGATGTGGTACGCTTGTCTTTGCAGACAAGGCACGCTAGGCAGTCCGGGCGGGCAAAGCAAGGGCCAAAACCGTCATTTTGTAGAAAGTTTTCCACCGGCCTGTATCGAAAGATTTGACAGAACGGGTTTTCTTCCCTATACTTCGGTGTTTGTCAGGGAAGCATTTACCCTGAGTGGGACGGCTCCAAGTGGTTTGGGGCCGTTTAGTTGGAAGGGAAATATCTTCGGTCCCGGAACAAAGTAAGACGGAATGGGACAGAAGAGCGGCCGGAATGGGGCGCCAGCCCCGCAAAGCCGAGTAAGCCTCTCCGAACTGAAGCCAAGAGATTTGTTCTACTT
>WNFG01002975.1_pt1 | contig 22428 bp, 22 predicted proteins | sample 5400431 | NCBI WGS metagenome assembly WNFG01 (sample SAMN13153346, study PRJNA577476) | soil metagenome | isolation source: 120 cm saprolite under Douglas fir tree site 2 hole 3 replicate 2 | place: USA:California | collected 2015-04-18 | reverse complement strand
ACGCTGACCAATCGCTCGCAGAGCCCGCGCCGGATCGGCGTGTTCGGATACAACGAGTGGCTGATCGGGTCTCCGAAGCTCGGTGAGCACCTTCACGTGGTCACCGAAATGGACGACCTGACGCAGACCATCCTCGCAACGAACGCCTGGAACCAGGAGGCGCCCGGCCGGGTTGCTTTCGCGCATGTGAGCGAGCCGCTCTGGTCGGCGACTTCGGATCGCCTCGAGTTCATCGGGCGCAACGGCGAAATCCGCCGCCCGGTCGCGCTTCGGCGCGAGCGGCTGACCGGACGCTTCGGCGCCGGGCTCGACCCGTGCGCGGCCCTCCACGTTCAGCTCACGCTCGCCCCGGGCGAGACCCGGCGGATCGTCTTCCTGCTCGGCGAAGGTCGCGATCTCGATCACGTGAGGAGTCTCGTCGCCCGCCATGGAAGCCGAGAGGCCGCGGTGGCCGACCTCCAGGAAGTGGAGCGGCGGTGGGAGGAGATGCTCAGCGCCGTCACCGTGAGCACGCCGGACGATTCATTCGACCTTCTTCTCAACCGCTGGCTGCTCTACCAGGACGTGTCATGCCGAGTCTTCACCCGGTCCGGTTACTCCCAGCCGGGAGGGGCCTATGGGTTCCGCGACCAGCTTCAGGATGTGATGGCCCTGACCTACGCGCGGCCCGACCTTTTCCGCGAGCACCTGCTTCGCGCCGCCGCGCGCCAGTTCCTGGAAGGAGACGTCCAGCACTGGTGGCACGTTCCGAGCGGGAAGGGAACGCGGACGCGCTGCTCGGACGATTTGCTCTGGCTGCCCTACGCCGCCGCCCACTACGTCGAAGCGACCGGCGACCGCGGCCTTCTCGACGAGGTGGTCCCGTTCATTCAGGGACCGCTGCTCGGACCGGACGAGGCGGAGGCGTACAACCTTCCCGTCCCCTCAGGCCAATCCGCCTCCCTCTTCGAGCACTGCGTCCGCGCCATCGACCGCTCGCTCACCGCGGGCACCCATGGCCTGCCGCTCATCGGCAGCGGCGACTGGAACGATGGGATGAACCGGGTCGGGCCGAAAGGAAAAGGCGAGAGCGTTTGGCTTGGATGGTTCCTGCACGCGGTCCTTGAGCAATTCGCCCCGCTTTGCGAAGGCCGCGGCGATGCAGCGAGAGGCGCTCGCTATCGCGGCGAGCAGGAGAGGCTCCGCCACATGCTGGACATGTCGTGGGACGGCGAGTGGTACCGCCGCGCCTACTTCGAGAACGGTTCCCCGTTGGGATCGGCCCAGAACGAGGACGGCAGGATCGATTCGATTGCCCAGTCGTGGGCGGTGCTCTCCGGAGCGGCGCGGCCTGGACGCGCCGAGCAGGCGATGGATTCGGTAAGGTCGCACCTCATCCGGCGCGGCCCCGGCGTCGCCGCGCTGCTGGCGCCCCCGTTTGACCATGGGGTCGAAGAACCCGGGTACATCAAGGGCTATCCCCCGGGGATTCGCGAGAACGGTGGCCAGTACACCCACGCGGCGAGCTGGGTGGTGATGGCGGTGGCGCGCCTGGGCGCCGGAGACGAGGCGGTCGAGCTGTTCCACATGATCAACCCGATCAATCACGCCCGGACGCTCGCGGACATGGACCGGTACAAGGCGGAGCCGTACATCCTGGCCGGCGACGTCTATACGCACCCCTCTCATCTGGGGAGGGGCGGATGGACCTGGTACACCGGTGCGGCAGGCTGGATGTATCGCACCGGGCTGGAGCAGATCCTCGGACTGACCCGACATGGCGCGACCTTCCGCCTCGACCCATCGATCCCGGCTTCCTGGCCGCGTTACACCATCGCCTGGCGCTTCGGTCGCTCCCGCTACGAGATCGAGGTCGAGAACCCGGAGCATCGCTGTCGCGGGATCCGCCAGGCCTGGCTTGACGGAGTCGCGGTCGATTCGGGTGCGATCGCCCTGATCGACGACGGCGGCGTTCACCGGATCCGGGCGGTGATCGGCAGGCCTAAAGACAAGCTCGAGCCGGAGGCGAGCTTCGCCGCCGCCGCTAGCCAGCCGGGCTGATCCCATTTCTGTTCAGGCGAAGATGTTCTTCCGCGCCGCCTCGCAGATAGCGACCACCGCGGGGTGCTTGAGCTTGCGCTCGACGGAGATGGCATAGAATCGCTGTCGCAGGTCCCTTGTCCGGCCAACCAGTTGCACCTTGTAGCGCCGCCGAACGTCCGCCTCGATCACGTCCGGGGTTGCGAAGATGCCATAGCCGGCCTCGCCAAAGACGTTCGCCAGCGCGGAGTCATCCAGCTCACCGACAACCTTGGGTTTGATGTCCTGCGAATCGAACCACTGCTCCAAAGTTCGACGGAGCACGGTATTGGCTCCAGGGAGGAGGAAGGGCACGCCCTCGAGCGATTGCGGGAACTGTCGCCGGCAGGACCGGGCAAGCTCCGGTGCCGCGAAAAACGCGGTGCCGCACTCGCCGAGCAGATGGTTGAATACCCGGACCGCCGTGCCCGGCGCCGCTGGCGCGTCCGAAAGAACGACGTCCACCGCCTGCACCGCCAACTCGCCCAAGAACGCCTCGGTGGAGTGGGCCTCCCGACAGATCACCCGGATGTGTTCCTTGAGCAGGAATGCCGGCTCCAGCATCCGGTTCACGATCGATGTGGAAAGCACGTGTGCAATCCCGACCACCAGGCGGATCGGCCGACCGGTCTCACGTCCTTTGACCGTGTCCAGAAACTCCTGCCCCAGAGAGAAGATTTCATCGGCGTAGCGGAACGCGACGCGACCCACGTCCGTCAAAACCAGATTACGCCCCCTCCGGCTGAACAGCTTCTCGCCGAGAATGTCCTCCAGCCGATGGATCTGGCCGCTGATCGTGGGGTGCGCCAGGCGGAGCTCCTTGCTCGCCCGCACGATGCTTCCCTCCTTCGCGACGACCCAGAAGTAGAGAAGGTGGTGGTAGTTAAGCCATTCCATGGCCCTTGACCATACGTCGTTTTTTACTACGGCTCAGCCTGAAACTTCCTAATAGTCGACTGGTGAGCGACGGTTTAGAAGATCGGCGTGGGGACAGCTGCCAGCGAGGAGCATCCGGGCGAAGTGCCCTGGTTTTCGCGCCGGAGGAAGAGATGAAGATTCAGATTCGATGCCGAAACATCGTCATGACCGAGGCCCTCCGAACCCGGGTGGAACGGCGCCTCGGCTTCGCGCTCAGTCGCTTCGGAGAGCGGATCGGTCGCGTGCTCCTTCAGTTTTCAGACACCAATGGCCACAGCGGCGATGTCGACAAACGCTGCCAAATCGACGTCGGCTTGACGCCAAAGGGTGTTCAGGTTGAGCACATCGACGCCGACATGTTCGTCGCGCTCGATCGCGCAGCCGACCGGGCCTCCCGCGCGGTTGCGCGCGCGCTTGATCGCGAGCGGGATTGGGAGCTGAACCGCAACCTTGTCGCAACCCCACCAAAGCCTACCAAGTAAAAGGACCTTACCCTGGCGACACCGATACAGCACGATCGTGGACGAACGCCCGGCCAGGGTTCATTAGTCGACAAGCGTCCCGAGGACATCGCCGCCTCAGCCCCGCGCTCTGCGCGTTTGAAGACGAAGAAAACGGGTGAGTCGGATACGATCGCCCGCGAGAACGCCGTCGAAACTGAATCCAAGAAACGCGCCGACGGCCTGACCGAGACCCAGGTCACGACCACCAAAAGGCTTAGCTCGCCGAACATGAAGGATCAGCGGTCGACGACCAAGGAACGGACGCTGGAGAGCTCGGAGGGAAAAATCCTCGAACACGAGAAGACTTCCAGGTAACGCAACCTGGAACAGCGACGACCCTTCACGCTGCTCCGGTGTGACCGGCCCGGGCAGGGCGCGGCCGGCCGCAAAGGTAGCGTCGCTTTTTGCGACGTGTGCACCTTAAAGTTCCTAATTGTCGAATTGCTGGGGACGGCTTATAAAAACTGCCGTGCGGAGCCGGATGACGACTTCCCACCACAGAAAACCAACACTGCCTGAGGAGAGCACCATGGCGCACATCGATCGCAGATTCACCCCCGAACGGGCCCATCTGGATCCACTTCAAGTTTTGCGGGATCTGACGGGCTGGGACCCTTTCCGGGAGATGACGACGTTTACGCCGTCTGCTTCCCGCCGGCCGGCACCCTTCGCTCCACAATTCGAGGTCAAGGAGACAAAGGACGCGTTCATTTTCAAGGCAGACCTTCCCGGCGTCGACGAGAAGAACATCGACGTGAGCTTGACCGGAACCCGGCTGACGGTGAGCGGTCTCCGCGAAGAGGAGGATCGCCACGAAGGCGAGAGCTTCTTTGCCGATGAGCGGGCGTTTGGCAGCTTCACTCGCGCCTTCACGCTGCCCGACGGCGTCGATGGTGATCAGGTCAGCGCGGACTTAAAGGATGGCGTGCTGACTCTCCACATTCCGAAGAAGCCTGAAAACCAGCCGAAGAAGATCTCGATCAAGGTCGCGGAGAAGGCGAAAGTTTCCTTTGGCAGGGAGAAGGGCACCGCGTAGTTTTTATTGGAACACCAACTCATAGTGCATTCGCTCGCCGGAGGGCGTCAGCTCGAAGGCGGGCCTGCGATACATTGCTCAAGGAGAAACACCATGAAGATTCGTCCCCTACACGACCGCATCATCATGAAGCGAATTCCGGAGGAGGAGAAGACCAAAGGCGGGATCATCATCCCCGACACTGCCAAGGAGAAGCCGTTGGAGGGCCTGGTAGTCGCCGTAGGCAACGGCAAGGTGCTCGAGGATGGCAAGGTGCGGCCGCTGGAAATCAAGCCGGGCGACCGCGTGCTGTTCGTCAAGTACGCCGGAAACGAAATCAAGATTGACGGCGAGGAGCACCTGATGCTCCGCGAGGAAGACGTCCTCGGCGTGATCGAAAAGTAGTCAGCGAAAACGGTTACCTCACTCTAGAAAGGAACACCCCATGTCCAAAGCTATTCTTTTTGATGTTCAGGCGCGCGAAGCGATCCTTCGCGGTGTCAACATTCTTGCCGACACAGTCAAGGTCACCCTCGGCCCCAAGGGCCGCAACGTCGTGCTCGAGAAGTCGTTCGGCTCGCCAACCATCACCAAGGATGGCGTCACCGTCGCTAAGGAAATCGAGCTCGAGGACGGCTTCGAGAACATGGGGGCACAGATGGTCAAAGAGGTCGCCTCCAAGACCTCCGAGGTTGCCGGCGACGGAACGACCACCGCCACCGTGCTCGCGCAGGCGATCTACCGCGAGGGCAGCAAGCTGGTGGCCGCCGGCCACAACCCGATGGAGATCAAACGGGGCATCGAGAAGGGCGTCGTCAAGGTGACAGAAGAGCTCAAGAAGATGTCCAGGCAGACCAAGGACCCCAAGGAGATCGCCCAGGTTGGCACCATCTCCGCAAACGGGGATGCCACCATCGGCAACATCATCGCGCAGGCGATGGAGAAGGTGGGCAAGGAAGGCGTGATCACGGTCGAGGAGGCGAAGGGCCTTGAAACCACGATGGACGTGGTGGAAGGCATGCAGTTCGACCGCGGCTACCTCTCGCCTTACTTCGTGACGGACCCGGAGCGGATGGAAGTGGTGCTCGAGGACGCCTACGTCCTGATCCATGAGAAGAAGCTCTCAAACATGAAGGACCTGCTGCCCGTGCTGGAGCTGGTGGCCCATTCGGCCAAGCCGCTCTTGATCATTGCCGAAGACGTCGAGAGCGAGGCGCTCGCAACGCTGGTCGTCAACAAGCTGCGCGGCACCCTGAAAGTGGCGGCGGTGAAGGCACCTGGCTTCGGCGATCGCCGCAAGTCCATGCTGGAGGACATCGCCATCCTCACCGGCGGCAAGCTCCTCGCCGAGGAGATGGGAATCAAGCTGGAGACGGTAACCCTTAAGGATCTCGGACACGCCAAGCGCATCACCATCGACAAGGACGACACCACCCTGATCGATGGCGCCGGGACCAAAGAACAGATCCGCGCCCGGGTGACGCAGCTTCGCGCGCAAATGGAGGAGACCACCTCCGATTACGACAAAGAGAAGCTCCAGGAGCGGCTGGCGAAGCTCGTCGGCGGCGTGGCGGTGATCAACGTCGGCGCCGCGACCGAGACCGAGATGAAGGAGAAGAAGGCGCGCGTCGAAGACGCCCTCAACGCTACCCGCGCGGCGGTGGAAGAAGGCATCCTCCCCGGCGGCGGCGTGGCTTATATCCGCTGCCTCAAGGTGTTGGACAAGATTGAGGTCAGCGAGGACGAAAAGTTCGGCATCGCGGTCATCCGCCGGGCGCTCGAGGAGCCCCTGCGTCAGATTGCGGAGAACGCCGGCGTCGAGGGCAGCATCGTGGTGAACAAGGTAAAGGAGTCGAAGGACAACGCGTATGGTTACAACGCCGCGACCGGCGCCTACGAGGACCTGGTCAAAGCTGGCGTGATCGACCCGACAAAGGTCGCTCGCACCGCGCTCGTCAACGCCGCATCGGTCGCCGCGCTGATGCTTACGACCGAAGCGATGATTGCGGAACGCCCGAAGGCCGACGGTGAAGCTCAGGCTGCCGGGATGCGAAGAAGCATGGGCATGTAACAGTTCCCTGTTGCGATCGGACAGGACTTGAGCCGTTCGGCTGGCGGGCAGGGAATTGCCGCCAGCCGAGGCTTTTAGTGAGACCGGTCGGCGCCTTCAGTCGAGGCCTTCATTGAGTGCGCGGGTCTGCGGATTCATCAAGGTCCGCACTGGGGTACCTCAGAATGCACAGCCTCGTGTACTCAGATCGTAGTGGACGCAGACGTATCGCTCACCTTCGCGGTCGAAGAGCGCGGTGATGCTCACGTCCCCCTCGTAGTCATAAAGCGTATCGCCGAACTGGAGCGGTGCATCGTCCGCCGTCTCGGTTTTGTAAGCGACATCGATGATCGACTGGTCGCTCATCGTCGCCCCCAGATAGACTTCGACGCCGGTCATCACCGCTGGAAAGTCAGCGAGCACCGAGTCGAAACCGACCGCTTCGCGCGTCTCAATGTTGAGATAGTCGTCGAGACCCCTGCGCTTCACGCGCAGGACGCGGGTTCCGAACGAGCTTTCCGCCGGGCGCAACGCAACGATCACCTCGCCGTCCGAGGGAACCAGGGTCCGCACATCCGAAGCGGGGATCCATCCGACGAATGCCCGATAGGATCCATGATAGTGCGCGCCGCCGGCGGCGTTACCCATGGTATCGAAACGGTCGCCGTACTCGGCCGTGGTACAGGTTCCGTCGAGCGGTCCATCGCTGCAGTTCGTCGAGTGGGAGTGGAGAAGGCCTAGATTGTGACCCAGCTCGTGCGTCGCAACCCCGTAACCAATGGTGTTGTTCAACCAGACGTAGCGTCCCCCCAGCTCGGCGAGCCCCGAGAACCCGCAGCTCTCCACCCTGGGAAACGTCATCACCACGTGGTCGTAGTTGTTTGGCTCGAAGCCGGCTGTGCGCGCCGCCTCTTCTGCCTGGTCCTGGAAGGCGCGAAAATCGCAAACGACTGAGCTGGCGGCAATGGTGAACCAGCCGGCGATGTCCGATGCCAGGGTCATCTGGTTATAGGAGCCCTCCTCGTACCAGGTAGCGATCTCCGCGAATCGACTGATCGCGAAGGCGATCGTCCATGGCTGCTCTACCAAATCCGAAAAATTGATATTGACGATCAGCGCGGTCTCCACACGGGTAGCGTTCCGGTCGATGCCCTCACGAGTCACGGTTGGCGGCTGCTCGCGAACGATCAACGCGCGATTCTCGGCTGCCATGCGATCGCCGAGCACGATGCCGCTGACGGTGAGAACGGTCCCGGTTTTGTAATCGCGGGAGATTCGATCCACCGCGAGCCGCAGGCGACGCTCGCCTACGACGAGGTATCGCTGGTAACCGATTCGCCCGTCCTCTGCGATCCAGGCCAACACTTCGAGCGTGCCGGTTTCGGTGGTCGTCCGCTCGACCTGCCGCTGCACCGATGCGGGCAACCGATCCCTTTGATTCGCGGCGAGAGCATTTTGCAGGGCGAGCGCGGGTGCCGCCTCGATCAGCGCGAGCATGGTGGCTTCACGCTCCACGGCAATTTCGTGCAACGTGTTGTTCAGATCCACTCCCCTGGCGCCGGCGCCCTGGAGCGTCTCGGCGGCGCGAGTCAGGCGATCGGTTTGCGCGCGGAGGATCTGCTCCAGTCCAGCGATGGTGTTTCCCGGAACGCGCTCTCTGAGCTCTGGATTAGCTGCGGTTGCGCTGAAACCCAGCAGTAACGCGACGATTGCCGATGCTGCCTTCGCTCTTGCAAACATGACCCCTCCCGAACCCGAGCGCGTGGTTCGCCCGACGGTGCTCTGCGCGAAACATCACCTAGCAGCAATTGCGGCCAAAGTAACGCTTCCCCGCGACGCTAGCCCCAGCGCGACAGGCGCATCTGCCCCAGAGGAACTGCGGCCCGGGTTCTCGATCCTGAGCAGCGGCTCCGTATAGGTAAGCGAGCGCGTGGCCAGCAAGCTCCAGTGCTCGTTGACCAGGATCTGCAACCTTGCGCTCGAGGCGTCCGGCGGCTTCGAACGGGCCTCCTCCTGAGGCGGCTGCTCGTTCATCATCCCGCCGTCATCCTAATTCACGGCTGCGGTTGGTAGCTCGGACCAGCTCCCGGCTCACACTCGCGTTAGGGACGTGACCCGCATCGTCAACGATCACCAACTCGGCGCGCGGCCACACCTTGCTCAGCTCCCAGGCATTCGAGATGGGCGCCTGGCGTTGTTGCGGACATAGTGCGTGACGATCCGGGCGAACGCGAGCGCGTAGTCAGGATCCCTGAACCTCTTTGCCAGCCCATCCGTGGGAGGCCACGCTGGTGTGGCCGACTCCCACATGCACCACTCCTCGGCCGCTCGCCGCTGAAGGGCAGGATCAGGATCATTCAACAAGCGGTGGAAGGCCTCAACGATATCGCCGTTTCGTTGATCGCCTGGGACATTGGAGCGCAGACGCTCCCACTGTTGGGGGAAGAACAGCGACAGCCCGCCTCGGAAAGTCCAGTCGAATTCCGAGTGGCGTCCAGTCGCGACGCCGAACAGGACCATCTCGGTGACGCGATCGGGATGCGCCTCAGCGTGGGTAAGCGCCAAAGTGCTCCCCCACGACCCTCCCAGTACCAACCACCGATCGACCCCTAGATGCTGACGCAGCGACTCTATGTCAGCGACCAGGTTCGAAGTATTGTTTGCCGCCAGATCAATTCCCGGTTCACTCGCGTGCGGCCTGCTCCGCCCGCAGTTGCGCTGATCAAAGAGCACCAGCCTGTACGCGCTCGGGTCGAACAGCGTGCGGAAGAACGGTGAGCACCCGGAACCGGGGCCACCGTGCAGAATTACGGCTGGTTTGCCCTGCGGATTGCCGCACATCTCCCAGTAGAGGAGGTTCCCGTCGCCCACCTCCAGCATCCCGTGACCATAGGGTTCGATGTCGGGGTAGAGATCCAGGGTCATGACTGCGAGAGGTAGGTCAGATAACCGGCGATCTGTTCGCTCTCTCCACTTACCGCGGGAGGCCCATGCGGCGCAGTAGGTCCGCATATCGGGGGTCCGAGCGCAGGTTGTCGAACGTTGGATCGACCCTTACCAAGCGAATGAATTCATCGCGAGCTTCGTAGGATTTTTCCAGCCACTCGAACGCCTGATCCTTGTCGCCGAGGCGCGCAGGCATCCCCGCTATGAAGGAAGGCGGGACATACCGTTGCTTGGCGTGGTCTTTCAGAATCTCCAGGTATTTCTGCCAATAGCCTCGCATCCCTGCCATGGCATACGCCTGCCTAACCATCGCCAGCTCTCTCGGGTCGAGGGACACAGAATAAGCGGGCGGCAGCTTTGCCAATTCGGCAATCGCCTCTTCGTGCATTCCCTTTTCCTCGTACACTTCCGCTAGATGCATATGGACCTGGCCAAAGTTTGGATCTATTTCCACGGCCTTTTTCAATTGAACGATCGCCTCGTCATACCTGCGCGCAAAGTACAAAGCCCAGCCCAGGTTCACATTGAGGATCGCTGAGAAGGGGTCCAGCTCGATTGCTCTTTTGAGCTCGGTAATGGCTTCGTCGAACCGCCCCATCGGAAGTAAATAGGTGAACCCGTAGAAGTAGTGGACCGTGGGATAGCCAGGATTGAGCTCGATCCCTCTTCTGAACTCCCGCTCAGCGCCGAGCCAGTCCCAATCGTAGACCGACTTGACTGTGGCCAGCGCCGAATGGGCTTCGGCGAGCGTGTCATCCAGCTCCACAGCCTTGGTGGCTGCAGCCTTGGCTCGCGGGAAAACTTCCTTCGGCGAAAGGCGCAGAGGAAACGCCGCAACATTGTAAACATCTGCCAATCCTGCGTAAGCCAGTGCGTAGCCGGGGTCTTTTTCGATCGCTTGATTGAAGTACTCGATGCTCTTTTTCAGGCCGTCCGCTGTTCTCTTGTTCCACTCGTAGCGGCCCCGAAGATAGAGCTGATATGCCTCGGTATTCTCGGTGTAATGCTTGCTCAACCGCTTTTGGTCTTCGCCCGTTAACCGAAGTCGCAGCTTTTCGGATATTTCCTTGGAGATATCCTCCTGAATCCTGCCGACCTCAGCGAGCTGGCGATTGAATTGACCGCCCCACAGCTGCGACCCTTTCTCGACATCGACCAACTCGGCCTGAATGTTCAACTGAGTGCCGCGTTGCTGAATTCTGCCTGTCACCGTCGCTCGCACGTTCAGATCGCGACCGATCTTTTGCGCGTCCAGGTCTTTCCCCTTGTAGCGAAATACCGTCGTGCGCGCGATGACGCGCAGATTGCGAAGCTGCGACAAGCTGTTGATGACGCTCTCGGTGATTCCATCGCTGAGGTATTCGGTGTTTGGGTCCCCACCGGCGTTGGCAAAAGGTAGAACCGCGATCGAATCGAGCGCGTCGGCGGGTCCACGGGAAAAGCGCAGGTAGAGCGCAGCCGCCACCAGGCAGGTTGCGATGCCCACGGCGGCCCATCTCCATCCTTGGCGCTTCAGCTCCGAGAGCCCTTGCTGGGCGCTCGGGCGCGGCGGCGCCGGCTGGCTCAGAGGGGGCTGGTCCAATCGCTTCAGCAATTCGCTCGCGCTCTGTGGCCGCAGGCCAGGATTTTTCCGGAGCAATTCTGAAACAAGCGCCGCGAGCCAATCCGGCAACCCGGGGACGGCGAACGAGGGCGGCTCATCGTGGAGGATGCGACTCACAGTTGCTTGGCTCGAATCCGTTTGAAAAGGCGAGGCACCCGAAAGCAGCTCGTAGGCGAGCGCTCCCAAGGACCAGAGGTCGCTTCGCCAATCCACGCTCTCGCCGTTCAGCTGTTCTGGGGACATGTACAAGGGTGTTCCCATCACTTGCCCGGCCTGGGTCATCGTCTGGCTTTGCGAATCAGAGAAGAGCTTCGCCAAGCCGAAATCGAGGATTTTCGCTGTTCCGGTACTCGTCATTAAGATATTGGCGGGCTTGATGTCCCGGTGAACAATGCCAGCGCGATGCGCAGCCTCCAATCCTTGCGCGACCTGTCGAAGGATGCCTAGCGCCTCGTCCACCGGCAGGGCGCCTCTCTCGAGGCGCTTCTTGAGGGTCTCCCCTTCGTAGAGCGCCATCACCATGAACAGCTCTCCGTCCTGCTCGCCGATGTCGTGAACGGTGCCGATGTTGGGATGGTCGAGCCTGCTCGCAGCACGCGCTTCGCGCAGAAAGCGCGCCTTGGCGGTCTCGTCACGAACCAAATGCCGGGCGAGAAGCTTGATGGCCACCAAGCGCCCGAGCCGAGGATCTTCCGCCAGATACACCTCGCCCATCCCACCTCTGTCCAGCAACGAGCGGACCTCGTAGTGCGCCAGCGTGCGCCTTGGCGCCGATTGGGTCTGCTCCGACTTCAGCATGTCCGCCGCGATGTCGCCCGGGGGCGCCTCCAGGAAGCTCGACTGATTCTCGTATGCGGGCAAAAGCGATTCCACTTCCCGGCGCAGCGCCTCATCGCCGCCGCAGGCGGCCTGCAGAAAGGCCGAGCGCTCGCCGGCAGGCTGCTCCATCGCCTTGTGACAGAGCTCCTCAATCTGCTCATATCGCTCAGGCGTCATCAGTCCCTCTGGCGTTTAGTTAGCGCTCGCAGCAGCCACGCCTTGGCCGAGCCAGTTTCGATTTCGATAAAAAAGCGCGCCTGCTGGGTCGGAATTTGTAGGACCGCATCCTGGAAAAGGCGTTGCGGAATCGGCAGTCTAATCAATGCCTAGGGCGGGACTCGAACCCAATCGGAGGGGTAGGCAAAACCTTAGCCAGTGCGCCTAGTTACCCCCTGTCCGGCAAAGGCGCTCGGCACTACACCTGAATTCTGGATGAACCTGCAGGCACAGAGCGACCTCTGGGAAGCGAACCAAAGGAGACGTCATGAGGCTGCGTCGATGATCCCACGTAACCGGCGCTTGCAGGGCAGCAGTGAGCGGGCGCTCTTAGAAGCTCCGGGCGGGCAGACGCTAGCCGGTGGATCGCTCGGTCATCACCATGTCCCCCATCACCATCGTTTGGTTGCCGTCGCGCTTGAACGCCGCCCAGCTCGTCAAACCCATGGGCGGGGTCATCTTCACACCCGCCGTGGTGACCGATAAATCCGTCCACGGAACCGATACCTTGAAAACACGCTCCTTTTCATTGAGCGCACCCTTGGCGCCGGTGAGCTCCTCGATGCGCGCGGTGTCGAGCTGAGAGTCATTTCCGCTTTTCTTTGGAGCAGCTCTCGCCACCGCGCACAGTCCAAGCATCACCACCATCGGTACGATTCGGTTCATCATCGACGTCGCTCCTTGTAAAACGGGGTTAGAGGGGGCTCGCCGACAGATCGTCGAAGTAGATGACCGAGTCCGCCTTCGTCCAGAGACCGACCTTCCCTGCGTCCGGGAAGGTCTTGTCGTGGGCATCAAATATTTTCTTGTTGTCGAAAAAGACCACGAAGTAGTCACCTTTCGCCTCGACCGCCAGATCGTGCCAGACGCCGCTGGCGACCTTGCCATTCCACCCCGCGAATTCGCGGCGGTTGCCTTTCACCACGTGGTAGAGGCGAACGTTGTCCTCCAGCGCGTTGGCGCGAACGACGTAATAGTTGTCCGCGTCCTTGAGTCGGAAAACCAGGCCGCAGCCCTGGTCCACCTTCCCGGAGACAGGCTTGCATTTGACCGACAGGCGAAGGTCCTTCAGGTCCGGGCCGGTGAAGGCGATCGGAAAGCGATAGTCGGTGCTGTCCATGCTCACCTGGGCGAGGACGTTGGGTTTGCTGGGCGCATCGTTTTCCGCGCGCACCACCCACTGACCTTCCACCCCCTGTCCCGTGCGCCCGAATGAAAAACCGCTGGGCGGCCTGCCGGCGGGATCAGAATCGAAATTCCATGTTTTCATCGATGGCTTTTCCACTTCACCCTCCGCAAGCACGAGCGAGCTCAGGCTGAGCACGGCGATCGACAACATTCTCGCGAATCGCATTTTTCACGACCTCTTTCTCCTGAAGTACTCGTACAAGCCGTTGAACAAAATAGTTCCCTCGCCCAACCGCTTCTCGTCTTCGGGATGACCCATCGCGATGCCCGCGATAAGTCGGTCCACTCCCAGCGCATCCTCGCGACCGAACTTGCTGTCTTTGAGGTCGATGTCGTGGACAATTTCCGCAATCTGCTTCAGAGCGGGATCGGTCAGATCAAACCGATGCAGTAGGACTTCGAAGGTGCACCGGTCGCCTTCGTGGGTGAACTCCGCCTCGAACATGTCGAAGCGAAGTTCCCGGGATTCGGGGCGATACCCTTTGCCGGCAACGAACTTGAACCGCGCGTCTTTGTCGATGAAGCGTCGGATGAGCCAGGCGCTCCCCATCCGGTCGACGTGAATTCCCTTTCTCGTTACCCAGGTGCGCGCCTGCACCTCTTCGATGGAGAGTCGAGCGCCCGCACCCTCGCCCGGATCCGAGGAAGGGCTGGCAAGAAGTCGATATTCTCGATTTCCGCCAACCGCTTCCTCAGGCGGGCAATGTTTGATTCCAGCTCCCCCTTGCCAGCGCCGGTCTTCTTGCCGCGCGACAGCGTCGACTGCATCTGGCGCGCCTCCTCCGCGAGCGCGAGATAATCGGCTTCGCGAGTCGCATTGAAAATGGCCTCGACCTGGGCGTCGGACAGCCCATCGACGAAGCGAGCCTCACAGACCGACGCTTCGCCGCCGTCCTCGAGAATCTCCCGAACCACCCACTCGAAGTCTTCGTAGGACTGCTCGTTCCGGGGGAGCGCATAGACGGAGTTTTTGATCGGCGCAGCTCCCAGGCGCTGCAGGCGCCTCCCGATCTTCACCCGGAAATAGTTGGGCGTCGGCGGAATCTGGTGGATGAGAAGCAACCATTTCGGCTCCCTGCTTTGGTCCACCGAATCCGCCTCTGGTTGAGCTCTTTCTTTCCTTGTTTTCAAGCAGCGAAGTCCATCCGGTCCCCTTTGCCTTTTGCTAAGGCGCGTTCATAGACGATGGCAGCCGCGGCTGAATCCTGGAAACCCGTTCCAGTGCTGTCGAAGACGATGATCTCCTCGCTGGAGGCGCGGCCCGATTTTCGGCCGGCGACGATTTCCCCGAGCTCCGCGTAGACCTGCTCCCGGCGAATCGCGCCTTGTTTGAGCGCGTGGTTCAGCTCACCCATTTCGGCACACTGCTCGAGAACGTCGACGACCACTTTGCTGGCGCCAAGGATGCTGGGCTCCAGCTCCTGCTTATCCGGACTGTCAGCGCCAACGGCGGCGATGAACGTCCCGGGTTGCAAGTACTCCCGCCTGAGAAACGGTTTGCGCGCCGGGGTGCAGGTGACGCAAACGTCGCTTCGAGACACCGCACTGGCCAGGTCGCCGGTCGCAGTGATCTCAAGCCCCAACTCTTGTGACAATTCGTCCGAGAATCGCCGGGCCCGAGCCTCGTCGACGTCGAAAGCAAACGCTGCTTCGAGCGGTAGAACGCAGGTGAGCGCCTTGAGTTGGATTCGGCCCTGGTTGCCACAGCCGCAGATGGTCGCCACGTGCGCATCGGGCCGGGCGAGCCGCTTCGCCGCCACCGCGGTCGCGGCACCCGTCCGCAAGATGGTGATTTCGATCGAATCCATCACCGCCAAGGGATAACCGTGCTCTCCATCGCAGAGCAGAATCAGGCCTTGAATGTTCGGCAGGTTGAACCTCTCCGTGTTCTGAAAGAAATTCCCATTCAGCTTGGCCGAAAAATAGCTTCTCGGCTCCGGAAGAAGCGCGGCCTTGATGTGAAAACCGCCATCGCCGGTGCGCAGTGAGAGCACGCCCGGTGGCGTCAGTTTGCCCTCGCCGTACAGTCTGAATGCGCGCTCCACGGCAACGATGCAGTCTTCCAGATCCAGCAGCTCGGCGACGTCCGTTCGCTTGATCAGCAATGTCCCCTCGAGCTTCATTGCCGGCTCCCCTGTTTCGCGGGGGAGAGCAACGGGCGCAGCTCGGCACCGGCCCTGGCCTCAACCGGCTCCTCGCCGCGGCGAAAGATGCGGGCGCCGCTCGACCCTTTCAGCGTGATGGAATCGCCTTCGATTCGAAGAAAAGAGCCTTCGCGAAGTCCGACGACACTCTCTTCGTTCTCCTCGAGAAACTGCCGGATGCGTTCCTCCTGGGTCTCTCCCATGTGGGTCGACCCGGGGTCTGGATCGAGATAGTGGGGACTGATCTGAAAGTCGATCAGGTCCAGGGCCTCGAAAGAGGTTGGCTCCACCACCGGCATGTCCTTGGTGGTCTTCAACGTCGGACACGCCACGATCGAGCCCGCGCTCGATCCGATGTAGGGCATGCCCTGGCCGACTCTTCTGCGCAGCACCGGGATCATTCCGGACTCTTGAAGACTCTTGAGGAGGCGAAAGGTGTTCCCACCCCCGACGAACACAGCCTCGGCGCTCTCGACCGCGCGCAGTGGGTCGGAAACCCGGTGGATCGACTCGAGCGCCAGGCCCATCGAGCTCATCCGGGATCGCATCTTGTCGGCATAGGCCTCGCGATCGAACATCGCGAAAGGCACGAAGAGGATTCTCTGACGCGGCGCAAGGAGGTCGCGCATTTCCGACTCGACGTGGTCGAGAAAGCCCTGGCCGTATTGCGTGGAGTTGCTGATCAACAGCAGCCTCCTCAAGTCCGCTTCGCCGCCCCGCATCCGTGGATCCTTTTCGCGTCGATCCCGATCTGTTTGATTCAGTTGAGATAGTGCATATAGTGACTGATTCAACTGTGTCAACCCAATCAGGACCCTGCCCTCTCGCGCCTCGCAAACTCGGATCATCGTTCTAAGGAGTGCCCTTGGCGGCGCCGATGCAGCACCACCAAAGCGTGGACTCGCCACACCAGGTCGGCTCGAGGCGCTGGAGGCTACTGCCCGAAGGCGCCTCGCGCGACGCGAGAATCTTGCTCTCCGCGCGCGCAGTCCGTGCCTTTGCCGATGGTTTCGTCAGCGTGCTGTTGCCGGTGTACTTGACCCGCCTTGGTTTTCGCGACTTCCACGTGGGGGCGATTGCCGCGGCGACGCTGGCGGGCTCCGCGGCGCTCACGCTGCTGGTCGGTTTGGTGGCGCACCGTTTTCCCCGAAGGCGCTTGCTCGTCCAGGCGACGGTGTTGATGGCGTTGACTGGTGTCGGTTTCGCATTCGTTCACCAGTTCTGGCCCTTGATCGCGATTGCTTTCGTTGGAACCTTGAACCCATCCCCCGGCGACGTGAGCGTCATTCTCCCGCTGGAGCAGGCGTTGCTCCCTCAAACTGTTCCGGACAAGCAGCGGACAAGCTTGTTCGCGAGGTACAGCTTCGTTGCCTCCCTGGCGGGAGCCGTTGGAGCGCTCTGCTCCGGAGTCCCTGCCTGGGTATCGGCGCACCACCTGGCCACCGATCTAAAAGCGATGGAGGCGATGTTTCTCCTTTACGCCGCGATCGGCGTGGTCGCCTGTTTTCTCTACCGTTCGCTCTCTTCCGCAGTCGAGCTCCCCTCCGGCAGCGAAAAGCCTTCGTCGTCGCTCGGTAAGTCAAGGCGTCGGGTCTACGCGCTTTCCGCCCTCTTCAGCCTGGACGCCTTCGGCGGGGGATTCATCGTGCAATCGCTGCTGGCCTTGTGGTTGTTCAATCGGTTTCATCTCTCCGTTGAAGCGACCGGAAGCATTTTCTTCTGGACCGGAATTCTCGCGGGCCTCTCGTATCTGGCCGCCGCTTCGATTGCTCGGCGCTACGGCCTGATCCGGACAATGGTGTTCACGCACCTGCCGTCCAATGTGTTGCTCATCTTGGTGCCTATGATGCCGAATCTCCCCTTGGCGCTCGGGTTGCTGCTGGCTCGCAGCGCACTCTCGCAGATGGACGTGCCCACCCGCACTTCCTACGTGATGGCCGTGGTCACGCCCGCGGAGCGCGCGGCGGCCGCGAGCGTCACCGCCGTTCCGCGCAGCCTCGCCGCGTCCGCCAGTCCGCTCTTGGCCGGCTACCTTCTGGGCCTGACGACATTTGGATGGCCACTGCTTCTGGCTGGGGTTCTCAAAGGCACCTACGATCTCCTGCTCCTTGCGATGTTCGCGAAGGTTCGGCCTCCGGAAGAGACAAGCAAGAGTTGACGAGGCCTAACGTTCGAGCCAGGCATAGCCCTGGACGTGCTATACGACACACAGTGGTCGAGACCGCCGGGCACTGAACGAGCATGAAGCAGGTCCTCATTACAGGTGCGACTCGGGGCATTGGGGCGGCGACTGCTGTGTTGATGGGCTCAGCCGGATCCCGGGTGTGGCTGCACTACCGAGACCGGGAGGAAGCCGCCCGTGCAGTCGCGCAGACCATCACCGCGAACGGCGGTCCCGAGCCTGCGCTTATCTCTTTCGATCTCACCCAGCGCCAGGAGGTAAACGCGGCGATCCGGTCGGTGCTCGACCAGGTGGGCGCGCCCGATGCCCTCGTGCTCAACGCCGGGATCACCCGGTCGGGACTCTTCGCCTTCACCGACGACGCCGAATGGGACGAGGTGATGAACACCAATGTCGGGGGTTTCCTGGGCGTCGCCCGCCCCATTGTCAAAGCCATGATCGGGGAGGGCCGTGGACGCATCGTGCTCTTGTCCTCCGTCGCGGCTCAACGAGGAAACCCCGGCCAGGTGCTCTACGCCGCAAGCAAGGGGGCATTGACCGCCGCAGCGCGCTCCCTGGCATTGGAGCTCGCGCCCCGGGGCATCACGGTGAACGTGGTGGCCCCTGGCATGATCGAGACTGAGATGCTCGAGGGAACCCCGATCAATGAGCTCCTTCCCATGATTCCGCTTAGGCGGGTGGGCAAGCCGATCGAGGTTGCCCACGTCATCCAGTACTTGTGCTCGGAAGAGGCTGCCTACGTCACCGGTCAGGTGATCGGTGTCAACGGCGGACTGTGGATGTAGCCGCGGAGCCATGCCTACGCCTCTGCCCCCTTCGACCGATTTGCCCCCGGTTCGCTCGGTTCTGCCCCACCGCGAGCCATTCCTCTTCATCGACCGCGTCTTGCAACTCGGGGAAAGCAGCGTCGTCGCAGTGCGAACTTTTCGCGAAGACGAGCCATTCTTCGCCGGCCATTTCCCAGGCCAGCCGATTGTTCCAGGCGTGCTGCTCGTCGAAGGCATGGCGCAAGCGATGGCCTACTACGCGCTGGTGAATCGCCCCGCGACACGGGTCTACCTGGTTGGAATCGACCGCGCGCGTTTCCGGTCGGCTGTCTTGCCCGGAAGCGAGGTCACGTTCCGGGTGCGAATCGGAAACGAGAGATTTGGAATCACAACGGGCCAGGGGCAGGTCAGCGTCGGAGAACGGCGAGTCGCGGAGGCGACTCTCAAGGGGTACTCGGGAGACCCAGATCAACCGCCCGGTGACTAGAGTCCGCAGATATCTGACGTCGTAGTGGGAGGGTTTTCGATGCCTCGGCTTTGCGTTGCTTTCCTTTCGCTGCTCTTTTTCGCCTGCGCTGGACCTAGCAAGGGCGAAATAACATTCCCCGCGGCCTACTTCCGCTCCGGGGAGGGCGTGCCGCCCGCCGTGCCTTCCTGCACCGCGCCGATTCAAGTTGTAACGACCGATGCGCGACCGACATCCTCCGTCGTGGGGCGCAGGTTTGAAGAGGAGAGGCCGACGGTCGAATATCCTATCAAGATGGATGGAGACGCTGCTGCCTACGTCCGGAACGGAGTGGAAAAAGCATTGCAAGCGGCGGGCGGATCGCCAGCCGGAAAGGCGCCGGCAAATTTGGCGATCACCATCACGCAGATCGCTGTGGAGGAGAAAACGTTTTACAACGCGGAGTTCACTGGGCGGATAAGTCTCGACGTGGTTTTGACCCGCCCAATTTCGCCCGAACCCTGCTGGTCGGGTCGAGTGAGTGGCTCGGGCCGAAACTACGGAAAGGCCGGGAACCCGACGAACTACCAGGAGACGCTCAACCGGGCGCTGGACGACGCTACTGCCCAGCTCCTCAGGGCACCGGGCTTCGCGGACGCACTGTGCGGGAAGTGCTCGCCCTGAGCAATCGCCGATAGTTTCTGACGGCGCGCTTAGTCGCCGCGGCTATCCTTTGCGTTGGGCAAGCGTCCCATCACAAGTTTGATCTGCCCGTTGTGATTGGCTTCGTGTTCGCACACGTGGAACCACTTGCAGTAGTTGTTCGTCGGTCCCCACGGAAAGCTCTTATCGACGGCGAAAAGCCACTTGTCGTCACGCTTCTTGAATTCGGTCAGCGTTTTTTCTCGCGTCTCCTTGAGCGTACTCAAGTAGTACTCGAGCTCCTTCCCCTTGATGTTCTTGCGACCGGCGTCGCCGAGTTTGCTGGCCGCGTCCCATTTCTGTTTCACGGCGTCGGGCCAAGTGCCCCATGCCAGCCCCTCGAACGTGTTCAGCTGGTAGTAGGTTTCAGTCGCGGCGAGGTGCAGAAGCATCGCGCCGATAGTGTTGGCCTTGGCGTCCAAAAGGAAGTCGAGGTCTGCGATCTTCATGTCCTTCACTGATCGAACGACCTGCGCACGCATGAACCCCATCATCGATGACAGCGTGCCGACCTCGGGCGCGTAACCCGGCTTGGGTCCGACAAGGGTGAGGTCGTCTGGGCTCGACCACGCCTCGTGTTCGCCAATGGGTGAGAGCGCGAAGCCGGCGCCCGCGGCGACGCAGGTAGCGGTCTTGAGAAAGTCTCTCCGATTAGTATCGCCGCAAGATCGCATTGTCGCTCCTCCTGCTCGAGCGACTTCTACAGTCGGCGATTCTTAGGCATGGCGATAATAAACTAGCAAGCCTGCGAGTGAAGTGTGTGCTTTTGGCTGGCTGCTTGACGGGTTTCATCGGTATGTCCATCGAGAGCTGATCGATCCAAAGTCTGCCAACTTGACCGACTTGCTCAAGCACGCTTCCTAGATTTGTAAAAAAGCTACCGTTTTACGTAACTTCCTTCACTGGCAATGGAACACGTTAGACGTGCAGCTTGTCGTCGGGCACGGGAAATCGAGGGTCGTACTCGCTGACCTCCAGCTCCAGCGAATAGCCATCACCGCTCACGAGCCGGACGTGGCGAGCAATCCAATGAGCCTCCCTGCGCTCGAGCTTGTCGTACGTGATGTCGACAACCACCCTGCTCTCCTTGAAAAAACGCTTCCGCACTACGGCTAGCGTCTGGCCATCGCGCTTCACCTCGATCGCGTCGAGCTCTTGATCCGACGGAACAGCCGAGCGCGCTACCCAATATTCCCCGTCCCGCTTCAACGGCCCCGAGGCATCCAGAAAGTAAATGCGCTCTACGGCCAGGCCGACGTGCTTGGGATCCAGGCGCTCCGCCACCGGGCGCAAATGAACCTTGGCTTCCCATTTCCCGTCCACCTTGGCGACGTCGAAGATCCTGGGCCCCACGGCGGCCGCCGCCGAGACGCGAAACGAGCCATCCTTTCGGCCGAGCAGATAGCCGCTCATCAAATAGGTCTGATCCTGGTATCGCGCCGCAACTTGATGGACCATCTTGAAGCTCTCCGGCTCATTGGTTCGAAGCAGGGCCAGCGCTGCTTCGGCCGCCTCTGCCGTCTGCGGCGCCGCCGCCGAGCGGTCGGGAATCACCGCGGCGGGGCGCGAGCAACCCAATGCAAGAACCGCCAGCGCCATGCTCGATCTCGCAACGGAGCTCCCGGCTCGACTCCCGTGCTTGGCGATCCCTGCCCTGCTCGATCTCGCGCCGAAGCTCACGGCTCGACCCCCGCGTTTGCCGATCCCTTGCGGGGCCGCAAGCCCTGGTAGAGCCCGGGCAGGAGAAACACCGCGGCCGCGGCGCTCGCCGCCACTCCGATGCCGACGGCGGCGCCCACCGATTGGAGCGCCCGGTGAGACGCGAGGACGAGGGTCCCGAACCCCGCGAGCGTGCTGAACGCCGCGAGCAACACCCCGGTCGATCCCACGGCGGAGCTCGGACTTGGCCCGTCGACTTCCTGAAGCACGAAGATTCCGTAGTCCACGCCGCATCCCAAGATGAGCACCAGCGCGCTCGCCGACACGAGGTTCAGCGGTACGCGCGCCGCCGCCAGTATCCCCAGCGTTCCCAGGAGACCCAGGCAGCAGGGAAGACAAGCGACGATGGCGAGCCGCAGCGATCGGTACGCCGCGGCGAGAATGACGATGTTCACCAAAAGGCCGACTCCGCTGAGGATCGCGATCTGCCGCGGAAGCTGGGCGACCGTTTCCGCGGCCATCGCTCCCGCATCCAGTAGACTGGCGCCCGCCGGAAGCAGGCTTGAAATCTGCTGCGCGGCCTCGCTTCCGCGGGGCACGAACGACGTCACTGCGATGCACTCTTCCGCGGAGCAACGCAGCAGTTTGGTGAGCAGCGGCTGGAGGGAGGTCTTCTCGAAGTCCGCCGCCTTCAGCGGCGCGATTTTTCTGTCTCTAGCTGACTCCACTTCGTCCCAGAGCTCGGCAAAGGCTCCGGGGGAAAAGCCTGCCTGCGCCGCGATCGGCCCGAACAGCTCGCCGCGAGCCTGTGCAAGATCCAGCGCTTTGAGGCTTTGGGCGCGGCGCTGCTGCGTGCCGATGGCCGGCAAAAAAGTCCCGATGCTCCGAATGCCGGAGGCGAGACCCTTGTCCTGCATCGTCGTCAGGACTTCGCTGACCTGGTCGTTGATCGCCAGGGCTTCTTCCTGGGAATGGGCCCGCGCAACCACCAATGAGTCAGAGGTGCTGAGCCCGAACCGTTCCATCACTCCTTGGTATTCCGCCATTACGTCTGGGCGATCGGCGTCCAGGTTACGCAGATCTCCATCGAAGCGCAGCGAGGGAATCAGAGCGGCAGCGCCCAGGAGGATGGCGAGAGCCACGCCCCACGCAACGCCGGGCGCGAGCATCCGCGACTTGAGCCTCGGCATCCACGAGGGAATCTCCCGCCACC
>WNFG01004431.1_pt1 | contig 22431 bp, 24 predicted proteins | sample 5400431 | NCBI WGS metagenome assembly WNFG01 (sample SAMN13153346, study PRJNA577476) | soil metagenome | isolation source: 120 cm saprolite under Douglas fir tree site 2 hole 3 replicate 2 | place: USA:California | collected 2015-04-18 | reverse complement strand
AGGAAAACCACGTCGCCGGCCGCAAAGCCCGCGCTCGACAGCCAGCCCTGGATGGCCTTCGCGGCTTCCGTGGAACCGTGCGCATGAGTGGTGTTGATCTCCACCAGGCTTTTCAGCATGTCGCGGGCGAGCTGCAGATCCCTGGGCGGCGGAAGCGGCGGTGCCGGGGAGCCCCAAGCGGACATCGCAACGGCCAGACCCAAGGTCAACATCGATTCCCTCATTGAACTCTCCCTCAGCTTGCGGTTCACTGAGGAGCATAACGGAAGCCAAGGAAAATCCAATGCGAACGGCGAGAGAATGAACAGCACCCGGCTCGAAGCTTTCAGCGATGGCGTCATCGCCATCATCATCACCATCATGGTGCTGGAGCTCAAGGTGCCGCACGGCGAAACCGCGGATGCGCTCGAGCCCCTAATCCCCAATTTCCTGAGTTATGTGCTGAGCTTCATCTACGTGGGCATTTATTGGAACAATCACCACCACATGCTGCACACCGTGGAGAAAGTGAGCGGGCGGATTCTGTGGGCCAATCTCCATCTCTTGTTCTGGCTCTCATTGTTTCCCATCACCACGGCCTGGATTGGGGAGAATCACTTGGCCGCGATGCCGTCCGCGCTCTATGGCGTGGTGCTGCTGATGGCTTCACTCGCCTATTGGATCCTTCAGCAACTGATCATTGCCTCGCAGGGTCCGGACTCGCTGCTCAAGAGAGCCATCGGCGGGGATTGGAAAGGCAAGGCATCACCCGTTCTGTACTCGATCGGTATTGCCGCTGCATTTCGCTCGCCCCCGCTGGCCCAAGGACTCTACCTGCTGGTGGCGCTGATGTGGTTCGTTCCGGACCGCCGCATCGCGAGCGTGCTGGTTCACAAATAGACCTGACGGGAGAATTGTCCTGCCCGTCGCGCCGCCGTGGGAGAGTTGAAACTTGGCATACCGACCCGGGACTGTGCGATGCTTCGTTCCTACGAGGGGACAATAGGCCGGAATATGGCACGTGAGAACTTTCATTGGGACGATCCGCTGCTGCTCGATGCGCAGTTGACGGACGAAGAAAAGATGGTACGGGATGCCGCGCGCGACTACGCGCAAGGCCGGCTGGCGCCGCGCATCGTCGAGGCCTTTCGCCGCGAGCATACCGACCCCGGTATTTTCAAAGAGATGGGAGATTTGGGATTACTGGGCGCCACTATTCCCGAGGAATTCGGCGGCGGCGGGCTCAATTACGTCAGCTACGGGCTGATCGCGCGCGAGATAGAGCGCATCGATTCCGGATATCGATCCATGATGAGCGTGCAGTCGTCTCTGGTGATGCTGCCGATCGACCGCTTCGGCACGGAGACTCAAAAGCGAAAGTACCTGCCGGCACTGGCGCGCGGCGAAAAGATCGGCTGCTTCGGCCTGACGGAGCCCGATCATGGGTCGGACCCCGGCAGCATGATCACCCGGGCGCGCAGCACCGGCGGCGGCTATCGCTTGTCGGGCGCCAAGACGTGGATTTCCAATAGTCCCATCGCGGATGTGTTCGTCGTATGGGCAAAAACCGAAGATGACATCATTCGCGGCTTCATCCTCGAAAAGGGCTGGAAGGGTCTCGCGGCCCCGGTGATACACGGCAAGGTGGGATTGCGCGCCTCCACCACCGGGCAAATTCTCATGGATGAAGTATTCGTGCCGGAAGACAACCTAATGCCGGGCGTCACGGGTCTCAAGGGTCCCTTCACCTGCCTCGATTCGGCGCGCTACGGCATATCCTGGGGCGCGCTCGGCGCGGCGGAGAGTTGCTGGCATACCGCGCGGCAATATGTGCTGGACCGCAAGCAATTCGGCCGCCCGCTGGCCGCCAATCAACTGATTCAAAAGAAGCTGGTCGACATGCAGACCGAGATCGCTTTGGGCTTGCAGGCGTGTCTCCGTCTCGGGCGCATGAAGGATGAGGGAAGCGCTTCCGTCGAAATCACCTCCATGCTGAAACGCAATTCCTGCGGCAAGGCGCTCGATGTGGCGCGCGCCGCGCGCGACATGCTGGGAGGCAACGGTATTTCGGACGAATTCGGCGTGATTCGCCATCTCGTCAACCTCGAAGTGGTGAATACCTACGAAGGCACGCACGACATTCACGCGCTCATACTGGGAAGGGCGCAGACCGGCATTCAAGCGTTTACTTAGGGATAGCCCGCAGACGCGGAGCCCGTTACCCGGGGAACCCGCAAGGCCGGTTTCAGGCTGAGTTCCCATTCCACGGTCGACGGACCGTCGGCGTTCAAGATTACCCGGCGGGCCGTCGTCTCCTCACCCTGCTCCATGCTCGGATGCCAGACGCGCACGGTGTACTCGCCCGGCGGCATGTCGTCGATGGCCGCGGTCCCCGCCGCCTCGGTCTTGGCGAAGAACGGGGTCTCGGACACATAGATATAACCGACCATCCAATCGTGAATGTTGCAGCCCAATACCACCACCCCTGGTTTGTCGAACACGACCGGCTGCGCGTTCGTGCCGGCATACAAGGGCAGCTCGAATCTCTTCGCAGGCGAAAAGGAATAGACCTGGTGGCGCACGTGGTCACTGTTGGGGAATAGTACCTTCGATCCCACGAACACCGGTTTCACGTAGGGCACGAACTGCTTGTCGACTTGATCGACGGCATCCGCCGGGGGTTTGGCGCGCAGTGCGCTTTTGGCATCCAAGGGTGCGGCCAGGATGACCGCGTTTGCGATGAGCTTTCCACGATGATCTTTCACGAGCGCACGCAATTCGGCGGCGCCGCCCGGTTGTGCGCCCCAGAGAAGCATGAGACCGGCCGCTGCCGCGAGCAATCTGTTCATCGAAAGCGATAGTCCCAGGTGATTTCCGGCACTGACTTCGTATAGCTGTTGCCGCCGTCCGCGTGCGTGTTCAAACGCTCAAATCCCAACCCAAGCAAGCTGTGCGGAGTCGGAGCGTAGTTGACTCCAACCCTGAACCCGTAAGTCGTTCCGGTGAGCTTGTAAGCGTAGGCCTCGGGCCCGAATGCCGGATCCTCGGCAAGCGCCCGGGGGGCGTAGTTGATCTTCTCGCTGTCTCCCGCCGTCGACACCACATCGCCGCGGCGGCCCAACAGGCCGAGCGCGAGAAAGGTGCTCTCGTTCAACGAGTACTCCACGTTGACCGCGACATTGTGGCTGTCTTGGCTGAACGCGTCGCCGGATAATCCGGGCACCTCTTCCGTTCGGGGGCTGGCGACCCGGCGATCGAATGCGTATTCGGCCCAGAGGTTCCAACGCTCGTCGATGCGCCGCCCCGACGCGAGCGTCGCGCGGTAGTTCCAGGCGTTGCGGTAACTATAGTCGTAGCTCGACCGCCCTACCGATACTCCGGCGCGCGCCCAAGGGGCGAAGGCGCCGAGTCCCCATTTTTTCTTCAGTGAAATTGTACCGTCGAGGGACGCATTGTTGAGTCCTGTGAGTTTTCGGAATGCCTCGCCGTTGAGGTCGCCGCCGACCGTCACGCTGTAGCTTTCGCCCAACGGAAATAGTTGAAAAATAGAGAGCCGTGCGTCGATCGTGGAATCTCCGACGATGTCGGGCGGGGACTCCGCGTTGCCGACGTTGTTGTCGTGCCGGAGAGCTGCTGCCGCGCCCAGGGTCCAATCGCTGCGGGCGATGTACGGCATTGCACCCAGTACGACCAAGGCCGCAATCGCGCCAAGGGTCGCCGCAGAGGACCGGCCGCGTCCCAATGCATGCCCTGCAAGGGCATCCCTTTGCACATGACGTCGCACGGCTCGCATTATGCATTGCGTGAGGGCGGCGCGTACCGCCTATCGGCGCCGTGCCGACAGATGGACAGCAGCGGTTCAACGCTTCGCCTTCGCGTCTATGGCCTCGGCAGCAGATCGAAATTCTCGGCGGCCTTGCGCACATCGGGCGGAAAGTCGGTCATTTCGAACACTTGCCTGACTTCGATGACTTCATTGTCGAGTGCGGGGCAGCGCGATGCCCATTCGATCGCCTCTTGTCTCGAGTTGACCTGAATGATCCAATAACCGCCCAAGACCTCTTTCGACTCCGCGAACGGTCCGTCGGTCACGGCCGGTTTGCCGGATTTGAACGAGACGCGTGCGCCCGCGGACGGCGGATGCAGTCCGTCCAACGCGAGCAGCACGCCCGCTTTTTTCAGCGCTTCGTTGTACTTCATCATCGCCGCCACGTGCTCGGCGGGCGGCACGGTGCCCGGCGCGGCGGTCTCGTACCCTGAAGGAATCATCAGCATCATGAATCGCATGGCATTCTCCTCGAGTGTTGACCATAGGCCAAGGACGCTACGGACGGCCGCGATCCGACATCAGGCGGTCCAATTGCAGCCGGATGTGCGCGGCCTCCGCGGCCGAGTTGGCCAGCGCAATGGCGCGATTATAGGTATCGCGGGCCTCTTCGATCTTTCCCAGATCCCGCAACAGCGCGCCCTTGACCCCAAAAAAATAGAAGTAGCCCGACAATTTTCCGGCGAGGGGCTCGATGAGCGCGAGCGCCGCCGCCGGACCCTGCACCTTGGCAAGAGCGACGGCACGGTTGAGAGTCACGACCGGCGAGGGCTGCAGCCTCTCCAAGGTTGCGTACAGGAGCTCAATCTGCGGCCAGTCGGTCTCCTCGGGCGTTGCCGCGCGCACGTGCAATGCCGCGATGGCCGCTTGCACCTGATAGGGTCCGGGCTGCACATGCCGCACGGCCTTGTCGATCAGGGCGAGTCCTTCGTCGATCATGGTGCGGTTCCAGAGGCTCCGGTCTTGATCCTCCATGAGGACGATCTGCCCGTTGCCATCCAGCCGCGCCGGGGTGCGCGAATGCTGCAGCAGCAGCAGCGCCGTCAATCCCATGACTTCGGGTTCACTCTGGAAGAGCCGCAGCAGCAGCCGGGCAAGACGGATGGCTTCGTCGCACAGCGTGAATCGCATGCTCGCCGTGTCGCCCGTCGCCGAGTACCCCTCGTTGAAAATCAGGTAAATCATGGTGGCGACGGCCGCGAGACGCCGGGCGCGTTCCACGGCGCCGGGTGTCTCGAACGGCAGATTGGCCCTGGCCACGCACGCTTTTGCCCGCGTGATCCGCTGCTCCATGGCGCTTTCGCTCACCAAAAATGCGCGTGCGATCTGCTTGACGTTGAGCCCGGAAACGATGCGCAGCGCGAGCGCGATCTGCTGAGTCGCCGGCAGCTCGGGATGACAGCAGACGAACAGCAGCCGCAGCAGATCGTCGCGGTAATCGGCGCTGTCGAGCCGATCGACCAGCTGCGCTTCGACATCGTCGAGGTCCGACAGCGCATCGTCGACGGGCAGGGGCTCGAGTTTTCGGTGGCGCCGTGCGGCGTCGAGCGCGGCATTTCTTCCCACCAGGATCAGCCACGCCGCCGGGTCGCGCGGCGGTCCGTTCTGGGTCCAGTTTTTCAGGGCGCGAAGGCAGGCATCCTGATAGGCCTCTTCGGCGGTATCCATGTCGCGGAAGTAGCGCAGCAGCGCGGCGATCGCCTGGGGCCGGGCGGAAATGAGCGCGGCATTGATCCAAGCCGGGTCATTCATTCGAAGTTACGATTGGCCCGCAGCACCGACACAGGTCTCAGCTCGTAAGCGCCGCCGGGATTGGCGCGCGCCAGCTCCGCCGCCGTGGAGATCGCTTCGGTCAGATCCGAGCAGTCGATGATGAAAAAGCCCAGCAGCTGCTCCTTGGTTTCGGCAAACGGGCCATCGAGCACCAACGGCGGGTCGCTGTCCTTGCGCAGCGTCGTCGCCGCCGTGGTGGGCATGAGCCGCGCGACGGGGCCCAGGCGTCCGGCCTTTGCCAGCTTTTCTTCGACGGCGGCGAGTTTGCCCATGACGGCGTCTTCCTGTTCGGCCGACCATGAGGTCACGACATCTTCCGAGTGATAGCAAAGAACGGCGTACAGCATTCGGCGGGTACCTCTTCATCTTCAAGGGCGACCAGTACAAGGACGAGCCAGTAAGTCTGCAGCCGACATCGTACCGGCCGCTTCGTTGATCAAGGTGCCTCGAGTATGGCAGCAGCAGTCGGTGGTCGCAGGGGATGCACTGGAGGGGCGAGCGCCCGCCGCTCGAACTCTCACCCGGTCGCACAGCAAGCTGTATATAATATCAGTGCTACATGGCCAGAATCTGTGAACAGCTATGTCACACGGAGGTCGGATCGAAGGTGCCGGCACCGGTTAGCGGCAGAATTCAAGGAGCAGGCGATGAAGACGCGTGCATTGGGCAGGCAGGGTTTGAAGGTCTCCGAACTCGGATTGGGCTGCATGGGCCTGTCCGATTTCTACTCGAGCAGCGGAGTCACGGAGGCGCAGGGAATCTCGCTGATTCAGCGTGCGCTCTCGCTCGGCGTGACTTTCTTGGATACGGCCGACGTGTACGGCCCGCACACCAACGAAGTCACCGTGGGCAAGGCGCTGCAAGGCAGGCGCGATTCGGTCGTGCTTGCCACCAAGTTTGGGATCGTGCGCGAGCCGGGCACCACGACCCGCGGCGTCGACGGCAGTCCGGACTACGTGCGTGCCGCCTGTGAGGCGTCGCTGAAGAGACTCGGCGTCGACGTCATCGACTTGTACTACCAGCATCGGGTCGATCCCAAGGTGCCGATCGAAGAGACGGTGGGCGCCATGGCCCGATTGGTCGCGCAGGGCAAGGTGCGGTATCTCGGGTTGTCCGAAGCGGCCCCCGCCACTGTTCGGCGCGCACACAAGGTGCACCCGATCAGCGCGCTGCAGACGGAGTATTCCCTGTGGAGCCGCGATCCCGAGGATGAAATCCTGCCGACCGTCCGTGAGCTCGGCATCGGGTTTGTACCCTACAGCCCGTTGGGCCGGGGATTTCTCGCAGGCCGCTTCCGCAAATTGGAGGATCTCGCGGCCGACGATTGGAGACGTGAGTCCCCGCGCTTTCAGGGTGAGAATTTCTCGAAGAATCTAGCGGTTTTAGAGCAGATCAATCTCATCGCCAAGGAGAAAGGCTGCACCCCCTCGCAGTTGGCGCTGGCGTGGTTGCTGGCGCAAGACACGGATATCGTGCCCATTCCCGGAACCACGAATCCGGCCCGCTTGGAGGAAAACCTGGCTGCATCCCAAATCACTTTGAGCCAGAAGGAGCTGCAACGCATCGAAGCTGTGGCGCCGCTGGGAGTCGCAGTGGGGCCACGCTATCACCCGGGCATGATGCACCTACTGAACGGCTGAGCGATGGCGTGAGCGGCTGAAGTTTAGTGCCGAACGAGAGCGATGACGGCGACTACGGGGTCCTTGGCCGCTGTTCGCCCTGAGTGATCAGATGCGCACTGCGGCTGCCGGTGACGTATATCCACAGCCAACTCAGGGCGACGGCAAGCCGATTGCGCACGCCGATCAAAAAATATATGTGGGCGAGCCCCCAAAGCCACCAGGCGAGCCAGCCCCGTACCTTGATCCAGCCGAAATCGATGACCGCCGCGCGCTTGCCGATGGTGGCTAAATTGCCGGAATGCCTGTAGCGGAAAATTCGCTGCGTGGTGTCGCCGGCGAGGCGCATCCTGATGGTGCGGGCAACATGCACGCCTTGCTGTTTGGCCGCGGGAGCGATTCCGGGCACAGGGTTACCGCGCCACGCATTGATGGTTGCGGTGTCGCCGATGACGAAGATTTCCGGATGCCCTGGCGCAGTGAGGTCGGGTTCCACCAGCGCTCGTCCGGCGTTGTCGGCGGGCAGCCCCGCCCAAGCGGCGGCGGCCGATGCGCGAACGCCTGCCGCCCACAGTATGACCTTCGCCGCGAGCGGCCGGCCGCCGTAGATCACGCCTTGGTCGCTGCATTCGCTGACGGCTTGCTTCAGCTGAATTTCTACGCCCAGTCGCTCGAGCGACGCGTGGGCGTAGGCAGAGAGATCCTCGGCAAAGCTCGGCAAGATGCGCGGACCCGCTTCGATCAGCACCACGCGAGCCTTGCGCGTGTCGATGTGCCGATATTCCCCGGGCAGATTCTGATGTGCAAGCTCGGCGATCGCGCCGGATAGCTCCACCCCGGTGGGTCCGCCGCCGACGATCACGAAGGTCAGCAGCGCCGCGCGGCGGGTCGGATCGGTCTCGCATTCGGCGCGTTCGAAGGACAGCAACACTCGCCGGCGGATGGTCGTGGCGTCTTCCAGTGTCTTCAGGCCCGGCGCGTACGGCTCCCACTCGTCGTGACCGAAGTAGGCGTGCCGGGCGCCCGTTGCCAATACCAAGGTGTCGTAGTCGATGCTGCCTCCGTCTTCGATCAGCACTTTGCGATTCTGGGTGTCGACTCCCGTCACCGTGCCGAGAAGCGTGGTGACTTCCTTGCGCTTGCGCAGCAGATGCCGGATCGGCCAGGCAATTTCCGAAGTGGCCAGCGTCGCGGTGCCGACTTGATACAGGAGAGGCTGAAACAGATGATGATTGCGCCGATCGATGATCGTGATCCTGACGTCGGCCCCGGCCAGACCCTGCGCTGCCGCCAAGCCGCCGAAGCCGGCACCGACAATGACCACGTGATGCGTCACGAGCGCTCCTAGGAATCCGGCGCCTCCGCCGTGATGACAGCATAGCCTGCGGCGACCCAGGCATCGAGTCCGCCGAGGAGGGGGCGGACCCGCTTGAAGCCGTGATTCATCAGAATTTTGGCGACGCGCGCCGCCGAGGCTTCGCTCGGACAGGTGCAATACAAGATGACGTCCCGATCGCGCGGCAACTCCTTGAGGCGATGCGCGACATCCTGCAGGGGAACATGCAGTGCGCCGGGGATCCAACGCGGCTCGAGCTCGCGCGCGGTGGCCGAACGCACATCGATGATCAGGGGTGCGGCACCCGATTGAATGAGCTCATAGAGATCGGAGACGCTGATCCGTGCCATACGCAGAAACTTGTAGAAGCGGCTTCGCTGCCACCACTTGAAAGCGATATAGGCGGCCAGCAGAATCATGACCACGGCGCCGGCGGCGCTGCCGAATTCGCTCAAATGTTCCAGTAATCGCTCGATCTGTGATCTGAACAATATGCCGGCGCCGAGACCGAAACCCACCCACAGAGCGGCGGCGCAGATGCTCAAAATAATGAAACGCGGCCACCCGATGCGCAGGGCGCCGGCCATCGGCGGCGCGATGATCGAGAGGCCGGGAACGAACTTTGCGATGACCAGCGAGTTGACGCCCCAACGTTCAAAGCGCGTTTGCGTCTGACTGACGCACGAATCCGGTTCCAAGGATACTTTACACAGCGTCTTCAGGACCCGGATGCCGTACTTCTGTCCGATGAGGTACCACCCGCTGTCGGCCATCACGCAGGCGGCTATCGACGAGAAGAACAGCGTCAACAGCTGCATTTGTCCGCCCGCGGCGATGCCGCCGGCGATGATCAATGTCGGCACCGCCGGCACGGGAAGCCCCGATTGGTTGAGCAATACATTCACGAACACGATGCCGACGCCGTATTGACCGAGGCTCGCGAAGAGGTTGTGCATCATGGCGCGGGCCGGTCAGCGGAAGTTGAGCGCGCGGCCGCCGCGGAGCGCGCCGGCGGCCCGGACCCGATGTTCGATGTCGGGCAAGAACGCGGCCACCATGCCGAGCAGCGGCAAATATGCACAGATGCGATACACGAACTCGACCCCGTATTGATCGGCGAGTCCGCCGAGCACGGCTGCGCCGATACCACCGATGCCGAAGGCGAAGCCGAAAAACAAACCGGACACGGCGCCCACCTTGCCCGGCATCAGTTCCTGCGCGAATACGACGATGGCTGAGAACGCCGAGGACAGCACGAATCCGATGACGAAACTCAAGGCGCAGGTCCACGTCAAGCCGACGAACGGCAGAAGTATCGTGAACGGCGCGACGCCCAGGATGGATGCCCAAATGACGCGCTTGCGGCCGATGCGGTCGCCGATGGGACCGCCGAGGAGCGTGCCGAGCGCCATCGCGAACAGAAATACGAACAAGTAGATCTGCGCCGACCGCACCGACACATGAAATTTCTCGATCAGATAGAAGCTGTAGTAGCTCGTGATGCTGGCGATGTAGAAATATTTCGAGAAGATCAACACCACCAGGATGCCGATCGACCAGGCTACCCTGCGCGCCGACACCGGGCTCGAAACGGCCGTCCGGCTCTTGGTCCTGTCCGGCCGGTCAAGATGCTGGCGTTTGTACCATGCGCCCACCTTGGCCAGCACGGCGATGGCGAGCAGGGCGGCCAGCGCAAACCACGCGAGACTTGCCTGCCCGTGCGGATTGACGATCCATGCGGCGAGCAGAGGACCCATCGCGCTGCCCGCATTGCCACCCACCTGGAAAATCGACTGCGCGAGACCGTGGCGGCCGCCCGAAGCGAGGCGCGCAATCCGCGAGGATTCCGGATGAAAAATAGATGAGCCCGCGCCGATCAGCGCCGCGGCCGCCAGCACGCTCCCATAATTGGGCGCGAAAGCCAGAGTCACCATACCGATCAAGGTGAAGCCCATGCCGAGACTGAGCGAGTACGGCTGGGGGTGCTTGTCGGTGTAAACGCCGATGACCGGCTGCAAAACGGAAGCGCAGATCTGATAGGTCAGCGTGATCACGCCGATCTGCACGAAACTCAGGTGGAATTCGCCTTTCTCATGTCGTTGAGAAAGTGCGAGAAACTGATGGCTCCCAAGACATTGAAGCGCGGTTGTGCCGCCGGCGGGACCGCCGGTGAAGCGCCGCTCGGCGCGGCGGCGGTAAAACTCTTTTCCATAAACACGTACCCTACTAGCTACTTCGTCGACTGTCCTGCGAGAATGCGCCGATGAATCGCTTCGCGCCCTATGTCTTTCTCCGCGACTTCGCGTCTCGCTGGGATGTGCTGGCATTCATCGTCGTCATCGGTTTGATCGCGTTTTTGGGCGAGACGTCGCGGGGGTTGTTCGCCCCGCTGTCGCAACTCGAAATAACGCCGCTGTCCCTTAGTCCCTCGCATCTGCCCGAATATGCGGCACGCACCACGTTTCGCATGTTGGCCGGGCTCGTTCTCTCGCTGGCGTTCACTCTGACATACGCGACCTGGGCCGCCAAGAGCGAGCGGGCCGGCAAGCTCCTGGTGCCGATCCTTGACATTCTGCAGTCGGTGCCGATCCTGGGTTTCATTTCCATTACGGTCGTGTTCTTCATGTCCCTGGCTCCAGGGCGGGTGCTCGGCGCCGAATTCGCCGCCATCTTTGCCATATTCACCAGCCAAGCATGGAACATGGCCTTCAGCTTTTATCAGTCGCTGCGCACGGTTCCGCTGGAGCTGATTGAAGCAAGCGAGTCGTTCCGGTTGTCGCCGTGGATGCGCTTCTGGCAGCTGGAAGTGCCGTTCGCCATGCCCGCGCTCATATGGAACATGATGATGTCCATGTCGGGCGGATGGTTCTTCGTCGTCGCCTCCGAATCGATCAGCGTCGGGCACACCACCGTGTCCTTGCCGGGCGTCGGTTCCTATATCGCGCTCGCCATTCAACAGAAAAACCTCAGTGCAATCGGCTGGGCGATCGCCACCATGCTGATCGTGATTCTGCTGTACGACCAATTGCTGTTTCGGCCGCTGGTGGCCTGGGTGGACCGCTTTCGCGTGGAACAGGAACCCGGCGTCCGCGTGCCGGACTCCTGGGCGCTGACCATGATGCGCCGATCGCGATTGATTCAAGGCGCGACCGTGGCCTTTCATGCCGCCGTGCTGTGGACCAGCCGGGCGGTGAAGCGCAGCGATGAACCGCCGGCCGCGGTAGCGGCCACGCCTAAGCGCAGCCTGGATCTCTTATGGGTGTCGCTGGTGGTCGCGGCCGTCGTTCTGGGTCTCTGGCACATCGTCTGGGTGCTGATCAAGAACACACCGCTGCGGGAGGCGCTCGAGGTATGCGGGCTGGCGACGCTCACCATGTTGCGGGTGTTCATTCTGATCGCGCTCGCGAGCTGCGTGTGGGTGCCGATCGGGGTGTGGGTCGGCATGCGGCCGCGGGCGGCGCAGATCGTTCAGCCCATTGCCCAGTTCATGGCGGCCTTCCCCGCGAATCTATTGTTTCCCATCGCGGTGTACGGCATCGTTTCCTGGAAGCTCAATCCGGACATTTTCCTGAGTCCGCTGATGATATTGGGCACCCAGTGGTACATTCTGTTCAATGTCATCGCCGGCGCGTCGGCCATACCGGCGGAGATGCGCTATGTCGCGGCAAATTTTCGGGTCGCGGGCTGGCTGTGGTGGCGCAAGGTTGCGTTGCCGGCAATTTTGCCGTTCTACGTGACGGGTGCCATTACGGCGTCGGGCGGGTCATGGAACGCCGCCATCGTCGCCGAACTGGCGACTTGGGGCCAGACCGAAGTGAAGGCGCGGGGACTCGGGTCTTATATCGCGGTGGCGACGACCGCCGGGGACTTTCATCGCATCATCTTGGGGATAGGCACGATGAGTTTGTTCGTCGTGGTCATCAACAGGCTGTTCTGGCGTCCCTTGTATTACTACGCCGAACGCAAATATCGACTCACCTGACAGGTCCGGCCATGAACGACTCTCCGCTACTGCAATGCAACGATGTACGCAAGGCCTTCCCCAAGCCGGACGGCGCGGAATTGCTGGTGCTCGAGGGCATGAATCTCGAGCTGCGAGAGGGCCAAATCGTGGGGCTGCTTGGGCGGTCCGGTTCGGGCAAGTCGACCCTGCTGCGGCTCATTGCCGGACTGGCGGAGCCGACCGCAGGCCAGCTGCGCTATATGGGCCAGCCGATTTCGGGCCCTGCGCCCGGGATCGCCATGGTTTTCCAGAGCTTCGCTCTGTTTCCGTGGCTGACCGTGTTCGAGAACGTGGCGCTCGGCCTCGAGGCGCAGCGAATGCCGCGGGCGGACATCCGCAAACGGTCCCTGGCGGCGATCGACCTCATCGGCTTGGACGGATTTGAGTCCGCGTATCCGCGCGAGCTATCGGGCGGCATGCGGCAACGCGTCGGTTTCGCCCGCGCGCTCGTGGTTCATCCCAACATTCTGCTCATGGACGAGCCGTTTTCCGCGCTGGACGTACTGACCGCGGAGACGCTGCGCACCGATTTCCTGGATTTGTGGGCCGAGGGCCGGATGCCCATCAAGGGCGTCATTCTGGTGACGCACAACATCGAAGAGGCGGTGCTGATGTGCGATCGCATCTTGGTGTTCGGCAGCAATCCAGGCAGGATCTTGAGCGAGATCAAGGTGTCGCTGCCGCAGCCGCGAAATCGCCTCGATCCGAGTTTTCGCGAGCTGGTGGAGCGTATTTATGTGGAGATGACTGCGCGTCCGCTGGGCGGTTCGAGCGCCCGGCCGGAGCGCTTTCCGGGTTTGGGGATCGGCAGCGTATTGCCCCGGGTGTCCTCGAACTTGCTGGCGGGCCTGATGGAAGCCGTCGCAGCCCCGCCCTTCAACGGCAAGGCCGATTTGCCCGAAATCGCGTCGGATCTGCAAATGGAGATCGACGAGCTGTTTCCGGTGGCCGAAACCCTGCAGATGCTGCGATTCGCGGAACTCGAAGGCGGCGACTTGAAATTGACCGAGGACGGACTGGCCTTCGCCCGCTCCGAACTTGACGAGCGCAAGCGGATCTTCACGCGCCATTTACTGACCTACGTGCCCCTGGCTGCCCATATTCGGCGGGTTTTGGACGAACGGGCCTCTCATTCCGCGCGAAAGAGCCGGTTCGTCGACGAATTGGAGGATTTCATGAATGAAGAGGCCGCGGACCAGACCCTGCGGGCCGTGGTGAGCTGGGGCCGATATGCCGAGGCCTTTGCCTACGATGACGAGAATGCCATGTTCAGTCTCGAGAATCCGACTTAGGGTAAAATACCGAGCATGACCGAGACGGCACCCTATATGGACCTGCATGTTCCACCGGATGAAATGGTGAAATATATTCAGGATCTGATGACACTGCCGCACGGTGAAATTGCGGCCAGTTCCGCGATGGCTCTGGCCCAACGCCACTGGGGAGGGGATACGCCGCTGGCGCGTGCCGCCTTGCTGCGCTGGGGAGCGCTCAATTTGGCGTTTCAAGACAAGCGATTGGAGACCTGGACCGTCACTCGGGAGTATGACCGGATTCAGGTACCGGCCGCGCTCGTGGCCGCTGCGGGAATCGCTCCGTTGGTGATCGATAATGAAAGAGCGGTTTTTGACATTCCTGCGCTGCTCGATGCCACGTTGGAGTTTCAACCGCCAGCGGGTCAGGCTTAGCTTTTCATGATAACCGTTGTTCGGCCGGCGCCGGCGCCGCGCTTCAATGTTCTGCGCACCATCGCGGTTTACAAGCTGGTGAAAGTGCTCCTGCTGCTGGCCTTGGCCTATGGCGAAGTGCGCCTCAGCGATGCCTCGCTCGCGGCCAAGTTGGTGACCTGGGCCTCGGCACGCCCCTTGGGGTTGGAGCACGACGTCGCCACCCGGTTTCTGGAGTGGTTCAGCGGCTTGAGCGCATCGCGGCTCCATGCGCTGCGGATGGTGACGCTGGCCTATGCGGCGGTATTTGCAACCGAAGGGATCGGTTTGTGGATGCAGAAGCGCTGGGCCGAGTGGCTGACCGTGATCATCACGGCCTCCCTGATCCCGTTGGAGGTGTGGGAACTGATTTTCAGGCCGACCGTCGGCAAGGCGGTGGTCCTGGTCGCCAATACGGCCATTGTCATATATCTCGTGTGGCACGTTCGGTCGAGGCGCAAACACTGAGCCGGGCGGCTTACCGCGAGGTTTGTGAAATGATCTTCATCTCGGATGAAATGGATGGAACCGGCGTATTCTTCGAAACGCTTGTCAATACCACCGTTTGGAGATCTCATGAATAAGTCCGGAATCCTGATTACCTCTGCGTTGCTGACCTTTGGCCTTGCCGCCGCCGCGATGGCCGCCGATATGCCGAAAGCCGCCGCGCCGATGGCCGCCGATGCTCCTGCCTCCTCCGCCCCTGCGGCGGATGCGCAGAAGCCCGCCAAGAAGCACAGCAAGAAGAAGAAGAAAGCGGCCGCCGCTCCTGCGACAACCAAGTAAGATTATTGGTATAGCGCCCCGACCGCTTCACGGCGGCCGGGGCGTTTTTTTGTGCCACGATCGATGAGGACAGCACATGGATCCGGTAGTTGCGATTAAGGCCTTGATTATGGGAGTGGTCGAGGGACTAACCGAATTCTTGCCGGTCTCGAGCACCGGCCACTTGATCGTCACCGGCAGCCTGCTCAATTGGAACGACGAGAAGGGCAAACTGTTCGAGATCGTGATTCAATTTGCCGCCATTCTGGCGGTGTGCTGGCTGTACCGGCAGCGGCTTTGGACCGTGATTGCGACGCTTCCGCGCGATCGCAAGTCGCAGCGCTTCACGTTGAACCTGATACTGGCGTTCTTACCCGCGGCGGTGCTTGGCGTCATCTTCATCAACACCATCAAGAAATATTTATTCGCCCCGGTGCCGGTCGCGACGGCGTTCATCATCGGCGGAATTATCATTCTGTGGATCGAGAGCCGGAAGCGAACCGCGAGAATCACCGCCGTCGACGAGGTTCAGCCGCCGGACGCGATCTGGGTCGGATTTGCGCAGGCCTTGTCGATGATTCCGGGCACGTCACGCTCGGGTGCAACCATCATGGGCGGCCTGCTGCGCGGACTGTCCCGGCCCGCCGCCACCGAGTTTTCATTTTTCCTGGCGATTCCGACGATATTCGGCGCAACGGTGCTGGAGCTCTTCAAAGCCCGGCACTCCATCCAGTTCGACGACCTCGCAGTCATCGCAGTCGGTTCGATCGCTTCCTTCGTGAGCGCGGCGTTCGCCGTGCGCGCCTTGATACGCTATGTCAGCGGCCACAACTTCAAGGTTTTCGCCTGGTACCGGATTGCGTTTGGGTTCGTCATTCTCGGCACCTGGTACTTCGGCTGGGTGAAGTGGTAGACGGGACCTGATCCTTTTTTTTTGCGCGCGTCCTGACGTCTCGCCAAGGAAGGGAGAGGGAGGTGTGCCGCAGCGCCGCACCTCCCTCGCCGGAAATTACTCGCACCCGACTGCATCCAAAGCCGCGGGCGGTACGTAATAGCGAAATAACACACGGAACAGCGTAGATGCCGCATGAATAGCAGCAGTGTCCGGCTCCCTATACCGCTGGGACGGCTCTTTGCCTTCTTCGCGGCGGCGGTATTGAGCACCGCTTGCCTGCCTCGAGCACTCGCCGGTCCATACGTGCCGAGCAGCGACAGCGCGATTCTTGCCGAATTGCCGGCCGGTACCCGCCGCGCCGATGTGTCGGCCCGACGGCTGGCCCGCGCCCGGGTCGATGTCGCGATCCCCTTGGCGCAATTCTATGTCCAGCAAGGCCGCCTCAGCGGTGATCTGCGATATCTCGGCTATGCGGATGCCGTGCTCACACCCTGGGCGGAACAAAGCCCGCCGGTGCCCGATGTCTTGGTGCTGCAAGCGACCGTGCAGCAAAGCCGCCACGAATTCATCGCCTCGCTCGCCACGCTTGATCGCGCGCTCACTGCGCGCCCCAACGATCCGCAGGCGCTGCTGATCCGTGCCACGGTCCTGCGGGTGCTGGGACGCTACCCGGAGGCCGGCGCGGCCTGCGAGCAATTCGCCCGTTTGGTCGAAGCGCGGCTCGGTGCGCTGTGCATTCAAAGTCTGCGCGGACTCAACGGCCATTTGGAGTCGGCTTACACCGTGCTCACGCAGGTGTCATCGCAAGGCTGGCGCAACTCGGAAAAATCCTGGCTCTACTCCGAATTGGGTGAGATGGCGGTCCGTCTTGGGCTGGATGCCGATGCGCAGCGCTGGTATCAGCAGGACTTGGACCTCGTACCCACGGATTTCTACGCACGCGCGGCGTATGCCGATTTATTGCTGCGGCAGGGCCGGCCCGGCGAGGCGCTCACGCTCTTGCAGGGACACGAGAATTTCGAGCCGCTCTTGCTGCGGATCGCAATTGCCCAGCGGCAACTGCACGATCCGCGGCAAGCTGAAAGCCGCGTCCGGCTGCGGGCCGTTTTTGCCGCCGAGACGCAGCGCGGCGAGGCCGTGCATCGCCGCGAGCAGGCGAGGTTTTTGCTCGAAGTCGAGGATCAACCGAAGCTCAGCTTGGCGGCGGCGATCGACAACTGGGCCGTACAGCGTGAGCCCGACGATGTGCTGGTGCTGGTGAATGCGGCAAAAGGCGCCGGCAGTCCCGCTGCCGCCGAGCCGGCGCTCGACTTTATGCGCAGCCAGGGCCTCCGCGACGTGCGTGTGAATGCCGCCGCAACCGCTTCCGTGCCCGTCGCACAGCTTCCGTGACCTCACGGTGAACACGCTTCGCAAATTGTTGTGGATGCCGCCGCTGGTGCTGGCGGCCACACTGGCCCAGGCACACACTGCGAGCAATGGCTTCCTAAGTCTGCAGATCGATCGCGCACAAGTATCCGGGGCGCTGGAGCTCGCGATTCGCGACGGTGAACTGGCGGTGGGCTTGGACCAGGACGGCGATGGCAAAGTCACCTGGGGCGAGCTGCGGGCAAGTCAGACGGCGCTGCAGACCTACGTGCAGGGCCATCTGCGTCTCGCCGGCGCCGATGGACAATGCCGAATGGGATTTGGTCCCGTCCAGGTCAATGAGCGCGTCGATGGGCGCTATCTGTGGCTTCCGGTCACCGCTGCCTGCGGCGGCATGCTCAAGAAGCTGTCCATCGACTACACCGTGCTCGATAGCGAAGACCCTTCGCATCGCGGCCTGCTCAGCTTGAGCGCGAACGGCGCGACCCAGACCGCCGTTCTCGGCGGCGGCATTACGCCGCGGCTATTCGAGCTCGATCATCCATCGCCCTGGCTGGCCTTCATCGAGTATCTGGGTGCGGGTATCCGGCACATCTGGAGCGGCATCGATCATCTGCTGTTCCTGTTGTCGCTGCTATTGCCCGCAGTTCTTGCGCGTCGGCAAAATCGGTGGGAGGCAGTGCCGATCGCGGCTCCGGCCTTCATCAGCATCGTCAAAGTCGTCACCGCGTTCACGCTTGCACACTCCATCACGCTGTCATTGGCTGCATTCGACGTGATTCGGTTGCCGGGCCGGCTCACCGAATCCGTGATCGCGGCTTCCATCATCGTTGCCGCGCTGAACAATGTTTTCCCGCGCGTAACGGAGGCGCGTTGGCGCATCGCATTCGCGTTTGGCCTGCTGCATGGCTTCGGCTTCGCCTCAGTGCTGGCGGAAATGGGTTTGCCCCAGAGCGCGCGGCTGGTGTCGTTGGTTGCCTTCAATCTCGGGGTCGAAGCGGGGCAGCTCGCCGTGGTGCTCGCTGTCATGCCGGCGGCCTATCTGCTCCGCTCCACGGTGTTTTACCGGCGTGGTGTCATGCCGTGGGGTTCGTCGGCGATCGCCGCTTTGGCGATGGTTTGGTTCGTGCAGCGGGCCCTGGGCTAGCCCATGAATCCCGCCGAGCGTGCAGCTCCCGTGTCGTTGGGTAGGACTCGAGGTCCGCGCTCAAGGGACATGGCGAATTTCCGATTCAATGCATCCGATGGGGAACGTCAAACGTATGTGTTAGGCCCAGGGACACATCGCTGGTCCGTTCCACTCATCAATCGAAGGGGATTCCAATGAATACGAATGTCTTGAGTCGTTTCGCTCTGCTGGCAGCGGCGGCGACGTCGCTGCCATTGTGCGCTTTGGCGTCGAGTCACCGGGAGGCGCCGTCGATCGCCGGTCTTCCGCGGTTGGACGGCACGGATTTTTACATGTTTCGCAGCTACGAGCCGGGACGCAGCGCGTACGTCACCTTCATTGCAAACTACATTCCGCTGCAGGACCCCTACGGAGGCCCGAACTATTTCAATCTCGATCCGAACGCCGTCTACAAGATCCACGTCGACAATGACGGCGATGCCGACAGCGATCTCTCGTTCGAATTCAATTTCAAGACCATCGAGAAAAACTTCACGGTCAACGCGAACGGCGTGAAGACGGCGACCCCGCTGATCCTGGCCGGTCGCGTCGATGCAACCGGGGCGAATCTCAACGTGCAACAGACCTATACCTTGACGTTGGTGCGCCACGGGAGGCGCGAGATCCTGCGCAACGAGACGCTGGGGGGAGAGGTGTTTCTCAAACCCGCGGACAATATCGGCACTAAAGCCATCCCCGACTACGACGACTATGCCCGGAGTTTTATCTACGAGGTGAGCATACCGGACTGCGCCGCGCCGGCCCGCGTATTCGTCGGCCAGCGCAAGGACGGCTTCGTGGTCAATCTCGGCGAGGTGTTCGACTTGGTGAATCTCAATCCAGTCGGCCCACGCGACGGCGAGCCCAACACGATTTCCGACAAGAACGTGACTTCGCTCGCACTCGAAGTGCCGATCGGCTGCCTGACGCGCGGGAAGGATCCGGTGATCGGGGGTTGGACCACCGCCAGTCTGCGTGATGACGATCATTGGAAGCAGGTCTCGCGCCTCGGAATGCCGCTCGTCAACGAACTGATCATTGGTCTGCCCGACAAGGACAAATTCAATGCCAGTCGCCCGGTTGACGATGGGCAGTTCCTGCACTATGTGACGAATCCATTCCTGCCGGTTCTGCTGAACTCCCTGTTCGGCAATGCGGCAGTGATGCCGGCTTCGCCGCGCAACGACTTGGTCGCTGCATTTCTGACCGGGGTGAAGGGTCTCAACCAGCCCCTGAAAGTCACGCCCGGCGAAATGCTCAGGCTGAATACGTCCATCCAGCCGACCCCGCCGCCGGCGCAAAACGACCTTGGCGTGCTGGGAGGCGATTTGGCCGGCTTTCCGAACGGCCGTCGCCCCTACGACGATGTGGTGGACATCACTCTGCGTGTTGCGGAAGGCGCACTGTGCGGAGCCATCGGCAACTGCGGCGCGGAGACCAGCGACCCCAATCACGGTCTACCGTACACCGACGGCGCGCGTGCAGCCGGTCCGGACGCTGCCCACGCGCATGTCACCGGTGAAATCAAAGCGGCAGATACCTATTTGCCGATCTTCCCGTACTTGAACACGCCGTTTCCCGGCTCGCCGAACGGTTTGAATGGAGTGGCCAAGTAAAGGCGACAACGAGCGAGCGACGATTGCGCTCGAATCTCAGGGCGCCACGGTTCCCAGGAGCCGTGGCGACTCTTTGGCAAGGCGTTGGGTATACTCGCGGGAATGAACGGCATCGGCAGCTTTTCCACGTACACGGTCCAATCCGTCGACATCGCCCATCTCATCCAAATTGCGCTGACGCCCATATTCCTCATCTCGGCGATCGGGGTGACGCTCAATGTATTGACGAACCGGCTGGCGCGCATCGTGGATCGTGCGCGCGCGATGGAGGACGTTTTGCGCCGGCCGGATCACACACAGGATGGACGGGACCTGCACGGCGTGCTCAGCGTGTTGGCGCGGCGCGCCCGTTATATCAATGCTGCGATTACCCTCATCACGCTGTCCGCGCTCTTCATCTCGCTCGTGGTCGTGATGTTGTTCGTCAACGCCTTCCTGCGCTGGGACTTGTCGGTTTTCATTGCCTGCATGTTCATCTTGTCGATGCTCTCACTGGCGGCGGCATTGTCGGCGTTCCTCATCGAGGTGCGCGTCGCGACCAACACGCTGCAAATCGGCATCGAGGCCGCCGAGGCGGCGGATGCGGCCTCGCGTCACGACGAGTGAGCGGCGGCGGGGCGCTGTTCGCGTACCGGGATCGGCACGTTGCAGAGATCGATGCGTCCGGCGCGGATTTTGAAAAAATCCTCGGGCCGATTGCGGCGTGATTCGATCAGTGCGGTGAAGGCCGCCGAATCGGTGCGAATCACCTCGAGATTGGATCGTTCCGACGGAGGTATGTCTGCCGCGACCTTGAGGGACTTGATCGGTATCGGCGCCTCAGTCTTGGCATAAAAGCCCATCTCCGCGCTTCCACGCGGCAGTCCGGCGAGCAGCTCCATGCCTTTCATAACCCGTCCCACCAGCGCCACATTGCGGTCCAGATGCCGGGGCGCATGACCGATGACCACATACATTTCCGCGCCGCTGCCGCTTTGAACGTCCAGGTCGCGGCCCACACCCACCATGCCGTAGCAGTGCGCCAGCCAGGTGCGGTGCAGCGACGGGGAGCGCGCGACCGGCAAACCGTCTGAAAAGCCGACTTCCGGCGCGTACACATCGCCGTCGGGCAAACGCGTGAAGGGCATGTGGGCAGGGGTAGGGGAATCGAATTCCGGCGCGACCTTGCCGATGCCCGCCGGTATCGGGTGCCGGTTGGCGGGATCTCCCCACTGCGCAACGTAGTTGTCCTGTACCCGAATGACGGACAACCCGTCGAAATACCGCGCCCGAGCGAGCGTCTTGATGTTGGCCACATGCAGCGGGGCGAAGCTGGGCGTCAATTCGATGACCACGCGGCCGCCGGGCAGCTCGACGTACAGGGTGTTGTCCGGATCGAGCGGCCGCCAATCCGCCGGCCCCGCGGCGGCCAGAACTTCCGGCATGCTAGGATGGTCGGCGGGCAGGGCGGATGCCGACAAAAAGGTCAGCGCGCACAGGGCTAAAAACTTAATATTGAGCGGCATGCGTGGATTATTGCATAGACGGTCGAGCGGCCTTGCGGAGGGTAGGATGCGTGGGATTTTAATCTGTTGCCTAGTGTTGCTTGCATGGCTCGGCGCCGGCGCGCAGACGGCCCTTGCAGGCGGTCAGGGGTATCCGGGCGGCGGCAGGCCGGGCATCGGGGGCGCCAGAAGCCAGCCTCACGACGAATTGCCGAACGCGCCGTCGACCGAGAAACCGGACGCCGCCGCAAAAAAAGCCTACAACGCCGGAATCAAATCACTGAACAAAGCCCGTGAATACGAGGAAGCCGCGGCCAAGGCGACGAATCCGGATAAAAAGGGCGCCGCCATCGACAAGCTCGGCGACGCCTACGGCAGAGCGCTGGATCAGTTTACCGAGGCATTGCGCAACAAAGGCGACATGTTCGAGGCCTGGAATCAAGTCGGCTATATCCATTTGCGCCTCGGCGCTTATGGCGAGTCGATCGACGATTACAATCACACGCTCGCGCTCAAGCCGGATCTTCTCGAGGCGGTCGAGCATCGCGCCGAAGCTTATATGGCGGTCGATCGGCTGGATGATGCGAAGAGCGCGTACATGAATCTCTTCAACCATGCGCGCCCGCTCGCGGACCAATTGATGGCGACGATGCAGACCTGGCTCGAGAGTCATCGCGCGGCGGCCAACGGGATGCGCGCCGGGGACATCGATTCCTTCGGAAAATGGCTCCAGGAGCGCGAAGGGATCGCCAAGCCAACGGCATCTGCGTCCTCCGCTGCGCCCGCTCCTAGTCCGCAGTAGGCAGCGGTCCTGCGCGCTGCGCGCCGCTTTTGACGGCCTCTGCCAGCGTCTCTGCGAGCGCATCGATTTCCGCGCGCAGCTGCCCCACGCG
>WNFG01001596.1_pt1 | contig 22438 bp, 18 predicted proteins | sample 5400431 | NCBI WGS metagenome assembly WNFG01 (sample SAMN13153346, study PRJNA577476) | soil metagenome | isolation source: 120 cm saprolite under Douglas fir tree site 2 hole 3 replicate 2 | place: USA:California | collected 2015-04-18 | reverse complement strand
CAGCGTTCGCTTGGCACGAACGATTCGCTGGGCCACCGTTGGCTCCGACATCAGGAATGCACGCGCAATCTCTTCGGTAGTCAGTCCACCCAGCAAGCGTAGGGTGAGCGCAACGCGCGCTTCAGGCGAGAGAACCGGATGACAGGAGATGAACACAAGGCGCAGCAGGTCGTCACTGATGTCATCGTCAAGCGCGGTTTCGAAATCCGGCACGAGTGCCTCCTGCCGGGCATCGAGCTCACGACCAAGCTCCTCGTGCTTGCGCTCGAGGAGCTTGCTGCGGCGAAAGAGATCAATGGCGCGATGCTTGGCGGCGGCCATGAGCCAGGCGCCCGGGTTCTCCGGGATGCCCGACTCCGGCCACTGCTGGAGCGCGGCAACGAGCACATCTTGGGCGAGATCCTCGGCAAGGCTTACATCGCGCACGATCCTCACGAGGCCGCCGATAAGTCTGGGCGATTCGATCCTCCAGACGGCGTCAATCGCGCGATGAATATCGGTGGCGTTCATAGCCACCGATAACACCACCTTCAGGCCGCCAGTGCAAGGCTACCGGCGCACCCCGGTTTAGCCCTTGGCGGCGCAGTGTGCTTGCGGCGCCTCGTATACCTGGCGAAGCTCGCACTCGCCCTCGCCGACAACCCCGAGGAATCTCTTGGTCATTTCGATGGCCTCTGCCTTCGAGTTTGCCTGGAGGATGGCGAAGCCGCCGATTACTTCCTTGGCCTCGGTGAAAGGTCCGTCGCTCACGGTCGCCTTTCCGCCGGACATGCGAACGCGCGCCCCGAGGGCGCTTGGCAGGCAGCCCTCGGTGGCCAGCAGCGTGCCGGCCTTCATCTCCTGTTCGATCAGCTTGCCCATCTTGTCCATTTCCTCCTGTGTAGGAGGAACGCCTCTTTCCACGGACTTATAAACGCTTAGAAATTTCATGAACATCTCTCCTTGTAAGTTTGAGTTCGGCGCTGCATTGCCGATAATTCCTGTTCTACTGTGCGACGAATGACGTAATTCGGAATCGACGAGAGCTACCTATCATTTTTTCAGCGGTGGATAGGGAACCGTCGAATGCCTGTTTGAGTAAACCTCTACAGATTCGCGGCCATACGTATGCGCAAGAACGCCTATGCTTTGGGAACGAGGTCTTCCGGACTGAACATCTCGCGAATCTCGGTTTCGCCTTCCCATCCCGGCCAGTGTTTCTTGTGAAGTTCCATGAAGCGCTTCGCGCTTTCGATCGCCTCTTCTTTCGACTTCAAGTCAAATTGCGCATACCCGCCGACAACCTCCTTGGCCTCCGTGAAAGGCCCGTCAATGACGGTGACTTGCCCTCCCTTAAGCCGAACGCTGGCGCCCTGAGCGGTGGGACGGAGCCCTCCGCTGCCGACCATCGCGCCGGATTTGACCGCATCTTCGCTGAGTTTCCCGATGGCCTCCATCAACTCCTTGGGCGGGAAGCCCCATTTCTCGGCGGACTTAACAATCATCATGAATCGCATTTTCATTTCTCCTTGTGGTTTCGGGTCGGGAGCTGGGTCGTCCTGACATTCTCAACCGCCGGAATCCAGCCTCCCCTTAACACGTCGAACCATGTGCAACAAAATCGACAAGCCCTCCAATTTTTTTTGATTTTTCGCTATCGCCCTAGCCAGATTACGACTTCGCGGCTTTCTTCTGCAGTTCGTCGCGCAGCGCCTGCTCGCGCGCCGCTTCCTCGGCGGGGAAGATGTCGGACGGGAAGTCCGACGCCTCGAACACCTGCCGGATCTCTACCTCAGTTCCCCCGTCGAACGGGGCGCGCTTGAGCCATTCCACCGCTTCTTCCATGGACTTCACCTGCCACAACCAGAAGCCGGCGATGAGTTCCTTGGCCTCGGTGAAGGGGCCGTCGATCACCATGCGCTGTTGTCCCGAAAACCGGACTCGCTTGCCCTTCGAGCTCGATTGCAACCCCTCGCCGGCGAGCATCACGCCGGCCTTTACCAGCTCCTCGTTGAACTTCCCCATCGCAGCTAAGATTTCCTTGCTCGGCAGAACTCCTGCTTCCGAGTTCTTGTCCGCTTTCACTATCACCATGAATCGCATCGTCCATATCTCCTCTTGGTTTATAGTTCCTCGTTTGGCGCCGGACTTCCTGACGGCCTCGATAGGCTGAACCCGGCCTCCATCTACACGTCGAACGAGCAACAGTGAAATCGACAAATACGGTAGCTTTTTTGAGAGAATTTGTTAAGTGTTGGCACGGCTTGACCTTATCCCTCGAAGCTTTCACCCGCTAGCTCGCCCCGGCCACAGCAAGGAGTAGCGGCCAAAGGGATAGCAACATCTGGAACAAACACTCCCAAAGCCGATGTTCAAGCCCATTCGCCTGCATTATTTGCCAGGCCGCCAGGACGATAGAAGGCAATAGCCCCAGCCCCGCCACGCCACAGAAAACTTCCCTTAACTGGCCTACGGCGCATCCCAGGTTCTCAAACAGAAAATAAATCCCGAGCCCGCCGAGGGCGGTTACGCCAATCGTTCTAAGTCTCGGAGTGCGTGTGTGCTTCCTTTCCATAACGGCCTCCCCAGGGCACCTTCCATGGCTCTACCTACATGTCGAACGGGAGGCCGCAAAATCGACATTCGCTGTGTCCTCTTCCCGCTGATTTTCTTACCCACTATTCCGGCGACCTCCCGCATCCTACAGTTTCGTCACCCCTGCGCGCTGCGGCGCACACCCGCCCTTCGCAGCGCGCCTCACCTCTGCATGAGCCTGCTGCTCCTCGCAATCCACAGGAATCCATTAGAAAAACGATTTTCGTCGCTTGTTTACCCGTCACACTGACGTATAATGCGTCGGAAACATTGCTGCTTACTCCATTGCTGCGTTCGCCGAGGAGACGCGCATGAAGAAACCGCGCAAGGACTCCGCTCTCGACCGGAGACAGTTTCTTGCTGCCACGGGGGGCCTGCTCGCCGCTGCCATTCCGGGTTCGACAAAAGTCGCCGATGCCGTGGAAGCCGCCGCTCCGTCATCAAGTTCTCGTGCCCCGAAGCCTTCCGGGTCCCTCCGCAAGATTCCCATCGGAGTCTTTGATCCCGTCTACGAACATCTTTCTCTCGACGCCATGCTCGATAAGGTCAGCGCCCTCGGTCTCGAGGCCATGGAAATCGGGACCGGCGGCTATCCCAATAATCGCCATTGTCCCCTCGACGAGCTCATCGCCGATCGCACCAAGGCCAAGGCCTGGCAGAAAAAGTTTGAAGGCAAGGGCATCCGCGTCGCCGCGCTCAGTTGCCACGGCAACCCCATTCATCCCGATGCCAAACACGCCCAGAAAGACGTAGACACCTTTCGCAAGACCGTCCTCCTCGCCGAAATGCTCGACGTGAAAGTCATCGTCGGTTTTTCCGGCTGTCCCGGCGGCACGCCTCAGGACGCCCAGCCCAACTGGATCACCTACCGTTGGCCTCCTGAGTACGCTCAAATGCAAGATTGGCAATGGAAAGACAGGGTCATCCCCTACTGGAAGGAAGCAGCCAAATACGCGCGCGATCACGGCATCAAACGCCTGGCGTTCGAAATGCATCCGAACTTCGTTGTTTACAACCCTCGAACGCTGATGAAGCTCCGCGAAGCCGTCGGCGAAGAAATCGGAGCGAACTGTGATCTGAGCCACCTTTTCTGGCAAGGCTGCGATCCCGTCGAAGTCATTCATTTCCTCGGCAGGCAGGGAGCCCTCTTTCACGCCCACATGAAGGACACGACCTTCTATCCTGAAAATGTAAACAAATATGGTGTCTTGAACTTCGCCTTCGAAAATTCCGACCTCGACTCCGCCTCCGAAACTTTCCGCGCCGTTGGCTACGGCCACAGCGCCAGCCTCTGGAAGTCCGTCATCAAGGCTTACATGGACGTCGGATTCGAAGGCATTCTCAGCATCGAAAATGAAGACCCGATTCTGCCCGGAGAAGTGGGCGTCGAGCGTGCGGCTTACGTCTTAAAAAATGTCCGCCGGGAGCTTTTGGGAGAATAGCGTGCGAAGACGCGAATTTGTCGGCGCGTGTGCCGCAGCGGCTTTGGCCGGTGCCGCTGCCGGCCCATCGACGATGGCGCGCACCGCGTCGGCTGCCTCCGAATCCGAGGGCGTCCCTTTCTCCCTCTCCGTAATGCTTTGGACTATCTACCGCGATCTTCCATTCGAACAGCGCCTCGCGAAAGTAGCCGAAGCGGGCTACCACGCCGTCGAGCTGGTCGGAGAATTCAAGGACTGGAAAAAGCAGGATTTTGCCAACGCTCGCCGCAAGAAACGCGAACTCCGCGTCGAATTTGACGGCACCACCGGCGTCTGGCAGCCCCTGGCCGATGCCTCCGCTCGCGAAGTCTTCCTCAAATCTCTCCGCGAATTTATTCCCACCATGCGCGAACTCGAATGCACTCGCCTCATCATGCAGACCGGCGACGCCGTTCCCGGTCTGTCGCGAAATGAAATGCACGCCAATTGCATCGAAACCCTCAAGCGCGGCGGCGAAATTGCCGCGGAAAATAACATCGAGCTCCTTATCGAAAATATAGACCCCGAAGAAAATCCCAAATATTTCCTCACTCTTTCCGCCGAAGGTTTCGATATTGTCCGCTCCGTCGGCAATCCTCACGTCAAATTTCTCTACGATTTTTTTCACGAACAGATTGCCGCCGGCAATCTCATCGCCAAGCTCGAAAAAAATATCGATCTCGTCGGCCTCGTCCACGTTGCCGACGTTCCCGGCCGCCACGATCCCGGAACCGGCGAAATCTATTATCCCAACATCTTTCGAGAGCTCGGCGAACTCGGCTACAGTCGCTACGTCGCGATGGAATTCATGCCCAAGGGCGAAGTTGTGCCGGCCCTTCGTGCCGCCCGCGATATGGCGCTCAAGTTCGGCCGTCCCGATAAAAAGCAGTCTTCCAACACGCTTCACTCAGGGAGGTTCTATGCATCGGCGTGAAATGTTACGAATGCTTGCCGCGGGTGCCGCATTGCCGGCACTTTCCACCGACATGTTCGCATTCTTTCGCGGCGCACATCCCGCGGCTGGTTACGCGCTCCGCACTCTCAATCCGCACCAGAACGCCACCGTTGTCGCTATGATTGATCAGATCATTCCGGAAACGGACACCCCCGGCGCGAAGGGCGCCCGCGTGAACGAATTTATCGACGTCATTCTCACGGAGTGGGCCAACGATACGGAGCGAAAAAACTTCCTCGACGGCCTTGCCGGCGTCGACAAAAAAAGCAACGAACTCTTCGCTAAAGATTTTGTGGACACTCCGCCTCCGCTTCAGCTCACGCTTCTTCGCGCCCTGGATGAAACCGCCGCGTTCGAATCGGCCATCCGCCCGCCTCGCCGCGAGGACGAAGTGGAAAACCCCTACAGGCAGCTCGAAGGCAATTTCTTTTCCGTCTTCAAAAACATCACCCTTCACGGTTATTACACTTCCGAAATTGGTTTCACCCAGGAACTCAAACTTCAAATTATTCCCGGTGCCCAGTATGGTTGCGTTCCGCGCGGCCCCGGTCTCGGCGACGCCTGAAAAAAGGGAGCGAACATGGCCACGACAAATTACGACGCAATCGTTATCGGTTCAGGCATCACCGGCGGCTGGGCTGCAAAAGAGCTCACCGAAAAGGGCCTCAACACTTTGGTTCTCGAAGCGGGCCGTTCGATCGTCCCCGAGCGCGATTATGTCGAGCACGTCCCCGTTTGGGAACTCAAGCACCGTGGCTGGGACGATCGCAGCGAGCGGCAACGCACCCAGCCCATCCAGCGCGCGGTCTACTACGCCTGCGATGAATACTCCCATCAGTTTTTCGTCAATGACCAGGAAAATCCCTACTCCAGCGATCCCGGCAAACATTTCTCCTGGATTCGCGGCCGCCAGGTCGGCGGCAAATCCCTCACGTGGGGACGCCAGAGCTACCGCTGGAGCGATCTCGATTTCGAAGCCAATTTGAAAGAGGGAATCGCCGCCGACTGGCCGATTCGTTACGCGGACATCGCCCCCTGGTACGACTACGTCGAAGAATTCGCCGGCATCAGCGGCCAGCCCGAAGGCTTGCCGCAGCTCCCCGACGGAAAGTTTCTCCCACCCATGGAACTCACTTGCGTCGAACAGGATCTCCGCGCCGCCATCGCAAAGAACTTTGACGACCGCATCTTGACCATTGGCCGTTCCGCTGTTTTGACCCGCGTCCACAAAGGCCGCGCCGCTTGTCACTACTGCGGCGTGTGCCACCGCGGCTGCATCACCGGTTCCTATTTCAGCAGTCTGAGTTCGACGCTTCCTGCCGCGCAAAAAACTGGCCGTCTCACCATCCGGCCCTACAGCGTCGTCCACAGCCTCGCCTACGATTCGAAAGCCCGCCGCGTCAGCGGTGTTCGTGTGATCGATGCTCAAACCAAGAATCCGCTCGAATTCAAATCCCGCATCTTTTTCGTCTGCGGTTCCACACTCGAATCCACGCGCATTTTGCTGAATTCCGCCACTCCCGAATTTCCCAACGGCCTTGCAAACTCCAGCGGCGAACTCGGCCACAATCTCATGGACCACCACATGGGCGCCGGCGCCAGCGGCAGAATGCCCGGCCACGAAGATAAAATGCCTTTCGGCAATCGCCCCAACGGCATCTACATCCCGCGCTTTCGAAACGTAAAATCCAAGCACAAGGATTTCCTCCGCGGCTACGGCTACCAGGGCGGCGGAAGCCGCGCCGGCTGGTCCCGCGGCATGGGCATGAGCGGCCTCGGCGTGGAATTCAAGAACACGCTGAAAATGCCCGGCCCCTGGTACATGGGCATGGGCGGTTTCGGCGAGTGTCTCCCCAACCACAACAATTTCGTCGAAGTGGACAAAGAAAAACTCGACGCCTGGGGCATTCCCACCCTCAAGATTCACTGCGACTGGAGCGAAAACGAACACGCCATGTCTAAGGACATCGCCATCCAGGCCGCGGAAATCCTGGCCGCCGGCGGCGCGACGGACATCACCGTCTGGCAGAAAATTTCTGCCCCCGGTCTCGCCATTCACGAAATGGGCACCGCCCGCATGGGCCGCGATCCAAAAACCTCCGTGCTCAACGCCAACAATCAGGCGCACGATGCCAAAAATCTTTTCATAACCGATGGTGCCTGCATGGTTTCTTCTTCGTGCGTGAATCCGTCGCTCACCTACATGGCGCTGACGGCGCGCGCGTGTGATTTCGCCGTTTCCGCAATGAAGAAAAATGAGCTGTAGGGAGAAGTCGTCCATATGCCCCAGGTAATTCGCTCTCCGAAACAGTACGACGTCTGCATCATCGGCTCGGGCGCGGGCGGCGGCATGGCCGCGAAAATTCTCACGGAAGGCGGCCTGAGCTGCGCCTTGCTTGAAGCCGGCCCAAACGTCAATCCCGAAAAAGATTTCAAGATGTGGACGTGGCCCTACGAATTGCCGCATCGCGGCGCCGGCGTGGGCGGCCACGCGCGTGAAAATTTTAGCGAATTCCTCGCCCCCAACGGAGCCTGGGAAATTGCTGGCGAGCCCTACACCTCCGCCCCCGGTGCTAATTTCCAGTGGTTCCGCTCGCGCATCGTCGGCGGACGCACCAACCACTGGGGCCGCATCGCGCTGCGGTTTTCTCCCGTCGATTTCAAATCTGCCACGCGCGACGGGCTCGGCGACGACTGGCCCATCACCTATGAAGACCTCGCGCCGTATTACGACAAAGTTGAATCCTATATCGGCGTTTTCGGCACCAAAGAAAATGTCTCCAGCGCGCCCGACGGCGTCTTTCTCCCTCCGCCCAAACCTCGCTGCACCGAGCTGATGGTCAAAAAGGCTTGCGACAAGCTCGGCATCATTTGCATTCCCTCACGCCTCGCCATTCTCACTCGCTCCGTAAACGGGCGTTTGCCCTGCCACTACTGCGGCCAGTGCGGTCGCGGCTGTGTCACGGCGTCGAACTTCAGTTCCAGCCAGGTCCTGCTTCCTCCCGCGATGAAAACGGGGAAGCTGACGCTGATCACCGGCGCCATGGCGCGCGAAATCATCGTCAACAAAGATGGCAAAGCCGAAGGCGTCTCCTACATTGATAAAGCGTCGCGCACAGAAAAGCGCATCAACGCGCGCGCGATTGTGGTTGCGGCCAGCGCCTGCGAATCCGCGCGCCTGCTGCTGAATTCCAAGTCGCCGGCTTTTCCGAATGGGATTGCGAATTCTTCGGGCACGGTCGGCAGATATCTCACCGATTCCGTGGGGAGCAGCGGCCGTGGCCACTTCCCGCAATTGGAAAAGATGCCGCACCACAATCACGACGGCGTGGGCGGCATGCACATGTACATGCCGTGGTGGAAATTCGACCGCAAGAACGATTTCCCGCGCGGCTATCACATCGAGTTCAACGGCGGCTACGAGATGCCCGGGGTCGGCATGTTCGATGGGCTGTGTCGCGAGGAGGAAGGTTATGGCGCAAAGTTGAAGCAGCGGGCGCGCCAGTATTACGGCACCACGATCGGCTTCGCCGGCCGCGGCGAAATGCTTCCCAATCCGGATACCTATTGCGAAATCGATCCCGACGTCGTCGACCAGTGGGGAATTCCCGTGCTGCGCTTCCATTTCAAGTGGTCGGAATACGAGCTGCGTCAGGCCAAAGACATGCAGGATACATTTCGCAGCATTGTCGAGACTATGGGCGGCGAGTACAAAACGAAAACTTCCATTGACGGCCAGTATCCCTTCGGAATTGAGGAAGGCGGGAAAATCATTCACGAAGTAGGCACCGCGCGCATGGGCGCCGACCCGAAAACCTCCGTGCTGAATGGATATTGCCAGGCGCACGACGTGAAAAATCTCTTTGTAGCCGATGGCGCGTCGCTGGTGACCAATCCGGACAAGAATCCAACGCTGACGATCATGGCGCTCTCCTGGCGCGCCTCCGACTATCTCTTGGACGAAGCCAAGAAAGGCAATCTCTAACATGTCCCGCCAAAAATGTTTTTCCCGCTTGTGTAGGCGCATGGCTTTAGCCATGCCCGCCCCATCTTCCCTCCTCTTCTCTGCGATCTCTGTGTTAAATTTCTTTTCCTTCCGTGGTGAGGCACGCCCATGAATGAATCCATAAGCCGCCGCGACGTCCTCCGCACTCTCGCTTTTGGAGCGGCGAGTAGCTCGGTGCTACAGGTGATTCCAGCGGCCGCCGCCGAGTACGTCCACCAGATGTTGCACAAGGAGAAAGCCGCGGCTCCGGCAGGGAAGTACACGCCGAAATTTTTCCCTGCGCCGCAGTACGCCACGCTCATCGCGCTCTGCGACACGATTATTCCCAAGGACGAAAAATCTGGCGGCGCGGTCGAAGCCGGCGCTCCGGAATTCATCGATTTGCTGGCCAGCGAAAACGAAAAGTATCAGCTGCGTCTCGGCGGCGGTCTCTTCTGGCTAGATGGCTTTTGCACCGACCGCTACGGCAAGGTTTTCCTGGAATGCACCCCGGAGCAGAAGAAAGAAGTGCTGGATCTGATCGCCTTCCGGAAAAACACCAAGCAGGATTCCTCGCTCAGCCAGGGCGTGGCCTTCTTCGCCTTCCTACGCCGCCTCACCTGCGACGGCTTCTACACCAGCAAGATCGGCATCGCCGACCTGCAATATATAGGTAACGCCACCCTGAGCGAATTCCCCGGCTGCCCGCCTGTGCCGGAATAGACCTAGTCTGGGTGCTAATTCTTCATTTTCTATTGCTTACGGGCGCCAAATTCATTCGAATGGAGTACTATAGAATAAACTATTTGACAAACTAACATTTCCGTGCTACCCTGACTTGTGAATTCGCGACCACAGCCCGGCAAATCCCGCCTTTCCACTCCGTTCATCCCACTTTTCCCATTTTGGAACTGATCTCTCTCGCTCTTTTTCTCGCTCTTGCCGCTCTTTGCTCCAAGAGTGTTCAGCAATCCCTTTCCAATCAATCTCTTCCGCACTCTTTCTCAGAAATGCCGGGGTGTATGGGTCTCCCTCACCAAAAATCTCAAGTAAGACTTGAAGTCACTCCAAGCGAAAATCTCACAACTGAGGATCAACATGAACGAACAATCCATCACTCTAGTTCCACCAACGACTTGCCCCGTTGCCAGCACCGCACGCGCACCGGCCGCCGTTGCCGCCATGCCGTCTCCAGCGCCGCCGCCGGTCTCTGCGCCAAACACGCCCCGTCCCGCCCAAACCGCTTCGAGGAGTCCGACCTATCCGCCTCCCTCACCGAATTCAAGTCCGCCGTCCCCATCAACGGGTTCCTTTCCCGCCTCCTGCTTCTTGAGGCTGAAGACCGCATCTCCCCGCGCCGCGCTGCGGTCATGGCCTACACCTGCAATTTAATCCTCCGCACCCTCCCCGCCATCGACCGCGAACTCCATCCCGAGGACCAAGACGAACGCCAGATCATCATCGACCTCCCTCCCCCCGCCGCGACGATCCCGTTCCTCCAAGCCACCCCGTCATGGATTGGCTCACCCCGGCGCCCGCGTCCCAAATTCCAAGGAGCCCTTATGAGAATTACTAGCTGCGGTCGGGGTCGAAGGTTTGGTCGAGATAGATCCACAGGACGCGGGCGAGGAACGTTATCGCTGGGACGAGCGGCAGAAACAAGAACACGGCCCAGACGGCGGCTTTGGTGATCCACCAGCCGGTGACGGCCTACAGAAAGCCGGCTATGAATGCGACGACCGGCAAAGCCAGCGCGTAGCTGATGTACATCGCGCCGAGGAAGTAGCCGGGTTCGCGCTCGTAGCGGAGATCGCAGACGGAGCAGCGTTCATACATTTTCGGGAAGCCGAGAAAGATGGAGTGGCGAAAGATTCTTCCGACGCGGCAGCGGGGACAGCGGTGGTGAAGAATGTCGTTGAAGGTAGAGAGCGCGCCGGGTTTCATGGGAGCGATTCAGTGTAGCGCGAGAGTCGAGGAGGGGAGAATGAGGGGCACCCTCCGCGGCGGGTGCCCCTACAAGGGAATTACGGATTTAGGATTTGATTTGACCTGAGGCGGCGTCCCAGGTGACCGCGGCGTGGCGGAAGTAGGATTCGTTGGCCATGTGGCAAGCCAGCGCGGCGTTGTGGCCGAAGACGGCGTCTTCGGTCACCTGCTGATGGTTCTTCGCGCCCTGGAAGAATTTCCAGAGATGCGGTTTAACCTCGTCCCAGGAGACGCCCTTGTACGTGAAGGCTTCCGCGAGAGGCTCCTTGCCGGGAGCCGGATCATGCTTGGCGTGGAATTCCTTCAGGTATTCAGCCTGCATGGCTCGGGGGTAGCTGCTCATGTAGTAGCAGGGAGACTCTTCCTGGCCGGATTGCGGCGAATAGGTGATGGTGGTTTCGGTGACTTCGAGGTAGCCCTTGGAGCCCTGGAAACGGTAGACCTCCGGCGATTCGCAGCCGAGATTGAGCCGGAGGTAGGCGGGAATATTCTTGCTGGAGTACTCGAAAAGAGTGGCATGGACGTCCGGCATGTTGCGGCCATCGGGCCAGCGGAGAATTCCGCCCATGGACATGACGCGGCGAGGCGGCTCGTTCCAGCCGAGCATGTAATTCATGCCGCTGACGAGATGGACCAGGAGATCGCCGGCGACGCCGGTGCCGTATTCCTTCCAGCAGCGCCAGCGCGCGAAAATTTTTGCGTCGAAGGGACGCTTGGGAACGGTGCCTTGCCAGGTCTCCCAATCGAGAGTCTGCGGCGTGCAATCCGGCGGGGGAGGATACTCCCAGGCGCCGCAAGCGTCGTTACGGCCGAGGGAGCCTTCGACAAGATTGAGATCGCCGATGATGCCGGAGGCGAGGAGTTCCTTGGCTTTGGCGCAGAGGACGGAGCTCACGCGTTGCGAACCGATCTGCACCACGCGGCCGGTTTTTTTGGCGGCGGCGACCATGGCGATGCCGTCGGCGGGCGAATGGGACATGGGCTTTTCACAGTAAATATCTTTGCCTGCGTTGACGGCGTCGACGACGACTTGCTTGTGCCAATGATCGGGGACGGCGACGATTAGGCAGTCGATCTCCTTGTTGTCGAGGAGTTCCTGATATTTGCGAGTGGTGTAGATCTTGGAGCCGGCGATTTCCTTGGCGAGCGTGTGGCGGCCATCGTAGAGGTCGGCGGCGGCGACGCATTCAACGCCGGGGAGCTGAATGGCGCTGGTGAGCAAGCCGGAGCCTTGCATGCCGACGCCAATAATGCCGAAGCGGATGCGGTCGCTGGGAGCGACGGGAGCGGTGGGCAGCGGAATTTTCTCTGGGTCGAGAATGATCGTGCGCGCGGCGACCAAGGCGCCCGTGACGCCGGCGCTGCGTTGCAGGAATTCGCGGCGGGAAAGATCTTTTTTCATGATGCGCTCCTGAAGAAAGTTGATGGTACAAAGTTGAAAGTACAAACCAGAAACCACGGAACAGAGTGCTACCGCACTCCAAGATTATTTCAGCGGCTGGACGCTGACTTCTTTGAAAAAGACGACGTCGTTTTCGCTGTGATTCTGGAGGCCGATGTAGCCCTCGTTGGGGCGTGTGCCGTGCTGCGGCTCGAAATCGAATTTGCGCTCGGGGACGGGCTGGCCTTCAGTGTAGTCCGTGACTTTTACGCCGTTGAGCTCAACGATGGTGTGCGGTCCGTCTAGCGTGATGACCATGGTGTTCCACTCCGGACCCGGTTTGCCGGGCTTCGCGAGCGGCTTGGTGAGCGAGTAGAGCGTGCCGGTGATGTGGTAGTCGTCCTCGTTGGATTTTTCCGGCTCGTTATCAATTTGCACTTCGTAGCCATAGTGGACGGGCATCCATTCTTCGCGCGGCTCGATGGGAATGCGGATGAAGACGCCGGAATTGTCGTTGTGGTCGCGCATCTTGAAAACGACGCGAAGGCGGCAGTTGCTGAGTTTGCCGCCGGTCCAATAGAGGAGGCCCATGCCGCCGTGCGTGCGGATAAGGCCGTCTTCGACGGTCATGCTGCCGGGGCCGACGTGCTTCCAGCCGGTGAGATCTTTGCCGTTGAAGAGCGGCTTCCAGGCGGGGGATTGCGGCCGCGCGGCGGCGATAATGAAAAAAGTCATGATGGCGAACAGAGCGGTGAGCGTGAGCGGCTTTCGCATCGTGATGATTCCTCCGGAAAAAGAGGACAGGCAAGAATGCCTGTCCCACAGTTAGAAACGCAATGTTTGCAGGTAGTCGTAACTGATTTTTATGTCGTCAAAAGCGGATTTGGGTTCGTCGTTCTCGACGAAATAATGTTTGATGCCGGCTTTGCCGGACTGCGCGAAAATGCGCTTCCAATCCACGGAGCCCTGACCGACGTCGGCCATGCGGCCGCCGAATTTAACGGACTGGCCCATCGCCCCCTGGTAAGTACTCGGTGTGGATGCGTCTTTGATCCAGTCCTTGACGTGAACGAGCGGGAAACGGCCGGGATATTTTTCGAAGTAGGCGAGGGGATCTTTGCCGGCGACGCTGATCCAGCAGAGATCCAGTTCCATGGCCACGAACTTGGGATCCAGCTCGGCGAGGAAGAAATCGTAGGGGAGCTTGCCGCCGAGCGATGCGGCGGGGTCGAATTCGAACGAATGATTGTGGTAGGCGAACTGGATGCCGGCTTTCTTGCTGGCTTCGCCGGCACGATTGAAGAGATCGACGGCACGCTTCCAGCCGCCGGGCTCGACGCGCTGCTTTTCGTCAATCCAGGGGCAGACGATGTAGCTGTGGCCGACGGTTTTCGCGGCCTCCAGAGCTTCCGGCCACTTTTTTTCGACGGCGTCGTAGCCGACGTGGCAAGAGGGCGAGGCTAGGGCGTTCTTGTCGAGGATGGCGCGGACATCCTTGGGCGAATGATCGAAGTAGCCGGCGAATTCGACTTCCTTGTAACCGGTGGCGGCGACTTTCGCGAGGGTGCCTTCGAAGTCGGTTTTCATGGCGTCGCGAACGGTGTAAAGCTGGACGCCGATACGGTCGATTTTGTGCGCCGAGTCCGAGGCCCAGGATGGGCGCGAGGCGGCCAGGGTTGCTGCGATGGAGGTGCCGATAAAGGTGCGTCGATTCATGGGCCGCATTTTACTCTTTCCGAGTGAAAAAGGAACCGTGATTCACTGAAAAAAGAAGGGCGGCGTTAATGGAAACGCCGCCCTTCTTGCCAGTTGTTAGATTAGAAGTAGAACCGCAAACCGAACTGCATGCGGCGCGGATCGTGTGTGCCACTCAAGTGCAGAAAGGTGCTTGGCGCAGGCGCGAAGCTCGAGTCAATGGCGTTGAACTGCGTATGGTTGAAGACATTGAACGTTTCCCAACGGAAATCGAAGCCTGCCCTCTCGTTAATCGGGAACTTCTTGAAGACGCCGAAGTCGAAGTTGAGGCGTCTGGGCAAGTTCAAGGTGTTCCGACCGAGGTTTCCAAAGGTGAGTCCCGTGGGAGCAGCGAAAGCTGCTGGATTATAGAAGAGGGGCCCGCGATTGGAAGGATCCTGATTAGCGGTAAACCCCGAACCGGGGTTCGAAACCAAGTCGGGACGCGAACCGGTCCCCGTGCCATTTCCTACGCCGGCGTTATCCGTGGAGTTCGTCACGTTAAAGGGGGTGCCAGTTTGGGCGACGGTGATACCCGAAACCTGCCAGCCGCCAAGAAGCCGATGGGAGATTCCACTGCCCTTGAAGAGCGGCAAGGCGTAGACATAGCTGATCGAGAGGTTGTGACGTTGATCGAAATTGGAGCTGGCGCGATTGGCGGCAAAGTTGTAGGCGTTGACAAACGCGGTATCGCCCCGGTCGGAAGAATCATCAATGGAGTGGCTGTAAGTGTATGCCACGCTCAACGTCAGATCGCCGACGGTTCGTTGCGCGCCAATCTGCAGGGAATGGTAGATCGAATTCGCGGCGTCCCGAAGTGTGTTGACGTTGCTGAACCCAGGGAAATTGGTGCGCTGCGCATCCACGTTAACGTTTCCGCAAGCGACATTAAGATTGATGAGTGCCTGTCCTGTAACGGGTACGCCGCTGGGCGTGGTCAGAGTTGTGCAATCGTTAGGGCCGATCGCTTCGCCCGGCTTGTACGGATTGGCTGAGGCCGGAACCGGGTGAAGCTGGTTGGCGTTGCTAAGAAGCGTCAAATGCGTGCCTTTGCTGCCAACGTAAGCGGCTGACATCACTATGTGAGAAGGGAGTTCCTTCTGCACGCTAAGGTTCCATTGCTGCATGTAAGGCCAAACGGCTTTATCTGGAATGGACACTGGGACGAGAGGGAAGAGCGAACTACCGCCCGCACCTATATTCGCGTAGCCGGTTATGTTGTTCTGCGTCGACGTGAGCACCAAAGGCGGAGAGCCTTCCAAAGATTCGGTATTTCCTTCGTTGCCGTTTGTGTGCTCGAAGAAAACGCCATAGCCGCCGCGAATGGCCATCTTGCCATCACCCTTAGGATCAAAGGCAAATCCAATGCGCGGGGCTGGGTTAAATAAATGGCCTTTTAGGCAGCCAGCGTTGGTCGAGGATCCAACGCTAGCGGAAGGATACGCTGCGAGAATGGAAGCAGGGATGGCGGAGGTTCCTCCTTGCCCGCCGCACTGAACGAAGCCGTCGAAGGGATTCCCGCTACCTGCAGCTCCAACGAGGGCGCCCGTAACCGGGTCAATTGCCGGTGCATTGGCTGAGACGAACCCGTTGGTGTCGAAGTTAAAGGCCTGCTTGTAGCGCTCGCGGTATGTCCCAAACAAGCTGACGCGCAAGCCAAGATTCAAGGTGAGGCGTTTGGTGATGCGCCAGTCGTCCTGGAAGTACGGTTCTACGATCCTGTAGCGGTCGTAATACTGTGTTTCTTTGCTCCACTGCTTGTAGCTTGCGACATTTCCGAGTAGCAGGTCGGCAAAGGAATTTCCAGTGGAGATCGCGTGGGAGGTATCGAAAGTCAGAATGCCCTGGACGTTGGGAGAGTTGGCCTCGTTCTTTTGCGCGAACACTAAATAAGCGCCTAATTGTAAAGTGTGCGTACCAAGAACCTTGGTCATGTTGTCGCGATAGGTGTACGTGGGGTTGGCGTTGTGCCACGGGAAATAGCCGGTATCCTGGCCGAAACTAGTACCGTAAGCGACGTTAGTCTGGAGGAAAATGGCCGGAAGCTTGTTTCCGAAGCCATTATTAAAGATGGAGCCCATTGCGAAGCCAGAGGGCAGCGCAACGGGGCCGCCGGTCGTGAGAAAGATGTGGTCACCAGTGTAGCTAGCCACGAATTCATTGAGGAGTGTCGGGGTAATGCTGGCGTTCAGGCGCGCCACGAAACTTGTCCCAGGCCCCACGAAGTTGGTGGTGACGTTCAGAAAGCTAGAGGTAGAATTGCCCCAAAGTGGATTTGGATTGACCGTTTGCCACGAGTCGTGGATGTAGCGGAAGGTCAAGCGATAGTTAGCGGAGAGGTTGTGATCCACGCGGATCAGTTGTTCTCGCCAAGTGGTGGGGCTCGAAATGGTTTGTGAGACCGCGGGGAAGCCGCCGTTCGTCGTATTGGCTTTAGGGATGATCGCCAGAAGGGCAGTACCAACCGCACTCGGCACTACTTTATTGCCAACGACTTGGGAACCAGTCGGGCAATCAAGCCCAGGGCAAAGGTCGCTAAAGTCTCCGCCGCGCTCGGCGTCTGAAGGAACGTTTTGAAGAATCGTGGTCGAGGTTTTTTCGCGACGCCATTCTTGAGACCAGAAGAAAAAAGTCTTTTTCTTGTCTGAGTTGTAATGGTTGGGAATGTAGACGGGCCCGCCGACGGTGTAGCCGAAATCATGTTTCTTATAAGGTGCCTTCGGGGCGGTTGGGTCAGCGCCTTCAGCCCATGATCTCGCCTTGAAAACTTCATTGCGAAGGTATTCGAAAGCGCTGCCGTGAAAGGTGTTGCCGCCGCTCTTGGTTTCGACTTCCACGGTGCCGGAGCCGTTGCGGCCATATTGGGCGCCGTAGTTGGAAGTGAGAACTTTGAACTCCGCGATGGCTTCAAGATTGGGGTAAACGTTCAGAGTGGCGTTGCTGCCGTTATCCATGTTGTCGCCGCCGTCGAGCTCCCAGTTGTTGTACTCAAAGCGTCCACCGTTGATGCTGAACTGGATGTTGGTGACTCCGACGACACCATCATCCGTGCCGGTTGCCCCAAACGTCTGGTTGGACACACCCGGGCTGAGGGCCGCGAGCTGTGTGAATTGGCGGCCGTTGAGTTCGAGCTCATTGACCTGCTTGCCAGTGATGGTCGAGCTGAGTTCTGAGGATTGAGTTTCCACTTGAGCGACACTTTCGCCGGTTACCTCCACTACTTCAGTAACGGCGCCCACTATCAACTGTACGTCGACGCGGATCTTCTGGGCAACGTCCAGCACGACTTTGGTGGCCGAGTATTTCTGGAATCCTTTTGCTGTCACAACGATGTTGTACGAGGCACCCGGCAGACCGGCAATGACGTAGGCGCCGTCAGAGTTGGTCGTGGTTGTTCGCGTTAGACTACCAGCGGTGTTGGTGATGACCACGTCAGCACCAGCGATGGCGGCGCCGGATTTGTCGGTGACGGTGCCGCTGATGTAACCGGTATCTTGCGCGCGCGAAGCGAGCGGAAGGACCAGGACCGCTAACATCGCACACAGCAACAAGGACGCTACTCCCACCAAGTTTATTCGGTGATTCGAAGGATTAGAGTTTTCCCGCATGTTAGTACCTCCGAGAAAGATTCAAGATGGGTGAGGAAATGAATTGTGATGGGCAACGTCTGCGGCAATGGGAAGCACCCCCCGCGATTGCCGTTTGCAGAATACCCCTCACTGAACATAGCCCCCACCGCTCGACGACCACACCGATCGCACCGAATCTGTCTATTAAAACGAGTTAATAGTGCATTTAAGGGCTGGTGTCAAGTGGGAATTTCGTTTAAAGGTGAGATATAGCACCAAGCGTGCCGGAGTAGCGATGAGGCGGGGGGTTCTTTGCGCGTCAAGTGCAGAGGCTTCTTGTATTCTCCGAGGCACTGCCAGACACTAAATGCCGATGTGCGCGCGATTTTTTGTCTACGAAGCCATTGCGATCACCCTGGCAGCCATCCTGTCACTCGGTGAGTTAACACATGCTCTGGAATACCCTGCCGGGGCTGGAGGGCATTCGGGGCAACACCCTGCGGCCGCGTCCCAGAGACGGGATCCCCAGGCGTTGTTTGCAAAGGGCCAGACGGCGCTGCAAAACGGGGACCTGGACACCGCCGAAGCAGCGTTCCGCCGGGTGATCGCTATGGACCCGCGTGCGGGAGCCGCATATTCCAACCTGGGCGTCATCGCCATGCGGCGCAAGGAGTGGGATCACGCCATCCTGCTTCTGCACAAGGCCGAAAAACTCGAGCCGAAGATGACGGGCATTCGGCTGAACATCGGGTTGGTTGAGTATCGCCGCGGAAATTATGCCGCCGCGATTGCTCCGCTCTCCTCCGTGCTTCGCGACCAGCCCGACTCGCAACAGGCTCGCTACTTGCTCGGACTCTGCCATTTTCTAACCGAGCATTACGCAGAAGCGGTTTCCGTACTCGAGCCGCTCTGGCCGTCGATGTCGAGCGATTTCATGTACCTCTATGTTTTGGGCAACGCCGCGCACAGCGCTGGGCAAACCAATCTGGACGAGAAAGCTCTTCACCGCCTCGTGGAAGTCGGAGGCGACACGGCACAGTTTCACCTGATCATGGGCAAAGCCTATCTGAACCGGGAAGAAAGAGGGCCAATCCCGACCTCCCCTTCGTCCATTTCAATCTCGGAATGGCGTCCATGCGGACGCACAATGACGAACGCGCGGTGGCAGAGTTTCTCAAAGATATAGCCATTGAGCCAGACCTCCCGGACAACTACGAACAACTCGGAGTGCTCTACCAGCGTATGGAAAGGTACGACGATGCCGAAAAGTCGTTCCGCGAGGCTCTGCAGCATGATGCAAAGAGGCCGACGTCGTACTTTGGCCTGGCCAGGATTCATCAACACAACGAAAAATACCAGGAAGCATTACGGGCGATCGATGAGGCCCTGCGCCTCGCACCTGACAGTCAAAGCGTGCATTACGTGCGAGCGCAAATTCTTACGAATCTGGGGCGCCGCGGAGAAGCGCAAGCCGAATTGGCCACCGTTAAGAAAATGCTCGAGTCCAGTAACGCCAAAGCCATCGAGACGTTCGGCGAAGACCGCGTGCCAAATCCAGAGTTGACCAAAGAGCCGAAATAGCGGCATTGAAGTCCGCTGCTCACGGAAACTGCAGGGGTGGCGACTGCCAGGGGCCGCGGGTCTCTTCGAGGCGCTCGGCGACGGCCAAGACCAGCTCGTCGTCATGGGGCCGGCTGATGATTTGGACGCCGATGGGGAGGCCTTCGTTTGAAAGAGCGAGCGGGACGGAGGCGCCGGGGAAACCGACGAGATTCAGCCACTGCGAATAGCGCATAGTGTCGAGATATCCCGTGGCGGGGCGGTAGTTTCCGCCGCCATGGAGGAAAGCGGGGCCGGAGGAGACTGGGGAGAGAAGGATGGGGACCTCTTGCATCTGGCGCAGGATTTTTGCGCGCACGAGGTCGCGCTCGGCGCAAGCCTCGATGAAGCAATCGAGTGTGATGGGGCCGCCGGATGTGGCGTGGGAAAGATATTCGCGCAACATGGGGCTGATTTGATTTTCCTTGCCGGCGACGGCTTTGCTGAGGAGATGGCCAATCACGGGGCCGAAGAAAAACCACCAGAGTTCGAGCGCGCGCTCGAGGCCGTCGAGGCGAAAAGGTTCAAGAGTAAAACCTTGGTCGACGAGAAGATTTGCGGCGTGCTGGACGGCGGCGTGCGTTTCCGGGGTTGTGGTGCCGAGTGCGGGGCTTTCCAGAATTCCGATGCGGAGGGCGTGCGAGTCAATTTTGTTTTGCGAACGCAGCGGAACTGGGGAAGAAAGAGCATCGCCAGGATCTGGACCGGCCATGACTTCGAAGAGCAGACGGACGTGGGAGTCGGTTTGAGTCCGCAGATACCGCAGAAATGCGCGGGCACTCGAATGGAGCCGCCGCCGTCGCTGCCGACTCCACCTGCGGAGCAGCCGGAAGCGATGGCTGCAGCTTCGCCGCCACTCGAGCCCCCGGCGGAATAAGCTACGTTCCACGGATTGCTGGTTCTTCCCTTGAGAAGGTTGTTGGTTTCGTAAGACATGAGGAATTCGGGAGTGTTTGTATTTCCGAGGAGGATGGCGCCCGCGGCTTTCAATCGCGCAACGAGCGGGGCGTCGCGTTTGGGATTGTAGCCGATGCGTAGAACAGAACCGGCAGGGGCGGGCCAGCCGGCGACATCGATGCAGCTTTTGATGGTGAGAGGTACGCCGTGAAGCGGCCCGACTGGATCACCGCGCAAAATAGAGGATTGCGCGATGGAGGCTTGGATGCGGGCTTCGTGCGGATCCAGATGGACGAAGGCGTTGAGCTTTGGCTCGCAAGACTCGATGCGCTTGAGATGGGCGTCGATGATTTCGACGGGGGAGAACTCTTTCGAACGGATGCCTTCGATGATTTCGCGGATCGTGGAGAAGGCGGAGGTTTGCATGGCCCGATGCGTGAGAGTATGCGGGTGACTGGGGAAGGTCAAGCAGGGAAGAGAAAGCACGGCTAGAGATTGATAAAACGGTTGACGATAGGTGGGGCAGCCGGGAGAATTCCAATGCGGCTGGGTGCGCTACAGAAATGTGTTTCGGCGAATCCGGCGCGGACAGGAAAAGACAATTCATGCGACCCGGCCTTCGGCGTAAGGCAATAGCCGTCTCGATTTTTTCAATTTTGATTTGCTGTGGCGCTCTGCTGATGCGTTCGAGCGCCTCGCCGGGGCAGGAAAAGGCCGCGGCTTCGAAAAAGCCGGCTGCAGTGGCGAATCCCACCGAGGCGTACCGCTTCAATACGCTGGGCGTCGCGTATATGAACCAGCAGCGGCCGGCGGATGCGCAGAAGTTTTTTGAGCAAGCGCTAGAAGCGGACCCAAAATTTGCCGTGGCGCGGCTGAATCTGGGCGTCTCGCTGATGGGCCAGCAGAGACTGGAGCCCGCGCGAGCGAAGCTGGAAGAGGCGGCGCAGGAGCTTCCGAAGGATCCCTATGCCTGGTACAACCTGGGGCTGGTGTACAAAGATTTGGGAGAGACGGGGAAAGGCATCGCAGCCTTTCAGCGCGTAGCGGAAATTACCAATGAGGCGGACGCCTTCTATTTTCTCGGTTACCTGAATACGCAGCTACAAAAATACGATGAAGCCATTGCGACGTTTCAGAAGGGGCTGACGCTCAACCCTTATCATGCTTCGTCGGAATTCGGATTGGCGCGGGCGTTTCAGCGAAAAGGCGATTCCGCTTCGGCGAAAGAACATCTGGCGCGTTTTCAGAAAATCACGGCGGAACATCTGGGAACTCCGTTCGGTGCGGGCTATGGAGATCAGGGGAGATATTCGCTGGCGGAATTGCCGCGCAGCACGGTGATAGATGTCCCGGCAGCGATTCCGGTGCGATTTATGCCGCAGCCGGATGCGTTTGTTGCGAAGGGCGCTGGCGGTGATGGCGCTGCTATCGGGCCGAGCACCGGCGCATGCTTGTTTGATTATGACGGCGATGGCAAACCCGATCTTTTCCTTGTAAGCGGTTTGGCGAATGGAACGAGCCGGTTGCTGCGGAATCTGGGCGACGGCAAGTTTGCCGATGTGACGCTGACGGCGGGAATGGATCTGAAGGGCAGCGGGTACGGTTGCGCGGCGGGGGATTTTGATAATGACGGACATATGGACCTGGCGGTTTGTTTGAGCGACGGCGTGAGGCTGCTGCGAAACAACGGCGATGGCAAATTCATGGATGTGACGGAAAAGGTGGGGATCCGACGGGGGCGTGGCTGCGTGGGACTTACTTTTGTGGATTACGACCACGATGGCGACCTCGATCTGTATGTGACGATGACGCCGGGGGCTGGCGCTCACAATATCCTCTGGCGAAATAATGGGAACAGTACCTTCACGGATATTTCGGAGCAGACTGCGCTTGGTGTTGCAGCGACGGGCGCGGGCGCGGTCGCCACGGATTTCAATAACGATCGGGCCATCGATTTCGTTCTGGCGGGAGGGGCTGCAGGAGCTGCGATTTATCTGAATCCGCGCGAAGGGAAATTCACGGCGCTCTCCGGCTTCGATTTCAGGAAAGAGAATTTGCCGCCGGCGGTGGGTGTGGTTGCGTTTGATTTTGATAAGGACGGCTGGATGGATTTGGCGTTCACGCATGCAGGCGCGCCGGGGATCAGTTTGTGGCGGAATGTGGAAGGGAAGCGACTGGAGCGCGTGCGACTGCCGGATTTTGGCTGGCAGCGTGGGTGGGGGATCGCGGCGGTGGATTACGACAATGATGGATGGCTCGATCTTGTGGCCGCGGGAGAGACGAACAGTGGAGGAGAAA
>WNFG01001137.1_pt1 | contig 22441 bp, 23 predicted proteins | sample 5400431 | NCBI WGS metagenome assembly WNFG01 (sample SAMN13153346, study PRJNA577476) | soil metagenome | isolation source: 120 cm saprolite under Douglas fir tree site 2 hole 3 replicate 2 | place: USA:California | collected 2015-04-18 | reverse complement strand
CCCGAGCGTCACCGCACCAGGCCCCGTTGTGGACCTGATTCTCGAGGCCGCGCGCGAAATCCGCGCCTGATCGAACCCACGGCTTTCTTCCGGCTTCACCCCCGTCCCCCCACAGGCCGCTTGCGCGGCCATAGCTCTCAACGAGGAGAAATCACCATGACCGGCATCAAATACCGTACCGTTGACGTCGACGGCTTCAAGATCTTCTATCGCGAAGCCGGCCCTTCGAAGGCGTCGAAGCTGCTGCTGCTCCACGGCTTCCCGAGCTCCGGGCACATGTTCCGGGACCTGATCCCGCTCCTGGCCGATCGCTTCCACATCATCGCGCCCGACCTGCCTGGCTTCGGCCAGTCCGACATGCCGCCGCGTGCGCAGTTCAAATACAGCTTCGACAACATCGCCGGCGTCATCGATCGCTTTACCGAAGTGGTCGAATTCGACCGGTTCGCGGTCTACGTCTTCGACTACGGCGCCCCGACGGGCTTTCGCATCGCGGCGCGGCATCCGGAGCGCGTCACCGCGATCATCTCCCAGAACGGCAACGCCTACGAGGAAGGGCTGAGCGACGGCTGGAACCCCATCCGCGCGTACTGGCAGGACCCTTCGGAGGAGAATCGCAGGGCCCTCCGCGGCTTCCTGGCGCCGGAGACGACGCGCTGGCAGTACACCCACGGCGTGTCCGATGAGGCCGCGGTGTCGCCGGACGGTATCGCGCTCGACAATTTCTACCTCGCGCGCCCCGGTGCCGACGAGGTCCAGCTTGACCTGTTCGGCGACTACAAGAGCAACGTCGCGCTTTACCCCGCCTTCCAGGACTACTTTCGCAAGCATAAGCCTCGTTTCCTGGCGGTCTGGGGCAAGAACGATCCGTTCTTCCTGCCGCCGGGCGCCGAGGCCTTCAAGCGGGATATTCCGGGCGCCGAGGTCCGCTTCTTCGATACCGGCCACTTCGCCCTGGAAACCCATGCCCAGGAGATCGCCGGGGCGATCGGCGAATTCCTCCCCCGCTGAGGCGCGCCCCTGCGGCGGGTTGGGCCACGCCCGCCGCAGGCGCAGGTCACGGTTGGAGCTCGAGCTCCCGGCAGATGTTGATGGGTTCGTTGGTGCTGCTTGCGATTGCTTACAGTACTGGCGATCGGTGGCCTGGATCGGCACGGCGAAGTTGCCGTACTACCTACAGGACGAGTTTGAGCTGTACGAATTGAAGGCGAAGGACCATGCCATCCTTTTGGCCGTAAACCACAAAAGAAAAGCCCCGAAACTTAGTTCGCTGCGCGAGCGCTTGGATCAACTCAGATCGCTGACAAATCGTCCAATTGTGTATGTCACTGCCGCCATGGCTTCGTTCGAGCGCAAGCGACTCATTGAGCAAAAAATACCCTTCATCGTTCCAGGCAACCAACTCTACCTGCCCGACCTCGGGATCGATCTGCGGGAATACTTCCGCCAAGTCGGCAGGGCATCCCAAAATAGTTTCAGTCCAGCCACGCAAGCGATGGTGATTCAGGCCCTGCTATCAAAGCCTACACAGAACGCCTGGCATCCAGCAGCTATGGCTAGTGAGTTGGGCTACACCGCAATGACCGTATCCCGGGTCGTGAATGAACTGACCGGTGCGAACATCGCGAGCCTCGATCGTCGAGGCAGGGCCCGATGGTTGCTCATGGAAAGGCCCCCTATGGAAACCTGGGAACTGGTACGACCGCAATTGCGCTCGCCTGTAAAAAGACAATTCTGGATGCCAGGCGAGACAAACATTAATGACGATCATCTCCCTTTGGCTGGGTTGAGCGCGCTAGCTCATTACACAAAGCTCGCTGACCCACCGCAAATCGCCTATGCCGTCAATAGCGCACAGTTCAAAGCGCCTCGGTTCAAAAAACGTATGGAAACACCCGAGCCCTTGCCTGACAGTTTCCAATTGCAGGTGTGGAGCTATGCACCCATACTTCCCTTGGGTCACAAGACACCGGCTAGGAGCGCCGTCGACCCGCTTTCGCTGAGCCTGAGTCTTCAGGACGCAGCAGATGACCGGATCGAACTTGCGCTCGAGGAATTGAAGGAACATTTCCCGTGGTGAAGGGACTCGACCTTTTTCGCAAGCACTTTGACGGTTACGCGGATCAGTTCATCCTGATCGGCGGCACCGCGGCGACGCTCGCCATGGAACAGGCTGGGCTGGAATTCAGAGCCGCGAAAAGTTGACGCTGGTACATGCGCTATTGGTGGGTAAATCAGAACCAGACCTTCCGCCAGGAGATCGATGGCGGTTATCTCTGGTCGCCGAAGCGCAACAAAAGCGGCCACCGCAATCCTTTCTACGAGTTCATGCGGGAAGTCTCTCCCGGAGACATTGTCTTCTCGTTCTGCGACACACGCATCGCCGCGCTCGGAATCGTCAGCGGCTATTGTCGGGAGAGCCCGAAGCCAGAGGAATTCGGTACCGCGGGCACGAACTGGAGCCAGATCGGCTGGCGCGTCGGCGTCCGCTGGCAGCGGCTCGCGAATGCCATACGGCCCAAGGATCACATCGCCCGGTTGCGGCCAAACCTGGCAACCAAGTACGCGCCGCTGACCCCGCACGGTAACGGTCTGCAAAGCGTCTATCTGACACAGATCGGCGCAGGCCTGGCATCGGCGCTTTTTGCCTTGATCGGCAAGGAGGCTACGAGTGTGGCCGATGTTGGTCACGAGATCGGCAGGATCGAACGTGACTCGCCGGCGCCCGAGCGGGACATCGAGGAGTGGGAGCGACGGGTCGAAATCGCAATTGCCGCCGACACGGCGATTCGCGAAACCGAAAGAATGGCGCTCGTTCTGGCGCGTCGCGGGCAAGGCCTTTTTCGGGACAACGTGCGTTCGATCGAGCGTGCCTGCCGCATCACGAAGGTCGAGCGCATGGAGCACCTGATTGCCAGCCACGTGCAGCCCTGGCGCGACTGCAGCAACGAGCAGCGGCTCGACGGCGAGAATGGCCTGCTGCTGACGCCGACCGTGGACCATCTGTTCGACAAAGGCTTTATTTCCTTCGAGGACTCCGGACAACTGATCGTGTCCCCGGTTGCCGACCAGAGATCCCTAAAGCGTATGGGCATCGATCCTGAGGGTCGTGCGAACGTCGGTGTGTTTTCGCTTGGCCAACGGCGCTACTTGGATTTTCATCGCGAAAACGTGCTGCGCATGGCGCGCGGAGTTGCGGCGCAATAGGCGCGCAGCCGTGTCGATAGGGCCCGCGTATCGCGGCTTAAATCTCTACTCATGAATCCATCCTCGACGGCAAAATCCGCTTAACGAGGGGCGAGAAGCGTCCCGCTTTGACCCAACGCTGCGCCGCCTGGATATCCGGCGCGAAGTACCGATCGGCCGCGTAGAAAGGCACTTCGCCGCGGATGCCGGCGTGAACCTGCTCGAGGCTGGCGGAGGATTGGGCAGGGCGGTGGAAGTCGATGCCCTGGGCCGCGGCCAGCAATTCGATGCCGATCACGGCTGCCGCATTGTCGGCCATGGGAGTCAAGCGGCGCGCGGCATGGGTCGCCATGCTGACGTGGTCTTCTTGATTGGCGGAGGTCGGAATCGAATCGACGCTGCACGGAGTGGCGATGGTCTTGTTCTCCGACACGAGAGCCGCGGCGGTGACTTGCGCGATCATGAAACCGGAATTCACGCCGCTGTTCTCGACCAAGAAGGCGGGTAGACCGCTCATCTTGGGGTCGACCAATACGGCCATTCGCCGCTCGGACAGGCTCCCGATCTCAGCCAGCGCGAGCGCGAGCGTGTCGGCCGCGAACGCCACGGGTTCGCCGTGAAAGTTTCCCCCCGACAGGACCTCGCCCGCCTCGACGAACAGCAGCGGATTGTCGGTGACGGCGTTGGCTTCTTGCTCGAGCGTGACGCTGCAATTGCGAATCAAATCCAAACAGGCACCCATCACCTGCGGCTGACAGCGGAAGGAATAGGGGTCCTGGACGCGCGAACAGTCGAGGTGCGAGGCGCGGATGGCGCTGCCCGCGATCAAGTCCCGGTACTCGCGCGCCACGGCGATTTGCCCGGGCTGTCCCCGAACTTCCTGGATGCGCGCGTCGAAGGGAGAATCGCTGCCTTTCAGAGCGTCCACCGACATGGCGCCGGCGACGACGGCCGCGGCAAACACATCTTCGGCGCCGAACAGTCCCGCGAGCGCCAGCGCCGTGGACACCTGTGTGCCGTTGATCAGTGCCAGGCCTTCTTTGGCGCGCAGCTTGAGGGGCGCAAGTCCCGCCAGCCGCAGGCCTTCGGCCGCGGGCAGCACCGTGCCGTGCACACGCACCTCGCCGATGCCGAGCAGCACCGTGCTCAAGTGCGCCAAGGGCGCCAAGTCTCCGGATGCGCCCACCGAGCCCTGCGCGGGGATCACCGGATAGACCTCATGCTCCAGCAGCGCGAGCAGGGCGTCGATCACCGCCATGGTGATGCCGGAGTGGCCGCGCGCCAGCGCGTTGATCTTCAGCGCGAGGATCAGGCGGACGATGGCGTCGGGCAGGGCCTCGCCCACGCCGGCCGCGTGCGAGAGCAGAAGGTTGCGCTGAAGCAGATCGAGCTGTTCGGTCGGGATGCGCGTCTGGGCCAACAGGCCGAAACCCGTGTTGATGCCATAGGCGGCATCTCCGGCGGCGATGATTTTGTCCACCAAGGAACTGGCGGCGGCAATGCGGCCGCGGTCGTGCGCCGACAGCCGCAGGGCCACCGGCTGCTCGTGAATTCGCCGCAAGGTAGAGAGTGAGAGCTCGCCGGCGCGAATCTCCAGGACGTTCGCCACTACGGCGACTCGATCATCGGCAATTTCAAGCCCTGCTCGCGGGCGCAGGCAATGGCGATGTCATAACCCGCATCGGCGTGGCGCATGACTCCCGTGCCGGGATCATTCCAGAGTACGCGCCGAATGCGCTTGCCCGCAGCCTCGCTGCCGTCGCACACGATGACGACGCCGGCGTGCTGGGAATAGCCCATGCCGACTCCGCCCCCGTGATGAATCGATACCCAGGTGGCGCCGCTGGCGGTATTGAGCAGCGCATTGAGCAGCGGCCAGTCCGAGACCGCGTCGGAGCCGTCCTTCATTGCCTCGGTCTCCCGGTTCGGACTTGCCACGGAACCGGAATCCAGGTGGTCGCGGCCGATGACGATGGGCGCTGAGAGCTCGCCGCTCTTGACCATCTCATTGAAGGCCAGCCCCAGGCGATGGCGCTGTCCCAGACCGACCCAGCAGATGCGCGCCGGCAAACCTTGGAAATGAATCTGCGAGCGCGCCATGTCGAGCCAGTGATGCAGATGCGGATCGTCGGGGATCAGCTCTTTGACTTTTGCGTCGGTCTTGTAGATGTCTTCGGGATCTCCGGAGAGCGCGACCCAGCGGAACGGCCCGATACCGCGGCAGAACAGCGGGCGAATATACGCCGGCACGAAGCCGGGGAAATCGAAGGCCTGGGCCACACCCGCATCGAGCGCGACCTGCCTGATGTTGTTGCCATAGTCGAATACCGGCAGCCCCATGCGCTTGAAGCGCAGCATGTACTCGACATGTTGGGCCATGGACCGAGTCGCGGCCGCGGCGGTGCCGGCCGGATCGCTCGCCCGCCGCTCGTCCCATTGCTCCACCGTCCAACCCTGCGGCAGGTACCCGTTGACCGGGTCGTGAGCGGAGGTTTGATCGGTCAGGGCATCCGGGCGAATGCCGCGCTCGAGCATGGTGTGCAGCACGTCGACGATATTGCCGAGGAGCGCGACCGATATCGGCTTGGCATTTTTCTTGGCGGTCTCGAACAAGGCGAGCGCCTCGTCGAGCGAGTGCGCTTGGGCATCCACATAGCCGGTTTCCAGGCGCTTGGCGATGCGGCTCTGGCGGCATTCCACCGCCAGCATGTTGAATCCCGCCATGGTGGCCGCCAAAGGCTGCGCTCCGCCCATGCCGCCGAGACCGGCCGTGAGTATCCACTTGCCGCTGACCTGGTCGTCGAAATGGCGCCGGCCCATTTCGGCAAAGGTTTCGTAGGTGCCCTGTACGATGCCCTGGCTGCCGATATAGACCCACGAGCCGGCGGTCATCTGCCCATACATGGCGAGACCCTTGCGATCGAGCTCGTTGAAGTGTTCCCAGGTCGCCCAGTGAGGGACCAGATTGGAGTTGGCGATGAGCACGCGCGGCGCGTCCGCATGCGTCGGGAATACGCCCACCGGTTTGCCGGACTGCACCAGCAAGGTTTCCTCTTCGGTCAGGGTTTTCAGCGTTTCGACGATGCGGTCGTAGCAATTCCAATCGCGCGCGGCGCGACCGATGCCGCCGTACACCACGAGTTCGGCGGGGTTCTCGGCCACTTCAGGGTCCAGGTTGTTCATCAGCATGCGCAGCGGCGCTTCGGTCATCCAGGTGCGTGCGCTCAACGTGGTGCCGCGCGCGGCGCGGATATTACGGGGCTTCAACGGGGCGAGCATGGTGGCATCCTTGGGGGCGAAGCGCCCCAATTGAGGGGCGCGAACGCCCCGGCGTTAGGGGCGGAAGCGCCCCGACATTTCATACCGGGAACCGGGGTAGTAGAGACGGGCCACCGAGGCAACGGCGCCGGCGGTCCAGGTGCGTCGAATCATCAGCAGACAGGGCTCGTCGCGCTTCATGACCAGCAGCTTGCGGGTGCGTTCGTCCGGCATCACGGCGCGAAGCACGTGTTCGGCCTCCTGCAGCGGCGCGACTTTGATCAAGTAGTCGTAAGGAGTGGTGGTGCCGAAATCCATTTTCAGGTAGCCGGGCGCGACCTTGGGCAATACATAACGGTCTTCGAGCTGCACGGGACGATCGTTCTCGAAGTGCACGATGACGGAGCAATATAGCTCACTGCGCGGCGCAACCCCAAAGTCCCGCGCCAGATCCGCCACGGCGCGAACCCGCTCCAGGGAGACGATTTCGGCGCGGTGCGCATGGCCTCTGGTGCGGATCTCATCGGCGATGCTGCGGATCTCGAGCGGATGCGTGTGTGCATGTTGATCCGCCACGAAGCTGCCGACTCCGGCCACCCGCACCAGCACGCCTTCATCGCTCAATTCCCGGAGGGCGCGATTCGCCGTCATCCGCGACACGCCGAAGGATTTCACGATGTCGTTCTCGGAGGGCACGCGGGTGGAGGTACCCCACTTGCCGGAGCCGATGTTGTCCAAAATGTGCCGCTTCACCTGCAAGTAGAGCGGCTGCAGCGAACCATTGGATTTGACCATGATCGAAGTCTAAGCTGTATAGACAGGTACGGTCAACCGCCAGTTTTTTTGCGCTGCAAGGAGAGGCTATTTAATCATCCGGGAGCGGCAAGCCCGTGCATCAAGTGGGCGAAGCGTCCGCGAAGAGCTTCGTCCGCTGCGTGCCGCCCCTCCAGGATGACCCACCGGCCCGCGACCATGACATCGCGGATGGCCGCGCTTGCGCCCGCGAACAGCAAATGGTCGAGCGCGGTCTGCGCCGTTGCGCCCACCATGGAGGGATGCGTGTCATCCAGCACCAGCCAGTCGGCCCGGCGGCCGACGGCGATGGCGCCCGCGGGCTGGCCGATGGCCTGCGCGCCGTGCTGCGCGGCATCGCGCCACAGGCGAGTGCCCACATGCGGCTCCGTGTCCGCGGCGAGTACCGCGCGCCTTTTCTTGCGCAGGCGCTGTTGATACTCCATCCAGCGTAATTCCTCGGCGGGACTCACCGTGGCCTGGCTGTCGGAGCCCACGCAGAGACATCCGCCTGCTTTGAGAAAACGGGTGGTGTCGAAGAATCCGTCGCCGAGATTGGCTTCGGTGCTGATGGAGGCACAGACGATCGCCGCGGCGGCGGCGATGCCCTTGAGCTCCTCCGGAGTTGCATGGGTGGCGTGCACCAGGCACCAGTGCGGGGTGAGCAATCCTGAGTCCAGCAAGAGCTCGATGGGACGCCGTCCCGTTTCCTGCCTGCAGGCCTTTACTTCGCGCAGTTGCTCGGCGACGTGTATGTGCACCGGCAGCGCGGCATCGAGGCCGCGCAGCTGCAGCGCCGCCTCGCGGAGGTGTTCCAGCGGCACGGCGCGCAAACTGTGGAACGCGGCCCCGGTGCGCGCCCTAGACTGATGGCGTCGATCGGCGAGCCGCTGCTGGATGGCGCGCAGGAAAACATCTGTGTCCATGGCGAAGCGCGCTTGCTCGCGCTTCAGCGGCTTGCCGCCGAAATCACTGGTCTGGTACAGCGTCGGCAGAAAGGTGAGGCCAATGCCGGCAATCTCGGCGGCGTTGTCGATGGCCTCCCACAGGCCGTTCGTGCCGGGATACGGAGCGGCGTTCTTCTGGCGGTGCAGATAATGGAATTCCGCGACCGAGGTGTAGCCCGCCTTGAGCATTTCCACGAACAATTGCGTCGCCAGGATTTGCAATTCTTCGGGCTCGATCCGATTGGCGAGCTGGTACATGGCCCGGCGCCAGGTCCAGAAACTGTCGCGCGCCGAGAGCCGGTATTCGGTGTTTCCGACCATGGCGCGCTGGAAGGCGTGGCTGTGCGCATTCGGCATGCCGGGGATGGTAATTCCGGCGACTCGCTCCGCGCCGGAGGTTGGCGCGCCGATCTCGACGGCGAACGCCGATGCGTTGTCGGATGCGCGCGCGATGCCCGGAGTCGATGTGCTGCCGCGCGTGAAGGGGCCGGCAGCGCCGCTGTCGACGTGGGTGATGATCCCATCGTCCGCCACCGTGACGGTGCACTCGCGGGCCCAGCCTTGCGGCAGCAGGGCGGATTCCAATTGGTATTGTTTCATCTTGACTGAGAAGGTGTGGAGAGCCTAGCTTGACGCATCATTCATGCAACGGCAATCGCGGCAATCGGCGGGTCAACAAGTGCAGAATTTTCCGGACGGGGAGTGGGACAGGGTTTGGATCGGCGCCGATATCGCCACCATGACCGCGGGCGCCGAACCCTATGGCAGCATCAAGGGCGCCGCGCTCGCCGTCAAAGGCGATCGCATCGCGTGGATCGGTGAGGCGGGCGCGGCGCGGGATAGGGCCGCGGCGCGGGGAGTTCCGGTGCAGGAAGTCGGTGGCTTGTGGATGACGCCGGGACTCATCGACTGCCACACTCACTTGATTTTCGGCGGCAACCGGGTGGCGGAGTTCGAGCAGCGGCTTTGCGGGGTCTCCTACGAGGAGATCGCGCGGGCCGGCGGCGGCATTCAATCGACGGTACGGGCTACGCGTGAGGCGACACATGAGTCGCTGCGTGCGTCTGCAGCGGTGCGGGCGCGGCGGTTGATGTCCGAGGGAGTCACCACCATCGAGGTCAAGTCCGGCTACGGGCTCGAGCTTGCGACCGAGAAGCGCCTGCTCGAAGTGGCGCGCGCTCTTGCGGACGAGCTGCCGGTGTCCATCAAGACCACGTACCTGGGCCTGCATGCGCTGCCGCCGGAGTTTCGCGCCGATCGCGCGCGCTTCGTGAGCGAGGTCAGCGGGCCGTGGCTCGAAACCCTTGCTGCCGCCGGGCTGGTGGACGCGGTGGATGCGTTCTGCGAGAACATCGCGTTCTCCCTGGCGGAGACCGAGCAATTCCTGCGCGCCGCGCAAAGATTGGGCTTGCCGGCTCATGTGCACGCCGGTCAATTGAGCGACATGGGCGGAGTTGAATTGGCCGCGCGCCTTGGCGCGCTGTCGGCGGACCACTTGGAGTATGTGAGCCGGGAGGGGGTGGGCGCGCTCGCCGCCGCCGGCACGGTGGCGGTGTTGTTGCCCGGCGCCTATTACACGCTGCGTCAGAAGCAGCCGCCTCCGGTAGCACTGCTGCGCGAAGCAGGTGTGCCCATTGCCGTTGCCACGGATTGCAATCCGGGTACTTCCCCGTGTACATCGATACTGCTCGCGCTCAACATGGCCTGCACGCTGTTTGGTCTCACGCCTGAAGAAGCCCTGAGCGGCGCCACCAGGCAGGCTGCGCGGGCGCTCGGCCTGCGCGACGAGGCGGGCACGCTCGAAGTGGGCAAGCGCGCCGATTTTGCGCTATGGCAAATCGAAAGACCCGCCGAACTCTGCTACGGCCTGGGCGCGAACCCGTGCGTGGGCGTGGTCCATGGCGGAAACCCGCGGCGGTCATGAGCGGCTTCCGGCACCGCGCCACGTCTCGTTGAAATCCGCCGGACGGGATCCTGCTCAACGGGAGGGAAGCGAGAATGTACCGTCGACCAGCTCGAGGAATGTGCGCTGCTCACGCAGGATGAAGCGGCGCGCTTGCGCAAAAGCGAAATTCTCGCGCGCTGCCGCGTCTTCTTTCAGGCGCGCCCGGTAGGATTCGTATGCCGCAAGCGACTCGAGCTTGATGAGTCCCCACGCAACGTAGTTGGTGCCCTCGTGCGGTAGAAAGTAGCCGATCAGATGGCCCCCGCAGCGGGGGATGATGGGCCCCCAGTTTTCAGCGTAGGTTTTGAATTCGGCACGCTGGAACGGGTCGATGTCGTAGCGGATGAAACAGACGATGCTCATGTAACGCCCCAGTGCCTAACGCTCCAATGCCCCATCGGCGCTTGAATTCTAGCCGCTTGCACCGTATCGATGGTTCGTCTAACGTCGAACCATGAAAGACGGACCGAACATCGCGAGAATCGCGTCTCTACTGGGCGATCCTGCGCGCGCGGATGTTCTCACCGCGCTGATGACGGACCGGGCGCTGACGGCGACCGAATTGGCAGCCATTGCGGGCGTCACGAAGCAGACCATGAGCGCACACCTGTCCAAGCTCTTGGACGCGGCGCTGGTCGCGATGGATCGACAAGGGCGGCATCGATACTTCCGGCTCGCCGATCCGGATGTGGCGGGCCTGCTCGAGTCTCTGATGGGAGTCGCGTTTCGTACGGGCGCCGTCCGCCTGCTGTCGAGCCCGCGCGAACCGGCGTTGCGCAAGGCCAGAATTTGCTATGACCATCTCGCCGGCGAGTTTGGCGTTACGGCGTACGAAGCGCTGCTGCGTCACGGGGTCTTCGAGTGGGCTCATGAGGATCTGCGTCCCAGCGAATTCGGTGTCGCGTGGTTCCGGCGTCTGGGCGTCGATACGGATGCGGCCTCCCGGCAACGCCGCACCTTCTGCCGGCCCTGCATGGATTGGAGCGAGCGCAGGCACCATCTGGCGGGATCGCTCGGCGCGGCGCTTCTATCCCGCTTCCACGATCTCAAATGGGCCGCACGCGATAGAAACTCGCGTGTGATCAGGTTCACCCCGCCGGGCGAACGCGCGTTCCGGGATCTGTTCGAAGCAGGCTTCGCCGCTGCAAACGGCAACGGGTAACCGCCCGCCCACCAGTCAATAGCCGGCGGGCAAGCGAGCGTACCCCGCAAGCACGCGCCTGGCCAACGAACGCCCACGGGCACGGCTCTGCGGGCGTGCTCCCGTGCCGCTCAACTTTTGCGATCCGCCGCCGACACCTGTGGCGGGAGGTTCAGCGTGAACAAGGTCAGTTTGACTCCGCAGGGGTTGGTCGACAGTATCGAAGATCTGGCCACGCTGCCCGAGGTCGCGCTGCGCATTGCACGCAGGGTCGAGGATCCCTCGTCGTCGGCAGCCGACATCGGCCGTGAGATCAGTCATGATGCCGCGCTCACCGCGCGGTTGCTGCGCATAGCCAATAGCCCCGCCTTGGGTCATCACGGGAAGATCGCCACGATCAGCCGGGCGATCACGGTGCTCGGCGTGCGGCAAGTACGCGATCTGACGGTCGGGCTCACGGCGATCCGAACCTTCGAAGGCATCAGTAATGAGCTCGTCACCATGGAGTCGTTCTGGCGCCACAGCTTTCTATGCGCGGTGGCCGCCGGCCAGATCGCCGCCCTCCGCGGTCGAAGCCCCGACGACAGTCCCTTTGTCGCTGGGCTGCTGCACGACATCGGGCAGCTTGTGCTCTTCAGCCGTGCGCCCGTGCCGGCGCGGCAGGCGCTGTTGATGTCGGTGGATTCGGCCGACGATCTGGGATTGTTCCTGTGCGAGCGCGAAGTCATGGGGTTCGATCACGGGGCCGTCGGGCTCGCGCTTGCGCAAAAATGGGGGTTGCCGCGCTCGCTTCAGGAATGCATCGAATTTCACCATGAGCCCGGGCGCGCGCAGGGGCATCCCCTCGAGGTCGCGACGGTGCATATCGCCAACAGTGCGGCAGTGCTGGCCGAAATCGGGAGTCGCGAGCTCACTGATGCGCCGGCGATCTCCGACGCTGCGCTACGCGCCGCCAGGATGGACGCAGCGGGCGTACTGGAGATCGTCCAGCAAACCCAGAAATTGGGGGCGGAGCTGCTTCCGCTCCTGATTGCAGCATAAGGTTCGGCGGTCCCCGCCGCTGCAGTGCGGAGTGTGACCGGCGTCGCAGCGCCCGTTCGGCCCGGCGGACAGGCCGTAGTCGTGCGTTAAGTTTCCCCGATGATTGACGATAGTTCTGCAGTTGAGCGCGCTGCTCGAGGATGAGCTTTGCTGAGGCGGAGACGGTTTAAATGAGTAAGAAAATCCTTACGGTCGACGATTCGGCGTCGATGCGTCAGATGGTGCTCTTCACCCTCCAAGGCGCCGGTTACGAGGTGGTACAGGCCTGCGACGGCGTCGAGGCGCTCGAATGGGCCCGCCAGTCCGCCGTCGATCTTGTCCTGACCGACGTGCATATGCCGCGGATGGACGGTATCACCCTCGTGCGTGAATTGCGGGGCCTGCTGAACTACAAGTTCGTGCCGATGCTGATACTCACGACCGAGTCGAGCCAGGAGAAGAAAATGGATGGTAAACGCGCCGGCGCCACCGGTTGGATCGTCAAGCCATTCAATCCGCCGCAGCTGCTTGCCACGGTTGCCCGCGTCCTGTGAGCCGTGCCCAACCGAGATCGAAGCCCATGTGCCGAAGGAATCGAGCATGACGTTTGATTTGGAAATGGCGGAAATCGCCAAAGTGTTCTTCCAGGAGAGCCGGGAGGGACTCGACGTCATGGAGTCGGGGCTTCTGAGTCTCGGCGCCACTGCCGACAGCGAGAATATCAACACAATCTTCCGTGCCGCTCATTCCATCAAAGGCGGCTCGGCGACTTTCGGTTTCGCCGAGGTCGCGGGCTTCACGCACGGAGTGGAGACGCTGCTCGACGAAATGCGCAATGGCGTACGGCCGGTCACCGCCGAAGCCATTCAGACGCTGCTGCAGGCCTGCGATTGCCTGCGCGAAATGATCGCGGCGACCGAAGCCGAGCAGCCGCTCGATCAAGTCCGCATCGCAAGCCTGAATGGCGACATCAAACACATTCTCGGCGAAGCCAACGAAGCGCCGGCGCCCGTATCGGCACCGCCGGCGGCCGCAGGCAACGAAACTGCAGGCGCCGGCGCAGCGAGCGAACCCGGCGGCTGGCGGATCAGGTTCGAACCGGTCGCCGATCTATTGCGTCTGCGCAATGAACCGACGCGGATGTTCGCGGAGCTGCGGCGCTTGGGCGCGATGGTTGCGCACGCCGACGCTTCACGCCTACCGCCGCTCGATGCGCTTGATCCGGAGTCTTGCTATCTGTCGTGGAACATCGACATAACCGGTCAGATTCCTCGCGGCAAGCTCGACGAAATATTCGACTGGGTGGATTCCGGCTGCCGACTCGAGTTCACGCCCACCGGAGGGTCCGCACCGCCGGCGCCGGGGGCAAAGGCATCGGCACAGCCTCAGGCGGCAGCGATCGATGCATGGTCCGCCGAAACGAAGGCAGTATCTCCCACCGAAACCAAGGCCGTAGCGCTCACCGAAGCGAAAGCCGCAGCGCCCGCCGACGCGGACCGCAGCGCGCCGGCCGGCGCTCCCGTGCAAAAAGCCGCCGGGGACTCCGGCTCCATCCGCGTCGCTACCGAGAAGGTCGATAACATCATCAACTTGGTGGGTGAGCTGCTCATCACACAATCGATGCTCTCGAGCTTCGCCGACGGCATCGATCCCAATGACCTGGACCGCTTGCGCCAGGGACTTTCGCAGCTCGCGCGCAATACGCGCGAGTTGCAGGAAAGCGTCATGCAGATTCGCATGCTGCCGATCAGCTTTGCGTTCAACCGCTTTCCGCGCATCGTGCACGATCTTTCGCGCAAGCTCGCCAAGAAGGTCGAACTCAAACTCTCCGGCGAAGGCACTGAGCTCGACAAGACCGTGCTCGAGAAGATCAGCGATCCGCTCGTGCATCTGGTCCGCAACGCCCTCGACCACGGCCTCGAGATCCCGGAACGGCGGATCGCGGCCGGCAAGCAAGAAACCGGCACGCTCGAACTCGCTGCATTTCACGAGGGCGGCAACATCATCATCGAGGTGCGCGACGACGGCGCCGGTCTCAACAAGGCCAAGATCCTGCAGAAGGCCCGCGAGCGCGCGCTGGTCGCGCCGGATCAAGAGCTGACCGACGAACAAATCGACAACCTGATATTCATGCCCGGCTTCTCCACCGCGGAACAAATCAGCGACGTGTCCGGGCGCGGCGTCGGCATGGACGTCGTGCGCCGCAATATCAATGATTTGGGCGGCCACGTGCAGATCTCTTCCAAGGAGGGTCTCGGCAGCACCATCCGCATCCGCCTGCCGCTCACGCTCGCCATCCTGGACGGACAGCTGGTACGGGTCGGCAAGGAGATCTACATCATATCGCTGCTGGCCATCGTCGAGACCATCCAGGTCGCGCGCGAGCGCGTCAACACCTTGGTGGGACGCACCGAAGTATTTCGACTGCGCGATGAATATCTGCCCGTCGTCAAGCTTTGCGACCAGTTCGGCGTCGAGCCCGACAGCAGGAGCGCCGAGGACGGTCTGCTGGTGGTGCTCGAAGCGGACGGTAAGCGCGTCGGCGTTCTCGTGGACGATCTTCTCGCACAGCAACAAGTCGTCATCAAGAGCCTCGAGTCCAATTTCAAATCGGTGGCGGGAATCGCCGGTGCGACCATTTTGGGCGACGGTACGGTGGCTCTGATCATCGACGCCCCGGGCCTCATCAGCTCGGCTGCCAAGCAGGGCGCCGGCGCGGTGGCAGCGCATGCCGCGTGACGCCCCGGGCGGCCGGCGGCCGCGGTGCGTGGCATGGATTCTAGGGTGCGGCAAGTTTTGGAGGAATTGAAATTATGAGCACGGCAAAACCAACTGCGGGCGCGGACAAGTCGGCTGCGGAAAGCAGCGAGCAATACCTGACCTTCATGCTGGCCGGCGAGGAATACGGCGTGGACATCCTGCGTGTGCAGGAGATCAAGGGTTGGGACAAGGTGACCCGCATACCGCATACCCCCGACTATGTCTTGGGTGTGATCAATTTGCGCGGCGCCGTGGTGCCGATCCTCGACTTGAGGCGCCGCTTCGGTCTCGAGACCATCGCTTTCGGACCGACCACGGTAGTCATCGTCGTGCGAGTCATGACTGGACGCGACGAGCGCACGGTCGGTGTGGTCGTCGATGCAGTGTCGGAGGTCTACAACGTAGACGCAGCCGACGCCAAGCCGCCTCCGGACGTGTGCGGGACCGTCGATACCGTTTTCGTCAAAGCGCTCGTGACGATCGAGGAGAAAATGCTCATCCTGCTCGACATCGATCGACTCATCGGCAACAGCATCGTCGACGAACTCGTGCCGGGAGCCGAAGTAGCGTGAGAAAGAAGAAGCTGCCGCGCAAAACGAAGGCGATACGGGTGAAGAAGCCGGCGCGCATCGAGCTCGGGGCCCGAACGACGATCGTACAAGCGGCCGACCTGCATCGCAGTTTGTTGGCGAGCGTTGCACGAGGCGAAGGCATGGTCGTCGATGGCACCCGGGTCGAAGAGATCGACACGGCCATACTGCAGCTGCTCGCGAGCCTATGGCGCACATGCGTTGCGCGCGGGATTGCCTGCACCTGGCATGGCACCTCCGCCGCGCTGCGCCGAGCCGCGAACCTGGTCGGCCTGGCTGACCTGCTGCAGCTCCCCGATGGCGGGCCTGTGAGAGACCGCGGTCATGCCGCGGCCTGACAGCGACGCCGGCCGCAATAGCGCGACCGACAAGTTGCGCCCGGCGCGGCCCGAAGCTCCCGGGATCGCGCTGGAACAATGCCGTGCCTGGCTGAATTGGGCGGCCGCTCAGGTGGACGAGTGTCTGGCCAGCGACAGCCTGGCGAGAAGTCAGTTGCTCGCCGCGCTCGCTGATGTGCTGAATCCGGCGCCGACGCGCTCCGGCGCGGCGCTTGCGGCATCCGGCGACGGCGTCGTTGGGCCAATGGAGGCGGTCGTCATTGCGGCTCAGGCTCACGACCGCGCCACGCAGGGGCTCGCCCACGTAGCCGATTCGCTGCGTGCGCTGCACGCACAGCTGGGAGATGCGGAGCGCGCGGATTCGGCGGACTCCTGGAGGGTGCTGCGAGAAGCGCAAATTCGCGCGTTCAGCATGGCCGAGGAGCGCGCGCTTTTTGGGCGCCTGGTTGCGGGTGGCGACGACGGCAGGCTCGATGCCGACATGGAATCGGAGGGGACCGTCGAGCTCTTTACAATCGACACCGGTCTGCATGAGCCGTGAGCACACGGCCGCTCGAACTCGGGCACGAATTCGAACTCACTGACGCGGAGTTCAAGCGCCTGCGCGAGCTGGTACACGCGCGTACGGGTATCGCGCTGTCGGAGGCGAAGCGCGAACTAGTCTATGGACGGCTCGCGCGGCGTCTGCGCAAGCTCAAACTGACGTCGTTCGCAGAGTATTGCCAGCTGGTCGAAAGCCCTCAATCCGCAGAGCTGCAGGAACTGACCAACGCGATCACCACGAATCTCACGTCGTTTTTCCGCGAAAACCATCATTTCGAGCAGCTTGGCGGAGAGGCGTTGCCGCAAGTCGTCGCCGGGCGCTCCGCCACGCGCCGCATGCGGCTGTGGTCGGCAGGCTGCTCGACCGGCGAGGAACCCTATTCGCTGGCCGTGGTCCTGCTCGAGGCGCTCGCGCGCCTGCCCAACTGGGACGTCAAGCTTCTCGCCACGGATATCGACTCGAAGGTGGTCGCCACCGCGGCGGAAGGCGTGTATGCGGCAGATCGCTTCAAGGGGGTCACGCCGGAAAGAGTCAGGAACTGGTTTCCGCAGATCGCCGGGCGGCCGGGTTTCTGCGCGGCATCCGGAGAACTCAAGGCGCTGATCACCTTCAAGCAGCTGAACCTGCTCGAGTCCTGGCCGATGAAAGGTCCTTTCGACATCATCTTTTGCCGCAATGTCGTGATCTATTTCGACAAGGCTACTCAGCGGGAGCTGTTCGATCGCATGGCCGACCTGCAGGAGCCGGGCGGCTGGCTGTTCATCGGCCACTCGGAAAATCTGCTCAATGTGACGCGCCGCTACAAGCTCGTGGGCCGCACCGTGTACCGGCGGACGGAATGAGCGTATTCGATCCCACCTTGCGGATGCAGGTCGGGGTGCCCTTGCCGCCGGCGTTGCCCCAATTCGGGCACATCCGCCGCACATGGGACGCGGACATGGGCGTACCGGTCGCCAAATTGCTGCCGGGTGACTACTACGTCACGCGGCACAACGAATCCATCTTTACCGTGCTCGGCTCCTGTGTCTCGGCCTGCGTGCGCGAACGCAAATTGGGAATCGGCGGCATGAACCACTTCATGCTGCCGCTCGACCGCTCGGGCGGTACCAGCGCCTGGGCGGAAAATCTGGTGAGCTCTGCGACGCGCTACGGCAACGTCGCCATGGAGCGCCTGATCAACGACATCATGATGCTCGGCGGCCAGCGCGCAAATCTCGAGTTCAAGGTGATTGGCGGCGGCAAGGTACTCGACATGGCGCTCGACGTGGGCGCGCGCAATGCGCAGTTCGTGCGCGACTATCTCAAGACCGAGGGTTTCCTCATCGCCGCCGAGGATCTCGGCGACAGTTTCGCTCGCAAGGTCTACTACTCTCCGGCGACCGGCAAGGTGCGCGTCAAGCGCCTCACCGCGACGGTCAACCGCGCGGTGTTCGAGCGCGAGCGCGAATTCGCTCCCTCTGCCGCCCAGGTCGATTCCGGGTCCGTGGAACTGTTCTAATACGGAAAACTCAAACAATGAACAAGAAAATTCGCGTTCTGGTGGTCGACGACTCCGCGGTCATGCGCCAGCTGCTGACCGAGATTCTGAGTTCGGATTCAGGCATCGAAGTCGTGGGAACGGCGCCGGACCCCTACGTCGCTCGCGAAAAAATAAAATTGCTCAACCCCGACGTGCTTACGCTCGACGTCGAAATGCCGCGCATGGATGGTCTCGCGTTTCTCCGCAATCTCATGCGGCTGCGCCCCATGCCGGTGGTCATGTGCTCGTCGCTCACGCAAGATGGTGCAACCGTCGCGCTCGATGCGCTGAGCTTGGGCGCCATCGATTTCGTCGCCAAACCGGCGGTCGACGTGGCGCACGGAATCAGGGATGCGGCTCAGGAGATCATCTCCAAGGTCAAGATGGCGGCGCACGCCCAGGTGCGGCCGTTGGTAGACCCCCCCGTTTTGAGTGTCGCGGACCGCCATGGCGCCAGCGTGGTGCTGCCGAAACGCAGCGCACCCACGCATTTTGCAACTACCGATCGGATCATCGCGATCGGAGCATCGACCGGCGGAACGGAAGCCATCAAGGACGTTCTCTCCCACCTGCCTTCGGACATTCCGGGAATCGTCATCGCTCAGCACATCCCGAAGGCCTTCAGCGGATCGTTCGCACTGCGTCTGGATGCGAGTTCCGCTCTCAACGTGTGCGAAGCGCGCGACGATCAACCCATCCTGGCCGGCCACGCCTATCTCGCGCCGGGCGACCGGCACCTGCTCGTGGTGCGCAACGGCGCCCGCTATCAGTGTCGCTTGAGCGACGGGGCACTGGTCAATCGACACCGCCCCTCGGTCGACGTGTTGTTTCGCTCCGTGGCGCAGAGCGCCGGGCGCAATTCGATCGGCGTCATGCTCACCGGCATGGGGCGCGACGGCGCCGAAGGCTTGAAGGAAATGCGCGACGCCGGGGCATCGACCATTGCCCAGGACGAAAACTCCAGTGTGGTGTGGGGCATGCCGGGCGCCGCCTGGCAGATCGGAGCGGTGCAGTCGCTGCACGCGCTACATCAGATCGCCGCACGCATCGTCGATCTCGCCGGCGCACATCCGGAAGCGCCGCAGCACAAGAGTCAATCGGGCTAGGAAAACCTGCAAATCGACGTTCAAGAACGCCCGGCTGCGGCCGATTACCTCAATGAACCATCACCATCGCTGCCCTACCGCGAGCTGTCGGAGTTCCATAGATGAAAATTCTGATTGTCGACGATTCCACCGCCATGCGCATGATCGTCAAAAAGACGCTGCGCCTTGCCGGATTTGAAGGACACGAGATATCCGAAGTCGATGATGGCGTCAAAGCCCTGGCCGCGATCAAGGCATCGAAGCCGGATCTCGTGCTCTCGGATTGGAATATGCCGAACATGACCGGACTGCAGCTGCTGGAGGCGCTTGCGGGCGGCGGGGTCAAGCTGACATTCGGCTTCATCACCACGGAAGCGACGCCGGACATGCGTGCCAAGGCAATCGGCGCGGGCGCGAAATTTCTCATTTCCAAGCCCTTCACTCCGGAGTCGTTTCAAGAACAGCTCGGCGCTCATATTCGCTGAAGCTTCGGATCAGACAAAACGGGAAATATCGCCATGGCGACCGCCTATCCCCTGCCCGACGGCCGAAAGATAGTAGACATGTTGGGCCTGTTGTTCGACGGGCTTGACGTAAAGGCCGGCGGCACTTTCGATCAAACGCCGGCCGGCGGCGCATGGTTCGGCGTGTTCGTCGCAGATAGCGGCAGTCCCGCGGCGTTGTGCGGCGCGGATGCGAATCTGGCGGCGACACTCGGCTCCGCCTTTTCCATGTTGCCGGTCGGCGCGGCAAAGGACGCCGCCAAGTCGCGCGAGCTCACCAGCGTCATGATCGACAACATGCGCGAGATCATGAATATATGTTCGCGCCTGGTCATGGACGCGACATCGCCGCACCTGAAGCTGGATCAGATCTATCCCGCCAAATCCCTGCCCGCGCCGGCAGCGGCATTGCTGGGCGCGCCGAGCGGCCGCAGACAGTTCCAAATTCAACTGCCGAAATACGGCGGCGGCGTGCTCACATTCTTGACGGCTTGACCGTGCACGGCATCGTCCCAAAAAAGTGCGCGGCGGTCCACGCTTTGTCGATCCCGGCGCACATTCCCTCAAGATCGTCAAGCAAGCGCCGATAGACGCCTAGTAATACAAAGCACCTGCGGCGTGTCGTCGCCAGAGGAACCCATATGAAATCAACTTTGAAAGGTCTCTTGGTTGCAGCCCTTTTGACCGCGCTGCCGTTCGCCGGCGCCTTGGCCGCCGCGCCGACAAAGGATGAAGTCGTGGCAGTCGTCAAGAAGGCAGTGGCGTTTTACCAAGCCAATGGCAAGGACAAGGCGCTCGCGGAATTCAACAACAAGGAAGGCCAGTTCGCGAAAGGCGAGGATTATGTCGACGTGCACGACATCAATGGCGTGTGTGTCGCACACCCGATCTCTCCCGCCAAAGTGGGCCTCAATCGCCTGGACCAGTCCGACTCGGCCGGTAAGTTCTATGTCAAGGACCTAGTGGACGCCGCCAAGCAGAAGCCGTCCGGTTGGATCGAATACGTCATGAAGAATCCCACCTCCGGGAGACTGCAGAACAAAACGGCCTATTGGGAAGTGCACGACGGGCTCATCTTCAAGGCGGGTACCTACAGCGAGTAAGTGTTGCCGGGCGGCGCTGGGTCAACTGGTTGGGTCGAGGACATAGGCCGATTACATGAAATCTTTCGCCGACATTTCGTTGCGTTGGCAGGTGCTCCTGGCGCCGCTGCTGCTGATCCTCGCCATTCTCGTCATCGAAGCGGTGAACTACCGCCAGCAGACGGGGGTGGACGCGGCCACGACGCGGCTCTTCGATGAGACGGTCCGCCGCTTGACGGCGCTCGATGAGGCGGATGCGTTCGCATTGGAAATCAACGGTCGAATGTTCCGCGCCATGACGCTGGTGCAGAACGGCGCGCCGCCCAAGATCGTGCGCAGTCTGGTCGATACCTTGCCGAGCGACCTGGACAAGCTGGGAGACGAACTGGCTGCGGTCGCGCAGCGTGCCGGAGAGAGTGGTCACGCAGTCGAAGCGATAAAGCTCAATGACCTGTCCGTCAAGTACCGCAAGTCCGGCAATGAGTTCTCCAAAGTATTGTTTGTCGACCCCAGCGTCGCCGTCGACTATGCCACGTCGGCGGGCGTCTTCTTTCAGGATTTGCACGGCATCTTGAGGACGCTGTCCAAGTCCTACGACGAGGCTTCCGCGACCGAGTTCGCCGGAATGAAGGCCGGCGCCGCGTCCGCCGTGCGTCTCTCCGAGATCGGCGGCCTGCTTGCCGTCGTCGGTGGTCTCGCCGTAAGCCTATGGCTCGCGCGATCCCTGACGGCGCCGCTGGTCGAACTGACGCGTGTCATGGCGGCGCTTGCGCGCGCCGACTGGACGGTCACCGTTCCTTACGCCTCGCGCGGCGACGAGGTCGGCCGCATGGCCCGCGCCGTCAACGTGTTCCGCGACAACGGCGTCGAGAACGAACGGCTGAAGCGCATCGAGGAAGAGGGACGCCGTCGGGCAGAGGTGCAACAGGCAGCGGAACTCGAGCGCGATCGGGCCGAGCAGGCGCGCCTGTCCCGCGAGGCTGAACGGGCGCGAGTAGTGTCCGACGTGACGGAACGTTTCGATTCGACCGCGCACCGGGTGCTCGGCAGCTTCGCGAACGCGTTCGGTACCCTGCAAGAGACGGCCGCCACGATGGGCTCGGCGGCCGACGCCACGCGCACTCGCGCCGATGGGGTCTCGCAGGCAGCGGTGGAGGCCTCGAACAACGTGCAGACCATCGCCGCTTCCATCGAGGAACTCGGCGAGTCCATCGCCGAGATTTCCGAGCAGGTGAGCGCCTCCTCATCCATGGCCGCGGTCGCAACCCGCGATGCCGACAAGCTCAACAACACGCTGCAGTCGGTGAACTCGGCGGCGACGGAAATCGGCTCGGTGCTCGACTTCATCAAGTCGGTTGCCAGCCGCACCAGTCTCCTGGCGCTGAACGCCACCATCGAGGCGGCGCGTGCCGGGCACGCCGGCCGCGGCTTCGCCGTCGTCGCCAATGAGGTCAAGGCGCTGGCGACCCAGACCAAGCAGGCGACCGATGGAGTCACCTCCAAAGTTGCGCGCATTCAGACGCTGTCCGGCGACGCCGCCGGCGCCGTGACTTCAATCGCCGAAACCATTCGCTCGCTGAACACGAGTTCAGCATCGATTTCCAGCGCGGTCGCGAGTCAAAGCGCCGCGATGCGCGACATCAGCCAGTCAGTGCAGTCGGCAGCCGACTTCACCCGGCGCGTCAGCGACCAAATCAAGGAAGTCCAGGGCACGGCCACCGAGACCGAGCA
>WNFG01001802.1_pt1 | contig 22458 bp, 20 predicted proteins | sample 5400431 | NCBI WGS metagenome assembly WNFG01 (sample SAMN13153346, study PRJNA577476) | soil metagenome | isolation source: 120 cm saprolite under Douglas fir tree site 2 hole 3 replicate 2 | place: USA:California | collected 2015-04-18 | reverse complement strand
GATGCCGAGAACGCGGAGATGCTGGAGGAGCTGATGGGGATCGCCTCGCGCCGCGGGCCGCGGCGGCGCACCGGTCCTGCCGATCCGGCGTTGCGGGTGGCCCGCGTCTGCTACGACCATCTCGCCGGCGAGCGGGGCGTGTGGCTGATGGATCAGTTGCGCGAGCGCAAGCTGGTCGACGGTTTCGAAGTCTCCCGCGAAGCCGAGCCGTTCTTCACGCGCTTCGGAATTGACGTCGCCTCGCTCGCGAAGCTGCGCCGCCCGCTCTGCCGCCCCTGCCTCGACTGGAGCGAGCGCCGCCACCACCTCGGCGGCGCCCTCGGGGCCGCCATTCTCGGTCGGATCTTCACGTTGCGGTGGGCGCGTCGGGAGCTGGATAGCCGTGCGGTGGTCTTTTCTCCGTCGGGCGAGCGGTCGCTGAAGCGGCTATTCGGAGAGGGATGCGAAGGTTACTGTCAGCATGAATGAAGGCGCCATTCCATGTCAGTAACCTTTAAGTGTCGTTCTGTTCTACCATATGGAGAATGCGAATCCATGCTTGTCAGCTAGAAGAGCACTTGTTCGAGCCGCGGTTTGCCGGCGGTACCGTCGGAGCGATGAAGCTCGCCAACCGACTACGTGCCGCGATCGACGCGAAAAACATATCCCACGCCTGGGTCGCGGAGGAGGTGGGGATGACGGCCGGGGCACTGAGCAACATACTGACCGGGACGACAAACGATCCCAGTTTTTTTACCGTACTTGCCATCGCACGCGCGATCAAGGAGCCGCTCAGCGCACTCGTTGATGATCCGAGCATCTTCTGGACAAACGAGGAACTGAACCGGTTGCGTGAGGCGGGCGAGTGGCTGGTCAAGCGGACCAATCCTGAGCATGTTGGAAGCTCGTTGGAGATCCCGCCTCGAGAGAAGGGGCGGAGCAGAAGGAACGTAGCGATTCATCCCGTCGCCGCGGGCGCCGGCGTCGAGCTCTATCCCGATGCCTTCGAAATGCCGAGGAAACGCATCCCGGCGCGATACAAGAAACTGCATGCCGACGCGGTCTTCTCCGTCCAGGGCGAGTCGATGACAGGCGCGGACATCCTTCCGGGAGATCTCCTGTACGTGCATCGCACCCGAGCCACGGCCGAAGCAATCCGTCGAATCGTCGTCTGTTCCGTGGACGACATGATCCTGGTGAAGCGCCTCGGCACGCGTGGCCGCAAATTGATTCTCGAGAGCGCGCATCGCGAACATAAGACGATGACGGTCGACGAGGACTCTTCTCGCTTCCGGTTGATCGGCATCGTGGTCGGCACGTCGCGGACGTAGCCTCCACGATTCGTAGAGGCAAGGGTGGGACTCGACGACGCCCGCCGAGGCCAGGCCTCGGCGGGACGAGCGGTGAGCCGGAGAAATCCCGGCAGACATGCGCGCGGTGCGATTCTCAGCACGGAGACTATGAATATGAACGAACACAGATTCACCGCCGAGGTTGCGCGGCATGCGCGGGACGCGGGCGCCGCCAAAGAGCTTTGGAGCAGTGCGACCTCCTCGCTGCAGGAGCGTGCTTACACGACGCCGAAGGGCATTGTTCGGGTCAGGGCCGGCTGGGGACCGCTGGCATCCGAGGAGGACGTCGTCCGCATCGACGTAACCGTGATCGATGACTCCGGGCACCTCGCACCGCGCGATGTCCCTTCCTTCGTAGAGCTTTTCTTTTACGATGCCTTTCTGCTGTTCAACATCGCCGTTCCCGGTTCGTTCAGCGCCGCCATCACCGTCAGCGGCGGCGAGTTTCGCGTGAACGAGCTCACCTTCGACGCCGCCCCCTTCGCCGCGGGAGTGAGCACGGTTGTTCCGCTCAATGAAGTGGTGGCCTGGTATCGCGGTGGGACGGAACAGATCGCGGCGACGCCGATGCAGACGGTGCTCTTCCATCTGCTGCACATCGCAGGCGGCGGAGCCGACGAATGGACGCTGCGCGCACGTCTCGATGCCTGTCTGAAGGAGCTCGGCATCAGCGAGCCGTCGCTCGACGTCGCCGGCGCCGCCGTCATTCATCCGATGCACGATGAGGCGCTCGACGAACGGCTTGACGACGGCACGATGGAATCGATCGACCGGGCCATGGTCCGTGTGTTGACCGCTGTTCAGCAGGCGGTTCGGGAGTAGCCCCGGGTTAGGGGCCTTCGTGGTATGACAGGCGGGATGCCAGGTCAACACGACCTCATATGTGAGAGGTACGGGCTGGCTGACCACCAATTCCGGCAGGTGCGGCGCACCCCTGGAGGCCACGATTGGCCTTTTGGAGGCCATTAATGGCCTCGTGGAGGCCACGATTGGCCTTTTGGAGGCCATCAATGGCCTCGTGGAGGCCACGATTGGCCTTTTGGAGGCCATCAATGGCCTCGTGGAGGCCACGATTGGCCTTTTGGAGGCCATTAATGGCCTCGTGGAGGCCACGATTGGCCTCGTGGGGTCCGCCGACTTACCAGTTTTGGCCATTCATCACTCGCATTTGTCGTCTCTCCCTTCCTTACATCGGCTTCATACCGCCGTTGATGATCCAGTGTGTCCCGAAGCGGTCGTCCACCATGCCGAAGCCGTCCGCCCAGAACGATGGCTCGAACGGCATCGTGATCTTGCCGCCATCCATCAGCGCATCGAAAATCTTCTTTGCTTCCTCCGCCGTCTCGTAGGAGAGCGCCAGGGAGCATCCCTTCATCGGTTCGTACTTGATGTTGCTCGGCGCGTCGGCGGCCATCAGTGCCTGGCTGCCGCCGAGGTCGAGGTAGGCGTGCATGATCTTGTTGGCATCGGCCGGCGGCGTCTGTCCGGCGACGGGAGTCTGCGCGAAGGTGAGCAGTTGCAGCTTGCCGTTCAGCGTGCGCTCGTAGAAGCGCATGGCCTCGGCACAGTTTCCGTTGAAAGAGAGATAGGCGTTCAGTTGAGGCATGTGTTCGTTCCTTCCTTTCGTTCGGTTGACCATCGCATGTTGTGCGAAAACTGGTCCGCAGAGGGCGCAGATGGAAGCAGATGGGGCCGGATAACTGTCCCCAATCGGTGTTCATCTGCGGCGTCTGCGGGCGAGTTTCCATTTTCGCCGCGTGTCAGCAGGGGTTGCGCGATCGGCTCGCGCTTGTGCTTCTGTCTCTTCTATGGCGCGAAATACCCCCGGATCGTCCTGGCCGTCAGTTGCGGCGACTTCAGCATCACGTGCACTTTCCGCCATTGATTGTGGCGGGTCAGGTCGGTGATCTGGTAAATGATGGCGTATTGGGCGCGGAGGTCCTTTTCGATTTCGGAGTAGCGGTCCTGGAGGTTGCGGGCCGAGGCGGTGACGAGGAAACCGCCGGTCTCGGTGGCCAGGTATTGGAGGCGGTTCATATCCCGTGACTCATCGTCGCTGACGCCGCTGTCGTAGGTGATGACGTAGAGCGGAACGCCGGCTTCCTTTGTCAGGCGGTCGATGTCATCGAATGACGCGATGGACGACGTGTCGTCGCCGTCGGTGAGGATGACGATGGCGCGGCGGTTTTTCTCGTCGCGCAGTTCCCGCTCGGCGCTGGCTACGGCATCGTAAAGCGCGGTGAATCCGCCGGGCCGGATCTCCCGTATGACCTTCTCCAGCGCGGCGTGGTCGCTCGTCAACTCCGCTTCCCGGCGCGGCGACGATTTCACGGAGTAGACGGCGCAGCGGTCGCCGGGCTTCAGGGTCCGCTCGACGAAGTTGATGGCCGCGCGCGTCGCTTGCGGCATCTCGTAGGTCATGCTGTTCGACGCGTCGAGCAGCAGAGCGATGGAGATCGGCTGATCGAACGCTTTGCCGATCTGCAGGATTCTCCCCTCGGTGCCGTTATCGACCACCTTGAAGAGCGCTTGATCGATGTCGTCACGCGCGGTCCCCTGGTTGTCGACCACGGAGACGAAGAGCGGCACGGTGCGGACTTCGAGCGACTCATTCTTCACGTCGCCCGCGGCGGACCAGAAATCGGCGGCCTCGTCGCCGGACTTCGTTCGTGCGGTGATCTGAACGGTCTGCCTGAGGTAATGCTCCGCGGGAATAGTGAAGCGATACGGCGGTGCGTCCGCCGAGGCGATGGGCTTTCCATCATCCCAGGCGGAAACGCTGGTGACGGGGTCTTCGCCGGGTGCCGTGACGTTCGCCTCGAAAATGCGGTTCGCGGCGTCGACCGGCTCGATCTTCACGCGCAGGGTCTGGTGTCCCTTGTTGATCGTGGTCTGCCACTGCACGCGCTTTCGATCGGCGCCGAGTGCGGTGACGACGATCTTGTGCTCGACGGGCAACGGGCCGAAGTCGATCGGAATGCGCCACGGGGCACGCAAGCCTTCGGCGATCTTTTGCCCATCGACGGTCACGGTGACGCGGGCATCATCGAAGTCGGGGAGGATCGTCAGATCGACGGTGCCTTTGATGTCGCCGGGCGGCGGGGCCTCGCGGCTCAGGACGAGTCGTGTCTCGAATCGGTTCCGGCTGACGGTCTTTACATAGAGCCGGGTTTCCGCGTACGGAATCGATTCGACAAATAAGTCCTCATCATCGACCGGCTGTTGAGCAATCCATTTGCCAACGGCATCTTCACCCGCGTTATACGCGGCGATGGCGAGCGTCGTTTTGCCCTGCTCGGCGGCGAGTTTCTGCGCGTACTCGGCAACGCCGACGGCGATGTTCAACTTCGGATCGAAGAGCTGCTCGCGCGTAGGCGGCGGAAGGCCGGCGCGGGTGGCGATGCTCGCCGCTTCGGCAGGCATGATCTGCATGATGCCGACCGCATCGGCGTTCGAAACAGTCGACGGCTCGAAGCCGCTCTCCTGACGGATGATCGAGGCGATGAGATACGGATCGATCTGGCGCTTCTCCGCTTCCGTTTTGATGGTGTCCCAGTAATTGAGCGGAAAGAGGATCTCCCAGAAACGATGCGGCACGCCGGTGCCGCCGTGGCGGACGAACTGGCGGAACTTCCGCTGCAGCACGTTGTTCGCGGAGAACGGCTCGCCGCCCTGCACGTAGAGATCGGCCAGCATGAACTGCATGCCGAGGTTGGCGGGGTAGGCGGCGGCGACGGACTTCATCTCGCGTGTTGCTTCGCGATAGAGGCCGAGCCAGGCCAGCTCGCGGACGGAGTCGAGGCGCGGCTCGTGCGCGGACGCGAGTTGCGTGTCGACATCGGGGAAAGCGTTGCCGTTGGCGACCTCGTTCGGCGCCAATATCGGCTCGCCGATGATCGCGCGCGCCCGATAGCTGAAGTAGCTGTACGGATAGTCGGCCTCGAGCTCGTGCAGCGCCGCGTCACGGGCCTGCAGATTGCCGCGGCGCTCGTGGATCTTCGCGGCCCAGAAGAGAGAGTTCGAGAGGTAGTCGCCGTCGGGGAACTGCTTTGCGTAGCGAGCGAAGACGTTCAGGGCATCGTCGTACCGGCCAGCGCGAAAATAGGTCCAGCCCAGCGTCCAGATGTTCTCCCCCTCGGTGCCGGCCGCGCCGGCCGCGGTGGCTTTCTCGAGGTTGGCGATGGCCAGGTCGTACTTCACCTCATCGGTGACGTAGTACTTCGCGCGCAGGATTCTGGCCTCATTGGCCTCGCCGCTCGACGGGAACTTCTTTTCGATCTTATTCAGTCCGGCCAGAAAGACCTTCGGCTGATCAGCGCGCCATGCAGCGCGGGCGCGCGTGAGGATGAGTGGCGGCTCGGCGAGCTTGGCGCGGCCGGTTTCGGCGAGCAGATCAGTGTAACGGCGCGAGTTGAAAAGCGCGTGCAGGCGCACGGCGCGATACGCGCTCGATTTCGCCGATTCTTTCGGGAAGCGCGTGGCGATTCTCGTGAGCAGATCGAACGCGCGGCCGTAACGATCGTTCCGGCCGAGCTGCTGGGCGATGCGCAACTCGTCGTCGAACGAGAGCGCGTCGAGCGGCGACGGAGTGGCCTGGGACACATGATCGTAGGTGTCCTCGGTAAAGCGGCCCTGCGTGAACTCCGTGAGCAGGCGCATGCGAAGCGGCGTAGCCAGATCCATCCGCCCGGCCATCGCCAGCGATTTCGCCAGCCAGACGAAATCCTCCTCGGTCAGGACATCGATGGCGATGGCGTTCGCGGGCTGGAAGGCGGCGTCGGTGTTTGCGCGATCGCCCGCGGCCGCGTAGAGCGCCGGAAGTCGAAGCCTGGCGATGGTGGCGGCGGAGTTGGCCGGCGTGTCCTGGATGATGCGATTGGCGATGGTGATGGCGTCGGGCCACGTGCCGGCGGTGACGTCGATATCGAGAGTGCGCAGCCGAAGCCACGGCGCCGCAAGCGCATCGGCGGCCGCCGCCGGGCCGAGAGCGGCAAGCGCATCGCCGGTCCGTTTCTGATCGATGTAGAAAAGAGCAAGGAGCGCCAGCGCACGCCCCTTCGTCTGTGCATCCGATGATTGCGCCAGTGTCTTCAACCCGCTCTCGTAGAGATCGAGCTGATTGTTCGTCCGGAACAGACGCACGTCATCGAGCGTCGGCCGCTTCAACGGCTCGACCACTTCGACCGGCGTCGGCACCGGCGGAGGAGGGATCGGCGCGGCGGTGGGGGCGGGGTGGGAGCAGGAGATGAAAAGCAGAAAGCAGAAGGCAGAAGGCAAAGGCAGAAGGCAGAAGGCAGAAGGCAGAAGGCAGAAGGCAGAAGGCAGAAGTGGTGTATGCCAACCATGAATCGAAATCCCACTTCTGCCTTCTGCCTTCTGCCTTCTGCCTTTCATCTCGCCCTCCGCTTCATCATGCCGTCTTCTTCGATGAACCCGACGCGCCGCAGGAACGCGGCGTGCGCGACGTCCGCTACGAGCCACTCCCGTTCCAGCTTCGCCGCCAGTGCCGCGAGCTCGTTCAGCATGACGCGTCCGATGCGTTTGCGCCGCAACTCTTCGGCAACGACGAGATCGAGCAGGCGAACCGCGCTGCTCTCGACCTCCATCGAAAGAACCGCGGCGAGATCGCCGACCAGCTTGCCCACCAGACCGGAATCGATTTCGGACGAGCCGCCGTGTTGTGCGGCGAACGCGCGGATGGCGGCGGCATCCGCGGCCTCGATCGGGCGAACAAAGAGCTTCTGGCCTTTCACGCTCGTGTCAACGAGGCGTTTACAATCCCGCGCCCGCCATCCCTCAAACCCGCTGCCTTCATGCGTTTACAGCATAACGCGATCGGACAAATAATTCTTGACAATCAATCGTCCCCAACTACACTGCCCGCAGTCCCCCCAACCAGCAATAAAACTATTCTGACAAGAGAATCATGATGAACGTGCAAGAAGCGATCGCCGATTTTCTGCAGCATGGACAAGCTGTGCGCAACCTATCCGACCGCACCATTCGTGCGTACCAGTCGGATCTCAGCCAGTTCCACGTGCATGTCGATGGCGCGCAAATGCTCGACATCACCCCCGAGCATCTCGAGCAGTATCTCGACAAGCTCGGCACCGGGCCGTATCGCGATACGTCGATCCGGCGCAAGGTGGCCGCGCTGAAAGTCTTCTTCCGCTATCTCGAGGAAAAGGGCGTCTTCAGCGAATCGCCCGCGCGGAGGCTGAAGATCCGCAAGCCGGTCGAGAACCGCGTGCCGACGGTGCTTTCGTCGCGCGAGGTGCGCGCGCTGCTCGCGGCACCGAAGGATCAGATCGGCGCGCTCTCCGGAACGCGCGACCACTCCGCCGGCGGACGTAACCGCTACTTCTGCGCCGTGCGCGACAACGTCATCCTCGAGCTCCTCTTCTCCACCGGGATCCGCATCGGCGAGCTGGTGGCGCTGAACGTTTCCGACGTCGGCATGGAGAACAGCCAGATCCACATCATCGGCCGTGCCACGCGCGGCCGGACGGTGACGATCACGTCGCACGTCGTCATCGATTCGCTGATGAACTACTTGGAGATGCGCTCCGAGCGCAGCCTGAACACCGACGCGCTCTTCGTCGGCCGCTCGGGAACGCGCCTGACGATCTATTCGATCGAGAACATCTTCAAGAAACACGTCCGCCTGGCCGAGATCAAGCGCCACATCACGCCGCACTCTCTGCGTCACACGATGGCGGCGATGCTGGTCTCCTCCGGCGCCGATATCCGCGACGTGCAGGAGATCCTGGGCCATGCCTCGATCCTCTCCACGCAGGTCTACACGAGGCTCCCCATCCAGAAACGCCGAAGCCACACGCCCACCGACACGGCGCGCGTGCTCGTCGAGTCGCAGTCGGCCAGGCTGTCGATCAAGAAGGAGTAGCCGGCCACCGTCGCGCGCGGCTTCGCCGCCGGCACAGACAAGAGTGTCTGTGCCACACTGCGGTATTTGCTGAGGCGTGGAGTCTTCGCCGGATCCAATGTGGCACAGACACTCTTGTCTGTGCCCGGCGGCGAAGCCGCGCATTCGCCGGCCTCACTTCGCCGGTGCCGCCGGCGTCGCGCTCCGCGCCGGTTCAACCAGCCGCTCCTCCGGCGTCCGCACCGGTGAACGATTCCCATCCTTGTCGACGGCACGCACGCCCATGAACACGTTGTCGATCGTGAAGTCCTTGAACGTGTAGCGGGCCACTTTTCCGACAGGGATCACCTTCTCCCAATCGTCCGACGTCGTTTCGCGAACGACGATCTCGTAGCCGGCGAGGTCCGCATCCGTTCCCATGTCCCAGCTCAGAGTGGTGTCGTTCGTGACGGCGCCGCCGGCTTTCACGTTCTTCGGCGCGGCGGGGGCGCAGGCGCCGGTGATGAGGGCGACAGCATTGACGGACGCGACGAGGCGCATGTAATCACCGGAGACGAACTGCGGAAGGTCGCCATACTGGACGCCGTTCTCGACGCGCACGCTCTGGTGCTCGTGTTTGTAGTCTTCATTCGCCTCGGTGAAGCGAATGGCGGGAAAGCCTCTCTCGAAGAACGGCGCGTGATCGCCGCCGCGGCCGAAGCGGTCGAGACGATAGATCAGGCGCGGCTTGACGTGCGGCAGGTAGAAACGGACGCCATCGCGGACGAAGCGCGCCCAGTGACGCGCGGATCCTTCGCCGGCCCCTTTGTTGTTCGCCGAGAAGATGCGGACGGTCCGATTGTCGATATCGCCTTCGCCTCCGACCGTTCCGCCGACGATGTCATTGGTGATCATCCCTTCCACGTCCCACTTCTTCGCCACAGCCTCCTCGGCCAGACCGCGGGAGCCGAGGAGTCCCTGCTCCTCGCCCTGCACGGCCACGAGCATCACCGTGGCATCGAGCGGATGCTGGGAAAGGACGCGCGCCAGATCCATGATCACCGCCACACCCGAGGCGTCGTCATCCGCGCCTGGAGCATCGAGAGTGGAGTTCATGATGTCGGAGTTCATCGAGTCGTAGTGACCGGTGGCGATGTAGATCCGATCGGGATCGGTCGTCCCGCGAATCGTGGCCACCACATTGATCATCTCCACCGGCACGTTGTTCGTACGCTGTGCCTGCTGCATCGACGATTGATACGCCACGGTCATGCGCCCATTGCTGGCGGCGGCGACGCGCGTCAGCTCATCAAAGATCCATCGCCGGGCGGCGCCGATGCCGCGCGTATCCGAGGCCGTGTCGGAGAGCGTGTGCCGCGTGCCGAACGACACGAGCTTCTCCACGGTCTGCTTCATCCGTGCCCCGTCGAGCTGACCGACGATGTTCGTCACGTCGGCGCATTGGGCGTGAAGAGTGGCGGTGAGGAGTAGGATGAGGATGCTGGCGATGAGTGCTCGGCGCATGGCGGTATCGTATCGTTTCGGTACAATCGTTGACTCATGGATCCCGCGGACATTCGCCGGTGGTCGGAAAATCATGCCGCTGTGACAGCGCGCGAGTTGAAGGAAATGCGGCGTAATCCTCTTTCGCCGTCCGACGCATTCAAGGCAGCGATGTCACTGCTGGAGTTCGACGAAGCCTGCAACGGGTCGCCGTTCGAGCGGCGTGACGATCTCGATACGCAGAGCGACCAGCAGAAGTGGGACGCCTGGATGAAACTTCGCGCGAATTGGAACAAGCGCCTCTGAACTTACCTACCTAATCTGAGTTTCTTCGACAACTTCAGCGTAGAGGGTTCCCGGAGAGCGGGCGTCTCGCCTGCTCCCGCTGCGGCGTCTCGCCCAGCGGTGGTCCCGCCGACAACAGGATTGAACCTGAAAACGGGGATCGTTCCATTGCCGTCTTAATCCAACATTTGCGTTCGCCTTCGTCCCCACCGCCGGACGAGACGCCCGTCGGGAGCAGGCGCGGACGGCCGCTCTCCTTTCCAATCGAGAGTGGGAAATGGCGGACGGGGAGTAACGCTCCGGCCATTCGCGCTACCATCATCCGGTCCGATGTCCCTTCGCCGTGCCATATTGCTTCTCTTGCTTGCCGCCCTCCCGGCGGCCGCGCGCGTTCTCCCTTCGGGAATCCGTCCCTTTCGCACGTACGGCACCGAGGCAGGTCTCGGCAATCTGGCGGCGATGCGGCTGGCGCAGGATGCGGCCGGCTTCCTCTGGGTGGCGACGCAGGACGGCGTCTATCGCTACGACGGCAATCGCTTCACCCGTTTCGGGCTCGATGAAGGGCTTCCGTCGAGTTACGTCCCCAACGTGCAGGCCGCGGCGGATGGAAGCGTATGGGTGATTACCTACGGCGGCGTGGCCCGCTTTGACGGACGGCGTTTCGTCCCCGCCCGCGGACCGCGGCCTCCGATCAACGCGCTGTCCATCGACGACACGAACGACGTCTGGCTGGCAACGACCGGCGGCATCCTGCGCGGCAGTGCCAGAAAGCCGTTCGCGCCCATCGCGGGATGGCCGAACGAGGAAGCGACTGCGGTCTGGTGCGATAAGATTGCGCACGCCACCTGGGCCGCCTCGGCGTCACGCATCGGGCGTTTCGCCAACGACGGCTGGACCTTCTGGCCGAATCCCGGCAGCGAGCGGATCGACGCCATCGTTGTCGACCGGCAGCGGACTGTCTGGGCGCGTTCGGCGGCGCATCTCTGGTCGAAAGGCGACGCCGACCCTGCTTTCCACGACGAGACGCGCGCCCTTCCGGCGACCAGCACGAGCGGCTATCTCGATCTCGACCGGCGTGGCGATCTCTGGGTGCCGACCGATCGCGGTGTGGCGGTTCACGACGATACCGGCTGGCGCGTCGTCGGCGCCGCCGAAGGGCTGCCGACGGATTGGGCGCGCGATGTCCTCGAAGATCGCGAAGGCTCCATCTGGATTGCCAGCCTCGGCGTCCACCGCATGCTCGGCCGCGGCGAGTTGACGAACTACGACCGCCACTCCGGGCTGCCGAACGCGGTCACCTGGTGTTTTCTCTGGGACCGCGCCGGCCGGCTGCTCGTCGGTACCGACCTCGGCCTGGCACGTTCCGCCGAAAAGGGATGGGGGACCGTCGCCGGAACAGAGGGCAATCAGATTCGCTCGGTCGTCGAGGAAGCGGATGGCACGCTGTGGATGGGCGGCAGTCCCGCCGAGGTGCTGCGTGTAGGTGCTGGCGGAGAGGTGCGCAAGTATCCCGCCGCGGGAAGGACAGTGCTGAAGATCGTCCGCGATGGCGACGGCGTGCTCTGGGTGGCCACGCGCGGCGCCGGGTTGCTTCGCAAAGCATCGAACGAAGATCACTTCACGCCGGTCGCCGTGCCGAAAGGCACGCCCGACGAAACGTTCCGCTGGCTGATGATCGACTCGCGCGGACGGCTCTGGGCCACCGGCGAGCACGGCATCGCCTGCCTCGATCACGGAACCTGGCGGCGCTACACGACGCATGACGGGCTGGCCCACGATCACGCCGCATACATGATCGAGAGCGCGTCGGGAGATTTCTGGGCCGCGTACTTTGAGCCGCTCGGCATCGTCCGCTTCTCGATCGACGGCAACGGCGCCATGACCATCGTCGACCGTCTCGATGCGCGCCGCGGACTTTCGGCGAGCAAGATTTTCATGATCGGCGAAGACGCGCATCGCCGGCTGTGGATCGGCACCGGCGTCGGCGTCGATCTCGTCAACGGCCCCTTGATCGAGCACCTCGGCATGAGCGACGGCCTGGCCGGCGACGACGTCGACGCCATGGCCTTCCTGGCCGAGCCCGACGGGGAGGTATTTCTCGGCACCAGCTCAGGCTTCAGCCACTACATCCCGCGCCCCGATGCGCCGCGCGGGGAGCCGCCGCCGGTCAGGATCACATCGTCGGCCATCAGCGCGAAACACGATTTCTCTGCGACGTTCGCCGCTCTCACGTATCTCAAGCAGGATCTGATCGAGTATCAGGTCCGCCTCCTCGGCCTCGAGGACGAATGGCGCCCCGCGCCGTCGCGCGAAGTGCATTACGCCATGCTCGCGCCGGGCCACTACCGGTTCGAGACGCGGGCGCGTTTACGCCCCGGTGCGTGGAGCACGCCCGCGGCGACAGAGCTCACCATCGTACCGGCCTGGTGGCAGACCGGATGGGCGCGCGCACTGGCGCTGCTGCTCATCGCGGCCCTGATCGTCGCCGCCCATCGCGCGCGCGTGGCCATTCTCCGCCATCGCAACCGCGAGCTGGAAGCGATCGTGGCGCAGCGCACGCACGAGCTGGCCGATGTCAATACCCGCCTGCTCGATCTCAGCGTCACCGACGCGCTGACCGGCATGAAGAACCGGCGTTATCTCGATCTCTGCATGCCGGAGTACATGGCCGACGCATTGCGCCGTCACGAGTCGTCGTCCCGCAATGGGATCGACCCGGCCAGCGCCAACGCCGACCTGCTCTTCTTCCTGCTCGACCTCGACCGCTTCAAGGAGATCAACGACCGCTTCGGCCATGCTGCCGGCGACCGCGTGCTCGTCGATATTCACGAGTTGCTAAAGACGGCCATGCGCGACACGGACACCCTCGTGCGCTGGGGTGGCGAAGAGTTCCTGCTGATCGCGCGCAACTCCTCGCGTCATGAGGCCGCCGCTATCGCCGAGCGCATTCGCAGCGTCATCGCCGGCCACGCCTTCATCGTCGGAAAGAGGACGACATCGCTCCGTCTCACCTGTTCGATCGGCTTTGCGCCGTTCCCCTTCCTGCCGGCGGCCCGCACCCGCTTCGGCTGGCAGGATGTGCTCGATGCCGCCGACACCTGTCTCTACGCCGCCAAACACGCCGGCCGCAACCGCAGCGTCGGCATCCTCGCCGGCGAGTGCCGCGATCCCGAAACGCTGATCCAGCGGATCCGCCAGTCGCTGCCCGACGTGGTCGCCTCAGGCGAAGTGACCCTGGCGACGGGCGGAGAGACCAGCGCGATCGCGGTGTGAGTCGGGGCACAGACAAGAGTGTCTGTGCCACATCGGCAAGCGCCTGTGGAGAGATTCCCCGTGCCTTGCAAGAAAAACAGGGAGCGATGTGGCACAGACACTCTTGTCTGTGCCTGTGACTCATCACGGCTCATTCCCACTCAACCCCGTCTCCCACCGCTCATTGCTCACCCGCCAATCCTCTCCGCGATGCACCAATTGGTACGTCCAAGTCTCGTAAACGCCGCTGGCGATCTGGCCGCGGAGCTCGACGGTGGCCGCGTCGTCGTTCGCATAACCGCGGATCAGCTTCGGATGCGCCGGCCGCGATGACTTCCAGAGTTTGAAGTCGACGTCATTGAAGTCCGTGAACGTCGACCGCCTCTTCATCGCATCGAGATCCTCCTGCTGGATGGCATCCAGCCATGCCATAGCGGCGCGCACGGGAGGATCGTTCTCGCGCAGCGCCTGCCCCTTGCTCTCGGTGACGGTGTCGTCCTTCGCCCACGCCTCGCGAAGGATGCGCACGACCTCCGTCTTTTCTCCATCGAGAGCCTGGGTCAGGGCGGTGCTGTGCCACTTCGTGCTGACCTCATCGAGCTTCGCGCCGGCGTTGATCAGAGCGCGGACGATCTCGGCGCGGCCGGCGGCCGATTGCATCATCAGCACCGTCTGCCCCTCGTAATTCGTGGCGTTCACGTTGGCGCCGTGCGCGATCAGCCAGCGCGCCATCGCCGTGTCCTGGGCCATGGCCAGCGGCGTGCGGCCACTGCTGTCGCGCACGTCGATGCCGGTGCCGTTGTTCATCAGCTTCTCCGCCGCCGCGATGTTGCCGCCGCTCACCGCCTCGTTCATCTCGTCGCGGTGAATGGAATGCATCGCGATCGGCGTCTCGGCCCAGATCTTCGATTTTCCCGCGGCAACCTGCAGCAGCGTGTAAACCGCGCCGTTGACGAGTGCTGCGAAGATGAGACAGGTGATGATGCTGGAGATGCACTTGCCCCAGAGGCCCTTCACCACCTTCTGCGGATCGCCCTGCAGCAGACGGATCACGCCTCCCACCGGCGGGGTGAGGCCGTGCTTCTCCGCTGACCAGCGGCCGATGGCGCAGACCTGATCGCCGGGCGCGACGACCTGTTCGGACAGATGCTTGTCGGTCAGGTCGCGGTCTTCCGTCATCTTCCAGTCCTTGCGGAACTGGCCGTCGTCGTCGGTCAACAGCTCCTTGACCTCGTGGTAGATCGTGCCGGGGTGGAATCCTTCCATGTCGGTCAGCGGCGTCGACTCGAGGTATGCGGCGGCGTTTCTCCGGCCCTCCTCGGTATCGAACCTCGTCTTCGGGAAGCCTTCCAGCAGCGGAAACCCGAGGAGCGTGATCGAGCCGTGCGGCGAATCGATCGCGCATGGGACGAGCGCGAAGCCGGAGTAGTCCTGCACGGTCGTCGAATCGTGCCGGCCCTGGGAGATGTGATTGATGTCGTAACTGTAGAGGACGGCCGCTGTCCCGCTGAATGGAGCGCGCAGCGATGAGGCCATGGTCCGGATATGCCCGACCACCGTAACGGTCGCACCGTCTTCGAACTGTTCCCCGCCATAGCCGCCGAACGACGACTCGCTCGCCACGCGCGAGGCATCGCGCGCCGCTCCGATCGCCCCCTGCAACGCGCCGATGGAGATCCACATGAAGAAGCTGGCCACGCCGGTGGCCCACCAGAACGCCGGCGGCTCGATGTGCCCATGCAGCACGTACCAGTAACCACCGAAACATGCACCGAGGATCAGGAGGCTGAGGAAGCAACCACGTTTCATGGGGATATCGTAACTGCGCTACGCGCGTTGCCGGTTATCGGTGAAGCAGTTGTCGGTTGTCAGTTGTCGGTTGTCAGTGGGGTCAGTTGTCAGAAGAAGTTGACGGCTTGTTCCCGTCTGCCGCCTCACGACAACCGACAACCGACAACAGCCAGCCAACAACCGTTGTACTCAACCCCCTCGTCCCCTACACTGCCGCGCACATGGCACTTCCGAAAGTCTCTCTCACACAGAAGATCTTCATCGGTCTGGCGATCGGTGTGCTCATCGGCTGGCTCTGGCCGGAGTACGGAACGGCCTTAAGGCCGCTGTCGATCCTCTTTCTTAATCTGATCAAGTCGATCATCGCCCCGCTGATCTTCGCCACGCTGGTCATCGGCATCGCCGGCACCGGCGACATCCGCCAGGTCGGCCGCATCGGCTTCAAGGCGCTGCTCTACTTCGAGATCGTGACGACCTTCGCCCTCTTCATCGGTCTCGGCGCCGTCAATCTGACCAAACCCGGCCTCGGCGTGTCGCTGGCGGGCGTGCACACGGAAGTCAACAAAACGGTTCTGGCCGATCAGGCTTCGAAGCTGGCGAAGGAAGCCAACGAGGCTGTGGCCCGAGGCGATAACGCCACAGCCGCGGCCAAAGCATCGCAAGCGGCGGATGCGGTAGGGAAGGGGCTGACCGCCCCCGACCCGCCGGCCAAGCCGCAGAAATTCGGCGAACTTCTCGCACACCTCGCACCGGTCTCGATCATCAAGGCCATGGCCGACGGGGACGTCCTGCAGATCGTCGTCTTCTCCGTCCTGTTTGCGCTGGCGGTGACGTCGATTGGCGAAAAGGCGCGCCCGGTCGTGCAGTGGTGCGAGTCGCTGGCCGACATCATGTTCCGCTTCACTGAGTTCGTGATGAAGTTCGCGCCGATCGGCGTCGGCGCCGCCATGGCCAATACCATCGGCCATTCCGGTCTCGGCGTTCTCCGGAACCTCGGCATGCTGGTTCTGACCTTATACGGCGCGCTGGTCGTCTTCCTCGTCTGCGTCCTGCTGCCGGTGGCGCTGCTTTTCCGCGTGCCGCTGCGCGACTTCTTCCGCGCCGTGAAGGTGCCCGCCACCATCGCCTTCGCCACGACCTCATCGGAGTCCGCGCTCCCAAAGGCGATGGAGAACATGGAGCGCCTCGGTGTGCCGCGCCGCATCGTCGGCTTCGTCCTTCCGACCGGTTACAGCTTCAACCTCGACGGCACCACTCTCTATCTCGCCCTCGCCTCCATCTTCGTGGCCCAGGCCGCGGGCGTGCACCTCACCTGGACGCAGCAGATCGTCATGCTGCTGACGTTGATGCTGACGTCCAAGGGCGTGGCCGGTGTTCCCCGCGCCTCACTGGTCATCCTCCTCGGCACGCTGGCGTCGTTCAATCTCCCCGCCGAGGGGGTCATCGTCATCCTCGGAGTGGACGAATTGATGGACATGGCCCGGACCTGCGTCAATGTCATCGGCAACTGCCTTGCAACGGTAGTCGTGGCGCGATGGGAAGGGGCCTTCCGCACGAACGAATGGATCGCCGAGGAAGCGGAGCTGGAGCAGGTGACCGGGTTGCCGGCGATCGCGAGCTGACCTATGAGACGAGCGATTCTGATTCTCCTCCTGCTCGCCGGCTGCACGTCGGGCGCGCCGGACGATCCGAACGCCCCGAAGATCACGCTGCATCTGGAGCAATACGAATCGGCGCCGAATGCCTACACATTCAACGGACCGGTGAATGTGCAGTTCGCGCTGTCGGTGGCGAACACGACCAACCAGCCGGTGAAGCTCAACCGGATCGAGATCCGCACGATCGGCTCCGGCGCCTACACGATCCGGCCGACGTCCACCAATATCAACCTCGACATCGCCCCCGGTCAGGCTCGAACGATGCCGCTCGCCATCTGGGGCTACTCCCGCGGCGGACAGCTCGCCTCGACCGAGCCGGTGACCGTCCGCGCCACCGCCTACTTCACCGGGCCGTCGGGCGCCTTCGTCCGTCTCTTCAGCGAATACTTCACCCCGCAGTGACCGCGGATTTCGGCATCGAAACTAAGCGCTCCGCTTACAGATCCGCTGAGTGCGCAGGGTGCTAACATCCAGCCCATCATGTCGTTCGCATCGGAGCACCCAGCGCGGCCCCAGCTCGGTCGTCTCATGACGTTCGAGGAATGGGCCGCCATGCCCGAGGATGAGCCGGGCGAGTTGGTCGATGGCCGTCTCGAGGAGGAGGAAGTGCCCGATCTGGTCCATGAGCTGGTTGTGTCATGGCTGATTCGAGTGCTTGGGACGTGGCTCGGCCGAGGCGGCTTCGTATTCGGATCCGAGGCGAAGTATGCCGTGCGTGCGGACCGCGGCCGGAAGCCGGATGTCGCGGTGTACCTCGGCTCCGACGGGAGTCACCTGCCGCGACGCGGAATCGTGCGTGTGCCGCCGGACATCGTGGTGGAAGTGGTCTCGCCCTCGCCCCGCGACGAGCGGCGTGACCGCATCGAGAAGATGGACGAGTACGCGGCGTTTGGAGTGCGGTTCTACTGGATTCTCGACCCGAGCCTGCAGTCGCTCGAGGTGTTCGAACTGCTTGGCGGGCGTTACGCACGCGCTGCGCGGGCCACCGAGGGCCGGATGGATGCCGTTCCGGGTTGCCGCGAACTGGTGATCGAGCTCGATGCCCTATGGGAAGAACTCTCCCGACTCGGTCCGTCGGACGAATAGTCTCTCGGGGACTTGTCCGCACCATCGGCTCCGTCGCCTTCACGATCCGGCCGACGTCCACTAATATCAACATCGACATCGCCCAGGCCAGGCCCGGACGAATACCGCTCGCGGTCTGGGGATACTTCCGCGGCGGACAGCTCGCCTCGACGGAACCGGTGACCGTCCGTGCCACCGCCTACTTCACCGGCCCCTCCGGCGCCTTCGTCCGCCTCTTCAGCCTACTTCACCCCGCAGTGACCGCGGATTGCGGCATCGAAACCAATCGTTGCGATGCCGGAACCGATGATTGCGGCATCGAAACCAATCGTTGCGATGCCGGAACCGATGATTGCGGCATCGAAACCGATCGTTGCGATGCCGCAACCCGATGGTTGCGACATCGAAACCGATCTTTGCGGTACCGGAACCGTTGATTGCGGCATCGAAACCATCCTTTGCGATACCGGAACCGATGGTTGCGGCATCGAATCCGACCTTTGCGGTACCGCAACCATTGTTTGCGGCATCGCAACCATTGTTTGCGGCATCGCAACCATTGCTTGCGGTATCGCAACCATTGCTTGCGGCATCGCAATGAATGTTTCCGCCTTGTTACCGCCTTCAGGTGGATTCTGCTCACCTTTTGGCGTCCGGCACCCCCAACGAGCGGTGCCGCCCCGCGGGATCAACCGACTATTTCTCGCCGCCGCGAGCTCGAAGTGGCCGTGGTAGAATCGCCAAGCGTCCCTGAGTCCGGCGTTGCTCAGTATCTATCGGAGAATGCAGGGTTTCCCCATCGAGCGGGCGTAGCTCAGTTGGTAGAGTAGGAGCTTCCCAAGCTCCTCTTGGACAGTCTTCCGCTTGTGCTCTGCGAGGTGCTGTCAAAGTGCGGAGACCTACTTTCGATGGTCTCATCGCAGGTATCAGCGAATGCAGCGGTAGCGCGCACATACTCGGGTCTAGGATTGTCTTGTTGGCCCTCGCTTCGAGTCTGCGGATCGCATTCGCGTCTTTTCGACGCTACGGATCGCGCCGGAATATCAGCCGGAACAGCCACATCTCCGCGATGGGAAGCAGGAGCCATTGAAGCAGCGGAAGGACACCGATGCCGAAGAGCGTCGGCATCGTCTCGTCGTAGCTCCACCGCGCGCCCGACAGCGCGAAGACTTCATACGTGATCGTGATGGCTAGACCAACTGCGACGAACACGATCGCGGGAACGAGGACGCGACGCTCCATCGGCCACTTCACCGCTCTTGCGACGAGTGCGGTGATGGCGAATGCGACTGCGGCGATGACCAGATCGCCGAGCGCTGCGCGGAAGCAGAGGACAGTCGCGCGCAGCACCGGCAGGTCGCGCATGCTCGCGAACCAGTTTGCCTGCATCATCTCCCACGCGAAATTGAGCGCGAAGACGAACAGTAGAAATGTGATCCATCGCTTCATCGGATCAATGGGCGTTCGCGTGCGTGTGGTGGTGAGACTCTTCCGGCATCTCGTCCATCATCTTCAGCATCGGGACGCCGCCGGTCGTGAAGAATCGCCACAGGAGCAGCGCGGCAACGGCGAGAAGGATGATATTCAGTACTGTCGTGTAGTTCATCGAGATCGATGCTTCGACGATTCGGGCGTGCCGCTCGCGTGGGACGAGATGAAGTGCCTGAAAGACGAACTCGATCACAAGCGCCGCGGCGGACATCGACGCGAACATTGTCACGAGCAGAAAGGCGGACATTTTCCCGCCGTAATACTTGCGATAGATGTTGAGGATCGGTAGCACGATCAGATCGGCGTAGATGAAGGCGATGACGCCGCCGAAGCTGCTGCCGCCGTTCCAGAGCACGGCGGCGAGCGGGACGTTTCCAACGGAGCAGACGAAAGACAGAATCGCGACGATCGGTCCGACGATCGGCCCCCACCACTTCGCGAGCAACGGATGGCTGGTGAGAAAAAAGCGATTCCACCACACCGCCGGAACCCACGCGGCGAGCGCGCCTGCGATAAGCAGTCCGCCCGCGATGTCTTTCCACACCGCGGCCCAATCCATGACGAAGTAGTGGCTGATCGCGGTGAAGCCTTTGGGCGAGCGAATTCGCTGCCAGATCGTGCCTCTGCCTGTTACGGACATGTCCATCGCCGCATGGCCTTCCATCTTCCCGGCGATGCCGCGCTCCGCTTGCTTGCGCGCCTCCTCGACCATGTGCCGCTTGAGAAAGAGACGGAACAGCAGCGCGAGAAGCGCCACCATCAGCGGTCCACCTGCGAATTCGGCGAGCGTGAATTGCCAGCCGAGGAGGATGGCCATGATGATCCCGAGCTCGGCAACCAAGTTCGTCGATGCGAGCATGAAGGTCATCGCCGCCGTGAAGTTCGCGCCTTTGCGGAAGAGCGACCGTGCGAGAGCGGCTGCGGCGTACGAGCACGACGACGACGCGGCGCCGAGACCGCAGGCGATCGCGAGCGTTTTCGGCGAGTCGTCGGGCAGGAGCCTCGTCATCTGCTCTTTCCCGACCACCGCCTGGACGATGGCCGAGAGACCGAAGCCGAGGATGAGCGCCCAGAGGATTTCCCAGAACATGGCGAAAGCCATGCTCAGCGCGTGGAGCACGTGGTGCATTACGTTCTCACTTTTTCAGCAGCTTCACGATGACCACGACGAGCAGAATCACGAGCAGCACGCCGACGATTGTCCAGATCCACATGTGCGCCATCATCCCGCCCATCATTCCTTGCATGCCTTGCATAGGGTCGCCTCACTTCCTCGGCTTCACGTCGGTCACGTAGTACGAGCCGTTCGTGTCGTGAATGGTGACTTCGACGGGCGTGCCGTCATGCGGCAGCTCCGCCACCTTCGCGCCACGCAACTCATAGTCCATCTTCATCGCCGCCATCTTGCCGGGCACTTCCCCATTGTCGAGGTTAACCGTGTTCTTCGCCGGGTTGCGCGAGACGATTGTGGCCGTCATCGCGAACGTCGTCTCGTTTGATCCAGATGGCGTGCTCGTCTGTGTCGGTTTGGAGCAGGCGACGAGCGCGAGAGCGGTTACCGTGGTGATCAGCAGTCGTCTCATTCAGTCCTCCTTCGCCGCAAGCTCGCGGCGCGGCGTGTTGTTGGTTTCGATTCCGTCGAGCGCGGCGGCCTCGGCGTGACGTACTTACCTCGCGCCACTTCCAGCGGTAATAGATAGCGGGATAGACCAGCAGTTCCATGAGGAATGACGTGAAGAGGCCGCCGATCATCGGCGCAGCGATCCGCTTCATAACGTCGGCGCCGGCGCCCGTGGACCACATGATCGGCACCAGGCCGAAGAATGCGCAGGCGACGGTCATCACCTTCGGACGCACGCGTTTCACGGCGCCGTGGTAGATCGCCTCGCGCAGCTCCTCGCGATTGTGCGGCTTCATTTCGTCGTAGGCCAGATCGAGATAGAGCAGCATGAAGATGCCGGTCTCCGCTTCGCGATCTCCTCATTCGCCGCGATCTGGTTGTTCGCAGCTGCCGCCTCGTCGTAGGTAACGAGCACGTCGCGCGTGATCTCCGCACGGCGCGATTCTGCCTCGTACTCCAGTCGCTGGACGTCGAGCTGCGCGCCGCGTCGGAGCGCATCACGTCGCTCGACGCGCACGAACGTCTGCGACGCGCCGACCATGTACATGGTCATCATCGGATCGCGCGTGAGATCGATTTGCTGGTTCTGGACGCCCGCCATGAGCATCGGATTTGGCGTCGCGCCTGCGCCGGTCTGCCGCGCGCGAGCTGCGGCAAGATTCGCGTCGATCTCGTGCAGCGACGGCGAAGCCGTAATCGCCGCCTCAACGAGGGAGTGCGGGTCGTTCCAATCGATCGCTGCCGATGCGCTGGCGGCGATCAGAAATACGCCTGCAACGCAGGCGAGATACTTTAGAAACATGGATTCCTCACAGGCTCAGAGTTCGGCGAAAGAACGAGCGTGTGAGGATCAGATGAGAAGGATGGAAAGCGCGGCCAGGCGATGCCGCACGGTGAGAGGCGGCGACGTGTCCACCACTGCTAGCGCCACGGACGGCGCGTGAGGTGGAACGGGTGCCGTGGCAACGAGCGTCGGCGCAGCAACAACGGCGGCGGCGTCCGGCGACCCGGCCTTCGTCATCTTGGCGGACGGCGATTCGTAGCAGGTAATCGTGGTGCAGCAGTCGGCTCGCTCCGTCGCAAACGCGAGCGACGCGAATGACGCGTGCGAACAGCATGGCATGCGCGCGCAAAAGCCGATAATCGCCGTCGCCGGTGCGAGAACGACGAGGATCAGAACGATCGCGAGCGCGAGTGGTTTTCGGTTCATCTTCGATGTCACGACGAGCAGCATCCGTTCCATGAGACGGTCGAGGCTGTGAAAAGATTCCTACCCCTGCCGTACCGCCCGCTTCACTTCGCCCTACCTGAACGCCACTGCCCCCTTTGATTTTTAGGATGTTCGATCGAGAGGCAAGATCACTCGGAGGCTTGCACCTTTCCCGACGCCATCGCTTAGCGCTTCGATCGTTCCACCGTGCCGTTCAACGATGTGCCGCGCGATAGCGAGCCCCAGGCCCAGGCCGCCAAGCTCCCCTTTCTCCTGCTGGGCGAAGCGATCGAAGACGCGCGGGAGAAACTCCGCGGCGATGCCTTTCCCATGGTCGGTGACGGAGATGGAGACCTTGTCCTGGAGTCGATCGACGCTCACCTGCACAT
>WNFG01001133.1_pt1 | contig 22465 bp, 21 predicted proteins | sample 5400431 | NCBI WGS metagenome assembly WNFG01 (sample SAMN13153346, study PRJNA577476) | soil metagenome | isolation source: 120 cm saprolite under Douglas fir tree site 2 hole 3 replicate 2 | place: USA:California | collected 2015-04-18 | reverse complement strand
CGCGCGCACGTGGTGCAACATTTCGTCCACCGTGACCGAGAGCGTGTTCTCGTGACCCAGCATCGTCATGGCCAGCGAGTCGCCAACCAGGACGGTGTCTATGCCAGCTTCATCCACCAGCCGCGCTGTCGAGTAATCGTAGGCGGTCAGGCAGGTAATCGGTTCGTGCTGAAGTTTTTTCTCGCGGAGTTGTGCAACGGTGATTTTCTGGCGCGGAGCGCCAATCGGCGTGAGACTCACGATGTCCTCCAGTGCCCCTCCGCAACCTGGCGGATAGAGCCTGTACGCATATCTAAATGCTGGCGATATTCTAGACCTAACCGGGCGGTCCGTCGAGGGTTACCTCTAACGCAAGGATTTCAAAGGTCAATTTCCCCATGCAACGGATCTGGCGGATTTTTCGTCGAACCTTCGTGACAAGAAAAGCTTGCCTCGAGGGTCTTGTGAACAAAGAGCGAATCATCTGCGAAAAGCTCCGAAAACTAGGCTACGCGCGGGAAAAGCGCATCCGGCTCTATGGCGAGGAGTTCGAACTGATCTCGAACCCGATCCCTGACGGCGACGGATTTGCAGTTGACGGGATTGTACGCAGATCCGGCGATCAGCGGCGGATAAAGGTCCCTTTGTCCCTCGTGGTTACCATCCGGCGAGAACTCACGACTTTAGAAAATAGGGTCAGCTTAGAGAATAAAAGTGTCGCCTGAGCGCCCGTGCGTCTCGAGGGGACGCCTCGCTTGAATGCTTCGTTATGTACAACAACCGCTGCATTCTGTGTACCGGCTGCGTCCGCGTCCACGACAAGGTGGACGGCATCGATTGCCAAGTCCCAATTGACGTGCGCCAGAATCGAGAGTAGTGTTTCGTCCAATTTGCAGGAAGGTAGCTGATTCGAACTTCCTACTTACCGGAGGCACAAATCTTGATTTGCTCTAAGTGTGGCGCCACGCAGGCTGAGGGCAGCCGTTTCTGTTCAGTTTGCGGCAACCCGGTACTCGAAGCGCAAGCTGCGGCCGCGGTTCCGCTTCCCCCGCCCGTCCCGGCACCCATCGTCGCCGAAGAAACCAGCGGCAAGGCAGTCGCCAGTCTGATTTGCGGCATCATCAACATATTTCCCTTTTGCGTGATAGCCATCATTCTGGGCCACATTTCTCTATCGCAAATCGGCAAGAGCGCAGGCCGACTGAAGGGCAGAGGGCTGGCTATTGCCGGACTGGTTATGGGATACCTCGGCCTAGTCGCCATCCCGTTCATCCTCATCGTTGCCGCCATTGCCATCCCCAACCTGCTGCGTGCGAAAATTTTTGCCAATGAATCCTCTGCGGTAGGCTCGGTTCGAAACCTCGTCTCCGCTGAGATCAGCTATCAGAGCACCCATCCGCAAGCCGGTTTCACCTGCAACCTTTCCGATTTGTCCGGATTGATTGATTCAAGACTGGCAAGCGGGCAGAAAACGGGATACGTCTTCGCCTTGCAGAACTGCACTGCGGAAAAGACGGGCGACCCGGCTTCCCATTTTCAGATCACTGCATCGCCGGTCACATACAACACGACTGGCGTCCGGGCATTCTGCACCGACGAAAGCGGCGTGACGCGGTTGGACAACGCTGGCTCCGCGCCGGGCTGCGTGGACCACGGTACGCCCCTGGAGTGAGTTTTCCTTGTTACAATATGGCTTCCCTAGTGGGCGCTTAACTCAGCGGTAGAGTGCCATCCTCACACGGTGGAAGTCGTAGGTTCAAATCCTACAGCGCCCACCATCTTTTCATCGGGTTAGCTGGCCTTGCGCTCTGCTTGCGCTCCGTTCGTCTGGAAAGCAAGGCGAGCGACTCTCTGACTCGCGGTCGCCATCTCATCCGTGACGACGTCCCCGTAAACATTCATGGTCGTGCGGATGTCCGTGTGCCGCATCATTTTCTGCTGTACGGCAATCGCAGTGCCTACAGCGTCCAGCCATGAGCGGTACGAATGCCGGAATGCGTGAGTGCTCACGTGCCCAATCCCTGAAGCCTTCGCAGCCCGTGCAAGTTCATCGCGTGTGCCTCCGTATGAGTAGGGAAGCCTCCCGATATTGAACGGGCTGGCAAAAATCCAGTCTTCAGCTCCCGAGAATTCTGTGAGCTGCTTCCAGGACTTCAGCCGGTTGAGTAGATCATCCGCAAGCGTGACGGTCTTTGCGGAGCCTGCCGTTTTGCATTCGTCCACAACCTGCTCAACGATGCCGCGCTTGACACTCAGACGCGAGTTCAACCAATCCACGTCAGACCATCGCAAGCCGAGCGCCTCACTGATACGCAGGCCTAAACAAACACAGAGCAAGGCCATCGTTGCGAACGGCTCATGCAGTTCTGTCAACAGAGCGTGAAATTGCTCGGCTGTGAGACTGCGGGCTTTCCGTGTCCCTCGCGTGGCTCCGTTGTTTTGGACAAGCGAGATGGGATTGCGGCTGATGTCCAGGATGCCGGACCACATCGCATATTCTACTAACGAATGCAGCAGACTGCGGACGTGCGTCTTGGACTTCGGCGATAACGGCAGACCGCGAAGCCACAGTTCTACCGGGCGGGGTTGGATATCGGAGATGAGAGTCTCGCCCCACTTCGGCTGGATGTGATTATTAAGGAAAGAGCGATAAACCCGCGCCGTTGAATGGCGCGAGGGCATACGCTCGGTTTCGTAACGGGCTATCACGTCGCTTACAGTTTCTCCGGCTGCACTCGGCTTCATCTGGACGCGTTCGACCGCTTTCCAGGCCGCCGCTTTGTTTGGGAAGTCTTGCTTTGTACCGATCAACCTTGACCGGCGTGTGCCTGCGTCGTACCAGAGATAGTTCCAAGTCTTGCGTCTCTTATCGAAACGCACAGATCCATGTGTATGTCGCTGCGCTCTTAACATGCTTCCTCCTGAGCAGCGCCAGCGGATGACGGGGTAAGCATAGCATCCAATTCGGAGCGTAGGAATCGCCAGACACAGCGCCGGACGCCGGACAGCCGGTGTGCGGGGACGCGGCCTTGACGGACCCACAGCAATAGGGTGCGCGGTCGTACCTTCAAGTGTGCGGCGGCCTCCGCTGCTGTGAGCCATTCAGTCATAACTGTTGCAAAGTTCGCAGATGGATAGACAGAAATCGGGCTGCGTCTGCAGCGTCCACATAGTATTCGCGGGATTGAGCTGGGGAGGGTCGTCGGATCATACAGGTGATTCCATCGAAGCTGCCAGGCTCAGGTCACAAGCGCTTCGAGATGTGGCCGCTAACGGCATGTTTCCGCGCCTGGTTGTCCGATACGGCAACAAATACAGGCTTTCGTTCTGGCTCCAATCCACTCTTGCGGCATACAGGCGTGGTTTTGTGGAGTTTCCTTTGGACAAATCTCTCCTTGGGAGACTTGCGCCCGCCGATTTTTGGGCACAGGAGCGCGGTCACGCGGAAGGCGTTGCGTCTGGCGTGCGCTTTGTCCGCGCTGCAGCGCTTCAATTAAGCAGAGTACCAGCGGAAGGCAAACCTCAATTTATGACCAACCCATCTGGGGGAGGCTGCCTGCTTGGCTGGCTTCCTGCTAGATCGGGGCTGATAGGCACCGTAGGATGACAGCAGTCGGTGCGCTGGACGCCTTCCAGACTCTGTTGTGGGAGCTTGACGTCTCCGTGCCAAAGCTGGGTGTAGTTGTCCGTGGGTCCCGTAGAGGTTTGCGTTGACGTATAGAAGAGGGCGAAGGTAAGTATCGGAACGGTTGAGAGATCGAACACTCTGAGGCATTCCTTCATTGCTGGAAGTGTTTTGCATCCGAGCGCCAAGGCTCGTCAAGGCCGCACGAACGTGCGCCGCGTAGCGGTCGAGAGCCTTGAGAGCCTTGAGAGCCTTGACGAGCCTTGGCGCCGGTGCGACGTTGCTGCTAGGAAGGAATGCCTCAGCGTGTTCGCTTTCTGTGGATGAGGGGACTGAGAGAGCATTGAGGAAGAATGCTGGAAGTCCTCAGGGTTACGGAGATCATCAAAACAGTTCTGGCAAGAGGTTGCCGCAGATTGCGGATGGCAAACCTGCCAGCCGAACTGAAGACGCGGGGGTGGAAAACTGTGGCCGGGAGCGACCCGGAACCCCGCAGGGCGTTTTGGCCCCGAAAAACGGGGACAAAACGGGGTCGCTCCCGGCCACGGTGTGGATTTTCCCGCGTCGGAATTGTTCTTGGTTTCAGCTTCGGAGTTCTGGCGCTGTAATAGCTTGCAGCGCTGTCGCCCTAGACCGTGATGCAGAACGGAAAGTGGACCGAGCGTTTTGGAGCGAGGGTCTAACGGGACGTGCATTTTGGCACGACAAGAAGTCGTGGCTATCGGGTAGAAGGTGGGTGCGAAACCCTATCTCTTGCCGCAGGAAAGGCGGGCCGAAGAGCGCGTCCAGGTCGACTTCCGGAAGGCCCGCTGCGAACCATTTTTGGTAGGCCGACTCGAACGGTTCGCCCTTGTATTGCTTGTCGCCAGCGCGAAGATGATCCCGGTCGGCGCGGGTGAGGGAGGCGTTTTGGCCCGTCTCCCAGAGGCGCCGGATTTGGAAATAGCGGGTCAGATGCTCGGGGTCAGGACGGTTCATATTCTCAAAAAGCGCAGTAAAGACCTGGGATGCGCGGTCGAATCTCCAGTGGCCTGGGGTGGCGTAGATGAGTTCGAAAACGGGCAACCGACGCAAGAAAACCTGGTGCCGATCCAGGTAGCCGGCGAACCAAGAGATGCCATGGTGGGCTGGGTCGCAGTAGACAAAAGTGGGCACTGCCGATCCTGGCGTGCTTCCATTTCGGGCGGAAACGAAGACAGGAAACCGGTCCTTGAAAAAGCGGGGCAAGCTCGGCTCCAGGCCCTCCGTCCTATCGGTTTGCCCTAGAAAAAGTCTGGCTGGTATGCCCAGTTGTTCGTGGAAAAACTTGAGTTTTTCCTCCTGGGATTCGAGGTATTGAAGATCGGGGTGGGCCAGGACGAAATCGAGAACCAGCAGCCTCTTCCGAATGAAGTCGGCGGTGTGGAACCGATGATCCCGAAGGTCTTGCTTGCCAATCAGATCGTAAATCTTGCGTGAGGTGAGCTTGAAGACGTAGGTCTTATGACCGTACTGGGTTGCTTGCGCATGATGCTGAGTCAGCAGTTTGGTCGTAAACCGATGAACAACACAGCCCTTGGTTTGGTGGGTGAAGCTGAGGAATTGGTGGCGTGTGAAGTATCCTGAATGGATAGCGGCCAGGTAAAGAAAATGAGCCTCTTGCTCGTTGTAGCCAAATTCTTGCAACCTGTCGAGGTGATCCTGATGTGGGTCGAGGCCAGGTTTGGCGTCCATCCGCTACCTCCTCGGTACGCTTAAATTGCTCGATGCGTCCTGCCATAGATATATATGTGTTTGGAGCAGCATATTGTGCGGACCCGTTCCAGCCGAGGAGATTGAAAAATTCCTTCACATGGAAAGGCCGCATCTTCAACAAGGAAGAGCACCAACGGTAGTCAAAACCTCAATTTATTTTTACCCTTTGTTTACCCCTTGCTGCAAAGTTGCAAAATTCCTGTCCGTGCTCCATGGGAGGGGCGATGGGGAGACGTGTGAAGCATACTGCAATTCAGTTTCTGACCGTCTTAGACACTCAAAGGGTTGCGGTAATCATGGTTGGTGGCGGCATCTTGCGTACTTGGCATGACGTATTTCTCCTTTCTATTTCTATTTTGGCTCCAGAAATTCAGTAAATGCGGTCAGCACCCACTTGGTGTGTGGGTGCTGAAGGAGGTCGCGATGGTTTTGGGATTATGCAGCCGCGGCCACTGCAACAGGCTCAGGGGCAATAGCCCCCCGCGAATCACGGCAGCGGTTTGCTGGACGGCTTCCAAGCTCTCGCGGTTGGCGTCGCCATTCCAGAGAGCGATGTAGTCGGAAAAGGCGCTGCCGGTTTTGAGGCCAATGGCTTGGCAGTGCAATCGCATTATCACCAACAACCGGATAATCTCCGAGTTGCCGACCACACGGGAGTCATGTCGTTGCGACTCGAATTTAGATGCGGAATCCCGGTAGTTACGCGGATGCCCGGGTTAAAGGGGGAATGCCTGCTGAGTTACAACTATAATGACTTACGCGGAATGCTGTCACCTCTGGCACTAACCTCGCCCCTATGAAATTCAATCCTCTTGGCGCAGGCGAAATAGTTTGCGGAGCGCGCCACCAAAGATCTGCAGGACTAGTGTTTCTGAACTCGATCGAGTTCGGCCACCAACGACTCTAGCTCGTGCTTCTCATAAGGATCGGCATCTTTCCGGTTAAAGATCAGGGTCACAGTCTGAAGGTATTTGCGCGCACTGGCGTAATCCTTCCGCCGATATGCGATTTCCGCCTGCAGCAATGTCACGCCAGCCCCCCAATCCTGATCGCCGGCAAGCTGGGCTACGGCCGGAATATCAATTTGTTCCAGCAGCTTGCTGGCTTCGTCCACCTGCCCTAGGCCAATCAGGCAGGTTGCCAGGGTGGAGGCGACTCCGCCGGTGAGGCCTGCGCGCGGCCCGAATGCTTTGGTGGATGCTTCATACGCTTTACGTGAGTTTGATTCGCCTACGCCATAGTGGCCCGAACGGCACATTGCTAGCGAGGCATCGGAGAGTGTGGCGACTGCAAAGAACGAAAGTGGGCCCTGCTTGCGGATAGCGAGGTCATGGATCGCCAGGTCGTCACGGATCGCATCATTCCACATGCCGAGACTGCCTTCGGACTGCGCGCGCGTGGTCAGAAGCTGCATAGTGAGTTCGTGGTCGGGTCCCAAGCGAGAGACAAACTCCGGATAGATGGTATTGGCTTCTTTAACCGCTTCCGCATGCTTGTTCTGAATCATGTAGGCTTGCGCCAGGTTGAGGCGGACGCGCAGTACGTTGGGGCTCTCAGGCCCAGTCACGCGCGTGAAGTCGCCGATGAGCTCCCTAAACGACCGCTCCGCCTTGGCTCCTTCACCCAAGCGAATGTACGAGAATCCAAGCCGCTGCTTGAATGTGAGGCGAGCACTCTCATCGAATGCAGGAAGCATCTCCGCGCGTTCGACTGCAGCCTGGAAATTCTCCGCTGCCGACTTAGCATTGTTGTCAATCAGGGCGATCATTCCTCGCGCTGAAGACAACCACACCGGCAAATCCGGTCGCGGCCTGGGAAGTTTGGCTATCAGTGCCTCCTGCTGGGCGAGGATGGACTTCGCGAGTGACAGCGAATCCTTTTCATAACTTCGCGATTCAAGCGTAGCGCGCTGCAGGTTGACGATGATCGCGTCCTGGGACATCTCGCCATCCACTTGTTTGAAGAGTGTGGCGGCATGGTCATATTCCTGGCGCGCGTCAGAATAATTGGTGCGGTTATCGAGTGCCCGCGCGATGGTCTGATGCAGACGCGCAGCGACCAGCGGTTCGTCTTTAAACTGGCGATCGATGCTGGGCGAAGCTTGCTTGATTGCCTCTATAAGCGACTCACTGGATTTGCCGCTTAAGAACGGGTTGCTGCGTCCGAGAAGATCATCGGAGAGAAACTGGTTGATGGAGCTGGCGATTGCAGTCTGGCGATTGGCATGATCACGTTCCCGAGCCGCCTTCCGGTACAGTGTGAGGCTTAAGCCCAGTCCGACTACCAAGGCAATAACTGCGAACACGACCCAGGGACGGCGAGCGCGAGCTTCGGCCAGCTTGCGTTCCGCAATTTGGGCACGCTGCGTGGCATTCTCTAATTCGTCACGCTTGACCCGACGCCTATCCAGGGTAAGCAGGCGTTCTGCCAATTCTGCCGCGCTGCTCAATCGTTTAGCAGGATCGCCACAAGCGGCATCGGCTATATCCTCCCGAAGCAGCGGGTCTTGGATTTCGGCTTCCCACCCCGGCGCGAGCGGCTTGCGGCAATCACCGACAATTAACTGGTAGAGCATCACCCCGAGCGCGTACACGTCAGCGGATGCGCTGGGAGATTGGCCCGCCAAAACTTCTGGAGCCAGATACATCAAGGTCCCGCTCAGCGACCCGGTTTCAAGTGCCGCGGTCTGAGTAAATCCTAGATTGGTGATACCCAGGGCATGAAGGCGCGAGGGATCGAAAAGTGAAGCGCTGCCAAAGTCCGCGATTTTGATTTGCCAGCCGCCGCTTGCGCCGGGCACGACCAGGATGTTCGCCGGTTTCAGATCTTTGTGCAGCACGCCAATGCTGTGCGCGGCGGAAAGAGCCTGGGCGACATCGATAAGAAGATGCAGCCGCGCATCAAGCGAGACCTTGATTAAACCACCCTGCGCCTCCGCCCATTCCGCGAGGTTCGGGCCGGCGTATTCGCTTTCCAGGAAAAATGGGGAGGTCTTGAAATTCCATTCCAGGATGCGGACAAATTCTGGCCGATCACCGAGTGATTCTCTCAGGAAGCGAGAAATTGTGATCTCGCGCTTCAGTCCTTTTAGGCGCACGCCATCGGCCGCGAACTTGAACACGCGTTGTTCGCGAGTCTTGGGGTTTTCGCCTAGCCACACTTCGCTCGATCCGGAGACTTCCAGCGCGCGAGAAAGCCGCCACTGTTCCCTTCCCGGGACCGGGTCACCGGCTCTAAATCCAAGCTCGGGTCCTGCGGCGGCTGCGACCGTCTTGCAATAGACCGGCACGGCCAGCCGGTAACCCACGCGCGGGACAGTGACGATGGCGGGGTGGTCTTCGTCCCCCATTGCTTTGCGAAGTTTCGAAACTGCCGTCGCTAGGGAGCCGTCCACTACCATCACGTCCGGCCAGACGGTTTCGAGCAATTCTTCCTTGGTCACTACCTCGCCGGCGTGCAAAAGAAGCTGAAGAAGTATGTCGAGCGGCTTCGATTCCAGGTCTGCGGCCTTGCCCCTGACCCGCAATTCCCTGCGCAGTTCGTCAAATTCATAATCTGCAAAACGCCAGAGGCGGCCCGATGTCTCTTCCACCTCTCCCAATGATCCTTTGTAATTCACAACTTAGCCCCTCTTTAGAGTTCTTAAGAAATCCGTCAGGACAAAATGCAGGCGGGTCGTGCAGGCTTGCCCCATCGCGCCTGCTTCAAATAGCGCCAACATTCTGACACAACTGGCGCGCCAGGGATAGAGATGGCTTCATTCGTGACATTTGCCGTTATTCGGGGTACAGACCCACAGAAACAACCCCGGCTTCACCAGGGAGAAACTCCCACTGGAGGAAACATGACAAAGCGAGGCAAAGTGCTCCGCGACACAAGTGCGGGACCAGGGCTGATCTCAATCGACGGCCAGCACCACCAGTTTTCTCTGGAAGGTGTGTGGAGGTCGGATGCGCCCCCGGTTCCAGGAATGGCGGTACAGGTTGAATTCGCGAAGGACGGCAGTATCGCCGCGATCACAGCGGTCTCGGATTCGCAGATTGCTAAGGAGCAAGCTGAAGCGGTGGTGCAGGCGGCGCGAGAGAAGGGCAAGGTGTTGGCTTCAAATGCGGTAGCCAAGTTCGGGCTACCGACATTAGTAGCGACCGGGTTGCTGATTATCGGGTGGTTCTTCTTGAGCGCTGCCTCCGTTCAGAGCTTGTTGGGAAAGATGGATTTTACTTTCTGGCAACTGCTGGGCTATCTGAACTCCAGCAGCGCGTTCGACACAGCGATGCAAGGACGCAGCGGCCCCAGCGCCGGCTTCTATGGCTTCCTTGCCATCGTCGCGCTGGCCGGGCCGTTCATTCCTTACTTCTGGAAAGACAAACGCGCGGGCTTGGGCGGACTGCTTCCCCTGCTGTTCATGTTGATGGTTTGGATCATGTTGCGCGGCAGTATCAACAGCAGTCTGGGAGGCGACGTCAACGGGCCTCTTGGTGACATGGCGAGGCAGATGCGCGAAGAGGCGATGAAGGCGGTCTCGATTGGCTTGGGCAGTTACGTGTCCGGACTGATGAGCCTTTATTTCGCAGGCGTGGGCGTGAAGAAGTTTCTGCTGGCGCGCGGGCTTGAAGTCGAAGCGCCAGAAAGGTCGAAGCACGCAGTGGCTTGAACTCTCTGCTAGAGACGCAGCTTGCGGCGTCTTGCAAATGAGGAAGAAAAATCGCGTTGGACATCTGGTTGAACATCTGGCGGTATGGCCTTAACGGGACGCCGTCACAAATGGAGGATTGAAATGCGCCACTCAAATCTAAGAAGTATTCTCTGGCTCGCGGTTCTGGCAGCTCTGATCGCAACCCTCTCTCAAACCACCCTGGCACAAATAATGGACTCTTCAACCGCGGCCCAGGCTCCAGCGACCGCTCAGGCTGCAGCAAACGCCCAGGCTCCATCGGCTGCTGAGCCGCCACAGATTTGCGGAAATCAGCAACTCTGTCAGGAGACGGCCGATTTCGCTGCCACGATCACTGCCTTTCGCACTAGCACGAACGCTAGTAACTACAAGATCGTCGATACGACGGTCCGATTCCAAAATAAGACAAATCAGCAACTGGTGCTGGGTTATGTGAACCAGTCCGGACTTGCAACCGATGATCGTGGCAACCGGTCGGTGCCCTGGGGCCCGAACGCCTACCGCGGGATTGGTTTGGTCGCGGGCACTAACTTTGATCCGAAGTTTACAGTTCGTCCAGGGGGCTGGGCGGACGCGCAGTTCGAGCTGGTGCTGCAGGGTTGGCCTCCTGTCATTGGCTTCAACTACATCCTCGATTTAACGGTGGCGGAGATTAATACATTTGAAGGCAATCAGCACACCCTGGGTAGCGAGTTCCCGCTTCACTTTCAGGGACTGGCTAATGGAGTGGGAGCGGCTTCGCCGATGTTCGCACCGGGATCTGCCGCAGGATCAGGATCTGCGGCGGCATTCGGTTCTCCCGGAGGGATGGGCTCGGCGACGAGTGCGATGTCCAATCCGTGCGCCGCAGTCGGAGCTCTCGGACAGGGCGGAGGGCAAGCGGCTAATACAGTCGCCAATGCTGCCAATGCGATTTCCAGTCTGGGATCGATGTTCCATCACAAGAAGACGCAGAATGCCGGGCAAACGGCAGCGAACACAGCGGGATGCGATCCGAACGCGGCTGCTGCGATGGCGGGATCGGCAACCTCCTCGGCACTACCAATTCCAGCCGCAGTGCAACAGGCCGTACCAGCGGCAGTTGCGGCGAAGGCGACTCAGGTCCAGGCGTTGAAGCCAGTCACGAATGTGGCGGCTCCGGCTACTACTCCTGCAGCAGGCACTACGCCGGTTCAAGGTGGGATCGTAAATGCAGCGACCAAGAACGCAGTGACGGCTCCGCCGGCGGCATCGGCACACTGGGCGACTAGCACAACTCAAAAACCAAATCCCACGCCGGCTGTGAAGCCCGCAGCGCCTGCGACTACGGCGAAACCGGCTCCGGCAAGACCAAACGCGAAAACGCAAGCTCCGAAACAGAACACAGCAGTCGACCAAAAGTGATCAATGAGTTATCAGGCCGGCGCTCGAGATAAAGCCACGGGCGCCGTCCAGAAATTTAGGCATGCTGATGAAGCCAAGGCGGGATACAATCGCTGACAATTTCGCGACAAGATCCAGCGGCGTAGTTCGCGCCAAACGCCGCTGCGATTGGGGGTTGAAATGCGCCACTCAGATGTAAGAAGCATCCTCTCGTTCGCCGTTCTGGCAATCGCGATTGGAACCGTTGCAGGAACGGCATCTGCCCAGAGCACTCCGAAGAAGCCGAGCATCTGGCAGCAAATGAAAGATGCTGCCAAGCAGGCGGGGCAGCAGGGGCAGACTCAACAACAACCGCAGCAGCCAGGGCAAACTCCGGCTCAGCAGCGTCCCAGACCTGGGCAGCAACCGGCTTCAGGCCGCAGTGAGGGCGGAAGTCAGATTAATGACTCTGGCCCATTCAAGCCGCCTGCCGGAACCAAGATCGAAGAGAAGATGCTTGCGCCCCTGCAGGAACGCGCGCAGTTTGAAGTCAGCCCGCATGGGGTCCACGTGGCAACAACCGAGAATGCTGGCAGCCGGGCAGTGGTCTATTACGACGGTGAGGTCGGACCGAAATTCGACGAGATCATCACGCAGTCGACGGGGACGGGAACGCACGTTTCTTTTAGTCCGGATGGAGAGCATTACGCGTACTGCGCTCGCGCCGGTGATCAGTACGTTGTGATGGTGGACGGAAAGGAACTGGCACGGAGCTCAGAAGCGAACTCGGGCCGCTTTGACGGCGAAAGCTGTCATCTCGGTTTTACGTCCAATAGCAAGCACGTGTTCTGGACCAGCAGGGTGCTGATAGATACTCAGCGCGGAAAAAACTTCACGCGATTCTGGTTCGATGGCAAGCCCAGTCCCACCGGAAGTGCCGGTGGAGTTTCTTTTAGCCCCGACGGCGAGCACTACGCATACATCCTCACGATCAGCGATCCTCATCAAGACCGATTTGCGCTCGTGATAGATGGAAAGATCGCGCCATACCTCGCAGGCACTCCGCAATGGACCGGCGACAGCAAGCACTTGTACACGCAGCAGCAGCAACACGTTGCAACGGAAAACGGCACGGCCACCGACCTGCTGCTGGACGGCAGGCCAATCGCTAGAGCCTTTAACTTTCAGCTCCACACGGCTCCAACCGGAGAGATGACCGTTGCCATCGTGAGCGGCGGGTCACGGTCCGCCCCAATAACTTTCCTGGCCGTCAACGGAAAACGCGTTCCGGGTACCGAGATTGGTGCACCGGGAGGATTTGATGAAGTTGTGTTTAGTCCCGACGGCAAGCACTACGCTGCGCTGTGCCGTCGCACCCAGACCAAGCTGCTCATCGTGGATGGCAAGAAGCAAACCGAATATCAGGAGATCAAGCATGTAACGTTCACGGCTGACTCCTCGAAAGTTGTGTATGTAGCCGCGGCCAACAATAAGAGCTTCGTGGTACTTGGAGATCAGGAGTCGGATGCGTATGGCTTCACAAGTCTCGCGACTGAACTCTTAATCGCGCCTGTAGGCAATCGTGTAGGCGCTCTTGTTTCGGACGACAACTACTCGCGGCTGTTGTATCTGGATGGCAAAACCATACGGACGGGGCTCAAAGGCATCTCGCAATTGCAGTTCACCTCCGACGGAACCCACTATGCCTATGTCGCGCTCGACTCCGGAAATGGCACTCGTCTGGCGATCGATGGCGTGGCGCAGCCGGCGTCGAACTTTGGTGCAACATCTCAGGCGATTTACGCTAAATACACCCTCAGCCCGGATGGCAGACACGTCGCCCACTTTGGCTATCCGCCACAGCCTACGGGAAACGACGAGCACGGCCTGTTTTTGGATGGTAAGTATAGGCCGATCAATCATGGGATGAATACCACTTTCCTGACGTTCTCTCCAGACAACAAGCACCTGGTGTGGTTTCAAGCGGTGCCCTCAAAGAATGAATTCCGCGTAATGGTAGATGGCAAGCCAGTCGCGCAGACGGAACCCGTGGCAACCCTGGGAATCAACAACGATGTAATAAAGTGGTTCGACTTTCTGCCCGATGGGACGTTGCTTGTGCTCGGACAAGATGAAAACTCGCTGAAGCGGATCAGCATTACGCCGCCACCGGAATCGAGTTTCGCGACGATGCTCGGCGGGGGAACGACAGTGGCGCGCGGAAGCAACTAGAACATAGGGGCGGGTGTCCTCACCCGCCTGGTCGCGGTCGCGCGGCAATTGCGAGCGTAGCCGCAACGGAAGAGGCCGCCTGACCGTACGTGAGTCTTTTGACGAAAACTACAACATCTCTAATAGAAAGAGAAACTCATGAAAAACAAATTCACTGTATCGAATGCACTCGCGATTGCAATTCTTGGCACACTGGCTACAGCCCTAGGCTGCAGCGGCAAAGTCGCAGGCAACACCTACGAAGACAACGGTGGCGTGGTGAAGATTGAGTTCAAGTCTGGCGGCAAGGCGTATGTTTCGACCGGGCCGGTAACCAACACTTGCAGCTACGAAGAAAGCGGAAAGACCGTGACCTTACTGTGTGAGGGAGACAAAAGTGTTTTTACGGTTGATGACGATGGAGATCTGAACGGCCCTCCGGGTGGATTTCTGACGCGATTGACGAAGAAGAAATAGAGCAACCGGAGGCATCGGGCTTTTGCCAGGTACGGTCACAAAGCTTTTAACCACAAAGGTCGCAGAGATCAATTGGCGTCAGGCTTCAGGATTCAGGCCTCCGGCTCAAGGCTTCGAACAGGACGCAACCGGTTTTCTTTGCGCGCTTTGCGAATCCTTGGCGAACTTTGCGGTTAAGAGCTTTTGAAGGGGACTCGATATGAAGATCCATTTCACGCCTGTTTTGCTCTTGGGTATCGTTAGTGCAGCTCTTGCCGCCAGCGCACAGCAGGCACCTCCATTGCGGCTCAACGTGCCTTACAACTGTCCCGGGAACATGATCGTTGTAGTGAAGCACTGCGAAAAGAGGGGCGAGGCCGAAGTCTGTTCCCTCGTCAAAGGTGCACCGAACGGGCCGATGGGCGATGAGATTTCTATGCCCAAGGCGCAGGCAGCGGCTCTGGGATTGATATGCACGCAGGGCGGTCCAGCTCAGGCGGGGACCACACCGGCGGCCAGTTCCGACTACACCAACGATCTGCCCTCAGTCGAGCGCGTGAAGGCGGAGATCAAGGGCTCGGATCCGACGGACGCGCTCGCGCGCCAAGTCGCGGTCTTCACCTATCTGGTGTCGTATATCGACCGCATCAAGTACAACCGCACCGTGGACGGCGCTTTCACGCCCGGCGAGCAGAAAATGATGGGGGCCTACAGGTTGGCCGCCTACCAGATGTCGCAGGATTACGCGAAGACTCACAGTCCAACCGAAGCGCAGGCCTTTGAGCGTCTTCATGGCCAGTACGAGATGAACAGCGCTTTCTACAAGGACTGGACGAAGCGACTGATCGGCCCGCAGTCCGCGGCTGCCTACAAAGGCGCGGAGGGTGACTTGGCCGCCTCCGGGCAGAGACACTACGAAAAAGAAATGGCTGATTACAAGCGGGACAGTGCGGCGCAGCAGGCAGCCGACAAGCAGATATCGGGAACTCAAGGACTCTCAAACGACCCGACCGCCGTTGCCACACGTCGTTGTCTGGAACTTGGCGGCTCCAACGCCGGGTGCATGGGCAAAGGCCTGACCTCCGGCTTCATGGACTTAATCGGCTTTGGAGCCAAAGCCCAGGAAGAATTCATAGGACCGGGCAGGGCCGGCGTAGTCCTCAGCGGGGTCTACAAAAACCCCGCCGTTGTTACTACGCTCGGCTTTGGCGAAAATGGAGTTTTCATTAATAGCTGCGGCAAGCTCGTCGATGACCACCACAGCTACACCATCGACAAGCGGCCGGGCTCGACCAGGGTCACGATCGATAACACACCTAGCCCGATCGTGTTGACGATGCGCCCAGACGGCGAATTGATTGGTCCCGGCTTGGTCGACGTAAAAGGCCTCATCATCACTGGTTATCACACCGTCACCACTACCCAGATGATCAACGGCTTTCGCGCCGCACCGGACCAATGCAACGGCCCGTGCCAGACCGTCAGTCAAGTGCCCGATTATTCACCCGCCGTGGCGCGCTGTGCCATTGGATCGCTCGCCATGCCTCCTGCTCCCAAACCCGCGCCCGCTGGGGCAAAGCCTGCCGACAACTCGGGCCTGACTAGCTTAATTACCGGTGTGGCTGACATGATGGCTCCCGGCGGTGGCGCCGCCCTCGGCGCCGGCGTTGGCCTGCGCATGACCGGAAAGTACAGTGACGGCAGACTTCTGCTCGACTTCGGCGGAAACTCGCTCGTCATCGATTGTGGCCAGGCCCACGTCCGCCAGCCTTACACAGTAGATAACACGCCGGACGCGCTGCTTGTTCACGTTCAGAACTCCGGCGGCCCTTTCACCCTCGCGCTGCAGCCGGACAACTCTTTGCGCGGTGGTGGAAGTACCACGGTCAACGGGCGACTGGTCACCGGAATGAACGGCGACGATGTCGCGTTCGCGCAACACAGCGAAACTTGCGATGTGGGCACCTTCCGGCCGAATACCGGCGCAACACCCGCAACCTCCGTCGCCACCTCCGCGGCCACGCCCGCGCCGGCTGTGCCTGCGTCTGGTGCAGCGGCTACGGGTGGCGCGAGCATGAGGCTCGCGATCAGTTCGTCGTTTCCCGGCGGCGCTAACCCGCTTGCCGGGAAAGGGGTCACCCTGATGACTGAGCGATTTGATACGGTGCTCCGCAAGATCGGAGCGCCAATAGCAGCCAACCAAACCCCTGGGAGGGCCGCTATAGAATACGCAGCCAACTGCCTTCCTCCCAAGAGCTGCCCGAGTTATGCATCTGCGATGCACCCGTACTATGTGGGCAAGGGCACCTTCGACAGCTCGGGCAAAATCGTTCTTACCGTGCCAGTCCCGGAGGGCACTTATTTCGTATTCTGCTCTGCCGTGGGTCCCGACGGTCCGCTCATCTGGGATGTTCCAACAACGCTGAAAGCCGGGGACAATACTGTTACGCTCAGCGCCGGAAATGCCGAACTGATCCACTAACTCGCGAACTGGGAAATGCGGCCAAAACTAAGCAGATGCCCCGTCCTGCCCTCGCCCAGCATATTTTTTCGACGGAACCGAACTTTAACTACCTTAAACCGCTCTTTCAAACATGCACGCCCCATCGCATCCGAAGGACCTTTCGCCCTCCGACCAGACTCTTCTTGTCCTCCTCTCCCAGGCCGGCGACCGGGCTGCCCTGGAACAGCTCCTCCGTAACAGCCATGCGCCGCTGCGCCGCTACATCACCCGCTTGGCTGGCGCCGATCTCGCCGACGACATTCTCCAGGAGACTTCAATCCAAATTTTCCGTAAGCTCCCTTTCTTGCGCGAGCCCGCTGTCAGCCACCTCAAACGCGCCCACCGCTGGCAACCCCTCGACGATTCTCCACTCGGAGCCTTCACTCCCAATCCCGACCTTGGCGGGCCACCCGATGCCGCCTTCTTCTCTCTTCTCGACCACGTCTCGCCCGCCAGCCGAGCAGTCCTCCTTCTTCACTAGCAGCACGATCTTTCGCTCGAGGAAACCGCAGCTATTCTCGACATTCCTGTCGGCACCGCCAAGTCACGTCTCCACTATGGAGTCGCGACACTTCGCAAACACCTCACTCTCGAAAGGAAACCAGTATGAGTCCCGAATTCCAACAGCCCAACTCCGAAAATACGAACGCCGAAATCACCTTCGTCCAACAGGCCCTTGCAGCCGCAGACAGGTCGGAACGCCTCTCTCGAATCATCGTCGTCGTGCTTGGCATTCTCGCCGTCGTCGCCTTCATCTCGATACACCTCCACATGTTCCCGCTAGAAACTCTGGGTGGGCTATTGCATTCGTTGCTTCGCGTCGATCTCTTCTTCCTTGTCGTTATTTTCGCCCTCACTATGTATCTTCGGCATGCCATCAATGAAAACACCCGCATCATCCTTCGGGCGCTTGCCAACACGCGCAACCTGTCAATTTCCTTCAGGATTTCGTCGGCCCATCCAATCTGCAGAAATTGGGAAGAAGTCATCGGCAGAACTCGCAGAGGAAATAGCAAAGAGGCTTTCCAAGCATCACGTTGCCTACGAAACGGCGTTTGGACGCGCCAGCTAAACGCGCTACGAAGCCGTAACGAGACCGTCTAGCCGGTCCTGAATCTGCGCTCTATCTGCGCTCTGTTTGTTGGATTATCACTGCTTTTCATGGCCTTAGGTGTCATCCGCTGGCCTGCATAGTGTTGAAACTACGTTTAAGTGTTGATTCAAATCCTACAGCGCCCACCACTTAAATTACGGAGACAACTGCGATTCCTGGCGGCGTTCATCGAGGATGGGAAGTCGTTACACTGCCTGCCTTCTCTTCGAGTTCCGCCCAGCGTGCGTACAGGGCTTCCAGATTTTTTTGCGCCGCTTCCATCTCGGCATGGGCAGCAACTAGCCTGGCACCGTCACTGGCAATCGCCGGATTTTCCAGTTCTGCCCGTTTGCTTTGCAACACCTGCTCGGCGTCGGCAATGCGTTGCTCGATGCCGGCATATTCCCGTGCTTCCAGGTACGAGAGCTTCTTCTTCGCCAGCAGTGAAGAATCGGGGGAACTGGGAACCAGCGGGGTCGAGCCCTGCGTTGTGATTGCCTTTGGCCCCGGCTTGCGCTCGGCCTGCCAGGATTCCCACTGTGCGTAGTCGGCAAAGCTTTCCGCGCTGCCCTGACCATCGAGGCCCAACACGATGTTCGACACGCGATCCAGCATGTAACGATCATGCGTCACCAGCACCAGGGAACCGCGAAACTCCAGCAGTCCCTGCTCCAGAATTTCCAGCGTTGGAATGTCGAGGTCGTTGGTGGGCTCATCCAGCAACAGAACATCGGCAGGCTGCAGCATGAGCTGAGCGATCAGTACGCGGGCGCGTTCGCCTCCGGAAAGCCGCTCGACGGGTTGGCTGAGCTGTTCGCCAGTGAACAGGAATTTCGCCGCCCACAACGCCACGTGAATCACGCGATCCTGATAGACGACTGAATCTCCATCCGGAGCCAGCGCACGGCGCAGAGTCATGTTCGTATCCAGCCGCCGGCTCTGGTCAAAATACACAATGCGCAACCAGTCGGCACGATGAATTTCTCCGCCCGTGGGTGTCCATTCTCCGCGCAACAGTCGCAGCAGACTGGTCTTGCCGCTACCGTTCGGTCCCACTAACCCGACCCGCATGCCGGCGGTGATGATGAAGTTAAGCCGCTCGAATAACGTCCGATTCCCGATTTCACAGGTGACGTTCTGAAGTTCGATCAGGCGCTTGGTCTTGCGATCGCTCGCCGAGAAATCAATTTGCGCAGTGTCGCTGCGGGTCCTGGCGTTCAAGTCGGCAAGTTCGCTCATGTGCTCGCCGGCTTTATCAATGCGCGCCTTGGACTTTCTGGTGCGGGCTTTCGCTCCTCGGCGCAGCCACTCGATTTCGGAATGCACCAGATTTTCCAAAGCTTCCTGACGCTTCGACTGGGCATGGAGGAATTCTTCTTTCTTTTCTAGGAATGCGCTGTATTTTCCACGCACCCGCAGCAACCCATCGGGATACACGCGGCTGAGTTCCGCCACCTCTGTGGCGACATTTTCCAGAAAATAGCGGTCGTGACTTACCACCACGCAGGCGAAGGCTGCGTCCTCCAGCAGAGCTTCGAGCCATTCAATGCCGGCAAGATCCAGATGATTGGTAGGTTCGTCGAGCAGCAGGACATCCGGTGCCTGAACCAGCGCCTCCACAATGGCAAGGCGTTTCTGCCAGCCTCCAGACAACGCAGAGGCTTCCGCTTCCAGGTCCTCGAACCCAGCGCGGCCAAGCGTCTCGGCAAAGTGAGCGCCATGTTCCGAGGCGATGTTCTTGGAGCGAACGAGTGCCTTCTCCACTACCGACTGCACGGTTTCCCTGGCCTTGAACTGGGAGTCCTGTTCCACGTAGCTGAGGCGCAAACGCTTGCGGATCGCGACGTTCCCGTCGTCGGGCTTTTCGGTCCCGGCTAGAATCCGCAGCAACGTGGATTTCCCCGAACCATTCGGCCCGATTAAACCAATCCGGCTTGCTTCCGAAACCGTGAAGGACACGTCCTGAAAGAGCGGCTGAGCTCCAAAGGCTTTCGAGATTTTCTGTGCATTGATGATCGGAGGCAACGGCTGCGGGCTCCCAGTTCTTTCCTAAAGGGTACCAGCAAACGCTCGTGGGGCGGCTGCGGACGCAATGAGTCACAGCGCACCTTCCGCAACATGAGTGCCGTCGATGCGATACCCTGCGACCAACCTGCACAGCGCAACCCCAAAACTCTGCCCATCCTGGCGCCTGAATGCCCAAACAGATTATGTCGAGTTCGTTCCAGAACTGACAAAACGTTCAATACGAACCGCTGACTCTTGCCCTATATACGACTTGCGACTAAATGCATTGGCATGGGTCCCCGAGGCAAACTATGCGAAAACTCACTCTCCTGTTTCTGGGAACGCTGATGGCGGCAATTGTGTGGGTGACCCCGGCGGTCATCGCTGGACCCACATCGTCATCAAACGTCGAAAACAGGGCCTCTGGCGGCGGTCACTATCTCGTCGCAGGTTCGCTCGACGTTCAGTTCGCTTTTTCAGCGGTTCAGAATAACGACGGCCACGTTTCAGGAGCGTTTCACGATCGTACTAATGACGGGCTCGGCTTGGTCGATTTCGATGCCGATGTGACCTGTCTTGCGGTGGACCGCGACCTCGGCAGGGCTTGGATCGGTGGACTCATTACTGCCAACCGCTCAACCAGTCCCGACTTCACCGATGCGGTTCATCAACCTGGCCATGACATTTGGTTCCGCGTCCTGGATTCGGGCCAGGAGGCGGACCAGCAAGACCGGAGAACGTTTGTTGGTTTCGAGGGGGCAATCCCGAGCTCTGCGGCCTATTGCGCGTCGCGCCCTTGGGCCCCCGATAACGCGCGAACGTGGCCCGTGACCGGCGGAAACATTACCGTGCAGTAAGCGGTGGCAGGCGGCCTCAGTAACGATGGACGGTGCATCCTAGGCCTCAGTGTCTTCAAATTGCGGCGATCCACAGTTAACGATATGGTGCTGGTAGGAGGGTAGATGCATGTCGCGTGTCATGAAGCACGCACTTGGGCAGCTCTTGACCATCGCCTTTTGCGTCACTACAGTCTCAGCCGCAAGTCCGGCAGCATCGGGCTTTCAGAAGCTCCAGAGTCTTGCAGGCCGTTGGGAGGGCAAAGACTGATCAGGGAAAAGTCGTTACAACGGAATTCAAGTCGGTCGCTGGCGGGACCGCCGTCCGCGAGACTCTTACCGCCTCGGGCATGGATGAAATGTTGACACTCTACAGCGTGGATGGGGAATCAATTCTCTTGACTTACTATTGTCCGACCAACAACCAACCGCGTATGCGTGCTGTTCCGCAGACGAGCGAGATCAGGCAGCTTGTCTTTTCCTTTCAAGATGCGGGAAACCTGCCGAATCTTGCTGTGGGTCATGAACACAAACTGGTTATGGACTTTAGTGACGACAACCACATAACGGAACGCTGGACTTGGCGGCGCGACGGTCACGACACTGACATGGTCTTCCATTTGGCTTGGAAGAAGTAGAAAAGTAGCGAGCGGTGGGTAGGCAGCGTGAGTAACCAAATGAACAGTACGTCTTATCAAGCTGGATTCTCTTCAGCGGGCCGCGGTCCAGAACGCACGCGCCGTGCACCACAAAACGAACTGTGGATAATCTGTCCGAGGTGTGGCTGGCCAAAGCCAACCGGAGTTGCCGGCACTCCGGATGACGTGCCCTATGGCTCACTCGGACGACGCAGACGCCGATGCGATCATTGTGGGGTTCTCATCTCGTGGAGCGCAGAGTTCTGCGACACTCTTTCGGCTTGGCTCCGCATTTCGCGGCTCCATCACTAGACGGACCAGCAACAGCGCGATGACCTTGGGACCCGTCGTCCCCTGGCAGAGCCAGGCCATTATTGCGCGCGGACAGTCGCAGCGACTCATTCAGATATGGTTCGAGATGCCACGCGAAAGGCTGCCGGAGTCATTCCGAACTGTCGCTTGAACCTTCTGGTGAAATGGCTCTGGTCGGCAAATCCGGCAGCGGAAGCAATTTCCGCTAGAGACTGGTCCGGCTTACGTAGACGTTCGGCAGCCCACTCCAGACGCAAGCGGCGAATGTACTGCGCGGCATTCATGCGATACAAGCGGCGAAACTCCCGGTTGAAATGCTCTGGGCTGACTCCCGCGATCTTTCCCAGCTCGCGCAGGGAAGGCCTTTCGAGGAATTGCGCATGGGCATAATCAACCGCCCGCAGCAGCCAGGCTGGACCCGCTCCATGGCTGACACGCTGTGAGCGCGACGCCGCCACCAGCAGCTCCAGGCACAAACTCTCCACTGCCAAAGGCGTCAGGTCGTCCTGCCAGCCAATTTCACGCCGGAGCCGCTCTGCTATCTGGAGCCCGGGAAGCCCGACTCTGATCTGAAAAGCCCCGGCGAGAAGCGACTTGAACGGTTCGAGAAGCCTATCGCTCTGGTCCGGTTGGATGACCACTACATGAGCGCCTTGGCTTCCAAACTGGTTCACATGGCAATCGCCGGCTGGTTCGACGTGTAGCATCGCAGGCGCATTCGCCAATCTGGTGGCACCGACAATAGAATCCCACTCTCCAGCCACGGTAATACCCAATACAGTGCGGTCATGAAAATGCTTTTCTAGCCTGTGCGCAGCCGGGAACTGGGCGTTGGTCACGAGGAATGGACCGCAGGCGATGGTGTCAAATTTCGGACTTCCAAAAGAAACCGGCACGCCGCGAGTGCTGACATCGGCCATTTGGCCGCAAGTCTAGAGAGTTCCTGCGCAGGGTGTCAAACGGTTAGACGGCAGCCGATTCTTAGCAACCGGTGTGCAAATCGCATTAGAACGAGACAGTCTTCCTCTCGTGGGCGGCTCGCATTTTCATCGTTC
>WNFG01001132.1_pt1 | contig 22468 bp, 18 predicted proteins | sample 5400431 | NCBI WGS metagenome assembly WNFG01 (sample SAMN13153346, study PRJNA577476) | soil metagenome | isolation source: 120 cm saprolite under Douglas fir tree site 2 hole 3 replicate 2 | place: USA:California | collected 2015-04-18 | reverse complement strand
TTAGTTTCGCTCTGAGGCGGGTCGCACGGAGGAGTGGGCGCAAGCCCACTTTTTTGTTGGGCCGGTTGGAGTGCACTACAGACCGGCTACGGTCGGGGAGTCTCTGCTTGGATTTGGAGAAGATCCGGGAAGCCGCCGAGCGGGTGGCGCGTTCGGAAGGCCTGGAAATCGTTGACGTCGAATGGAAGATCGGCAAGCAGCGCTTCCTGCGGGTGTACATCGACCGGGTTCCGAAGCCGGTGGGGGAGACCCTTGGCAAGGACTCAGGGCAAGTGAGCGACGCTGCGGGAGCGGTAGAGCCGGCGGTGGCGCCTGACCCCTACCCGAAGATCAGCCACGCGGACTGCGAGCGCGTCAGCAAGCAATTGAGCGTGATCCTGGATGTCGAGGAGCTGATACCCGGGCCGGGATACATCCTGGAGGTCAGCTCGCCAGGGATGGACCGGGCGCTGAACAGGCCGGCGGATTTCGAGCGGTTCAAGGGGCGGCTGGCGAAAATTACGACCAGCGAGCCGGTGGGCGAGGCAAAGTTTTTTGAAGGACGGCTGGCAGGATTTGGCGAAGGAAAAGTCCGCATGGAGCTGAAGGGCAAGGAAGCGCGGACGGTGGAGTTGCCGATCGAGATGATCCGCAAGGCGAATCTGGTGGTGGAGTTTTAGGGACGGAATTCTAGGAAAGCAATATGGCGAATTTGCTGTACCAACAAATTGAGATGCTGAGCCGCGAGAAGCACATCGAGCCGGAAGTGGTAGTGTCGGCGATCGAAGACGCGATGGTGGTGGCGGCGCGAAAGTATTACAAGACGGAAGAGGATTTGCGAGCGAAGTTCAACGCGGAAACCGGCCAGGTGGATGTGTTCTCGGTGCACATGGTCGTCGAAGAAGTGACCGACCCGAAAAAGGAAATCAGCCTGGCGGAAGCGAAAAAAAAGAATCCGGCTGCGGAAGTCGGGACGGAAATACTGGCGGCGAAACCGACGGACGTGCTTGGGCGCATTGCGGCGCAGACGGCGAAGCAAGTGATTCTGCAGAAGGTGCGCGAGGCCGAGCGCGACACGATTTTCAACGAGTATCACACCCGTGTGGGCGAGCTGGTGACGGTGATTGTGAAACGCGCCGAAGGGCCGGACCTGATCGTGGACATGGGGCGAACGGAAGCGCGGCTGCCGAAGCGCGAGCAATCGAAGCTGGAAACGTACAACATCGGCGAGCGGTTGCGCGTGGTGATCAAAGTGGTGGATCGCGCGGCAAAAGGGCCACAGGTGATTGTTTCGCGGGCAGATGCCAGCCTGGTGCAGCGATTGTTCGAGATGGAAGTGCCGGAAATTTACGATGGCACGGTACAAATTCGTTTCGCGGCGCGGGAGGCGGGCGAGCGCACGAAGGTGGCGGTGGCTAGCCGGGACAAGGATGTGGATCCCGTGGGCGCGTGCGTGGGCATGAAGGGCATGCGCGTGCAATCGATCATTCGCGAACTGCGCGGCGAAAAGATCGACATCATTCCGTACAGCGAAGAGACGGTGGCGTTCGCACAAAAGGCGCTGAGCCCGGCGAAAGTGACGCGCGTGCAGATTACCGATCCGGAGAACAAAAAACTGGAAGTGATTGTGGAAGATTCGCAGCTTTCCCTTGCTATCGGCAAGAAGGGGCAAAATGTTAGGCTGGCGAGCAAGCTGATCGGTTGGGACATCGACATCAAGAGCGAGGAAGAGAAGCGCCAGGAAATCGAAGAGCAGATGACGGCACTGACCGCGCCGGTGACGCCGCTGACTTCGCTGGCGGGCGTTGGTGCCAAGACCATCGAGAAGATCGAAGCGGCAGGGATTACCTCCGTCGAGAAGCTCGCGGGAATGACGCCGGAACAACTGATGGAAATTCCGGGCATCGGCGAGAAGATGGTCGACAAGATCTATCAAGCGGTGAACCGCTTCTATGAAAGCGGCACTGAGGCTGCTGCCGCGACGCCTGAAGCCGCTGCGAGTACCGAGGCTCCGGCCCAAGAAAGCGAAGCAGCGATAGTGGAGGCCGCAGAAACCTCGGAAGTCACAGAAACTGCGGAAGCCCCGGAGGCTGTAGAAGCGGCAGAGGAAGCTGAAGCGGCGGCCAAGAGTGCGGCAGAGGCTGCGCCCGCAAGTACGGATAGCCAAGGCGAGCAGGCGGAAAAGGCGAAGTCGTAAAGGGACGCATGACCGACGTAAATCAAGTTCGAATTAATGAGCTGGCCCGGGAACTCGAGGTCAAGGCGAAAGCCATCATTGACCTGTTGCCGGGGTACGGCGTAACAGAAAAGAAGACGCACTCAAGCTCGATCCCGGCTGATGTCGCGGAAAAAGTTCGCAAGAATATTCTTGGGCACGCGGAGGAAGAAGCCAAAGCGGAAGCCTCCGCGAAAGCGGAAAAGGAAGCCAAGGAGGCAGCTGCGAAGGCTGCGCGAATGAGGCCCCCGGCCCCGCCGCAAGCTAGCGTCTCGCCTGCTGCCACGAAACCAGTTGCGCCCGCCGCGCCCGTCGCAAAACCGGCTGCACCGGCGGCTGCGGCTCCAGCGACAGCGGCGCCCGTGGTCCAGAAAGCACCAGCTGCTACTCCTGCGGCTCCCGCGGCGGTGAAACCTGCCGCGGCACCACCGGCCCCGGCGCGAACGCCAATTCGTCCACCGGCGGTACCGCCTTCTGCCGCGCGGCCTACCGCTCACACGGGCGCGCAACCATCTACGGTGCGTCCTGCGGCGGCCGCGCCTAGCGCCTCCCCGGCGCGTCCCGGCGGTGCTGCCAGACCTAGCAGTCCAGGTCGACCTCTGCCCACAGGGAATCGAGGCCCTTTGCCTACCGGCAATCGCGGGCCCATGCCTGACGCGTCGCGAGATTCACGCCCGAGCGGACCGCGTCCCGGTCAGCCGATGCGTCCGCAGCAACCCGGCCAGGGGCGGCAGCTCACACCACGCTCCGGAGCGGGCGGAGCACCAAGTCGGCCTTTTGATCAACGCCGCGGACCCATGCCGACGGGAACGCGTCCTGGACCACGTGCACCAGGTCGTCCCGGCATGTTGCCGCCATTTCCGGAGAGGTTGCCGCCCAAGGCGGAGCCGGGAAAACCGCTCTATACGAGAAAGCCGCCCCAGCGCCAACGTCCCGTGGTGGACAAACGGGAGCAGGAGGGCGAGCGCAAGCTGCATCCGACACGTCAGCGACCGGGAGCGGGACGCGGGGGTGTGGCCGCAGTGATCGCACCGCCGGAGCCCCGCCCTCCGCGCGAAGTGACCATCACCGAAGGCATCACGATTCGTGAACTTGCGGAAAAACTGGATGTGCGCGCAAAAGATCTGTTGAAGAACCTGCTCGATCGCGGCGTGTTCGCCAGCATCAACCAGGCGCTGGACGTTCCCACGGCCACCACCCTCGCGGAATCGTTTAGCGGTGTAGTTAGCGTCGTCTCTCTCGAAGAAGAGATGGTGTTGGAAGTTGCCAAGGAAGAAACCAAGGAGAGCCTGAAGCCTCGGCCGCCGGTCGTGACGGTGATGGGCCACGTCGACCATGGCAAGACAAGTTTGCTGGATGCCATCCGCCAGGCGGACGTGGCGGCTGGCGAAGCCGGCGGCATCACGCAGCACATTGGGGCGTACAAAGTCGTCGTTAACGAACGTGCCGTAGTGTTTGTTGACACACCGGGTCACGAGGCATTTACGCGCATGCGTGCGCGTGGCGCAAAGGTGACCGACATCGTGGTGCTTGTGGTCGCCGCCGATGACGGCGTCATGCCGCAAACCAAGGAAGCGATCGACCACGCCAAGGCTGCCAAGGTGCCGATCATCGTGGCGATCAACAAGATCGACAAGCCGGAAGCACAAATCGATCGCGTCAAGCGCCAGCTCGCCGACGTGGGCTTGATGTCTGCCGACTGGGGCGGCGACACGGAATTTGTGGAAGTTTCCGCGAAACAGAAAAAGGGCATCGAGAAATTGCTGGAAACCATCTTGCTCGTCGCTGATTTGCGCGAGCTCCGGGCCAATCCGGACGCTCCCGCGACCGGCACGGTGCTTGAATCGCGCGTGGACAAGGGCCGTGGCCCGGTGGCTACCATCCTGGTGCAGAACGGCACGCTGAAGTCTGGAGACTTTTTCATCTGCGGATCGGTGTTTGGCAAGGTTCGCGCGATGTTTGACGATCGCGGCCGCGTGGTCGCGGATGCGCCTCCGTCTACCCCTGTTGAAGTTCTCGGATTGCAAGGAATACCGGACGCCGGCGACCTCTTTCAGGTCACCGATGAAGCCAAGGCGCGGCACATCGTCGAATACCGGCAGGGCAAGCAGCGCGATGCGGCGATGGCGCGCATCAGTGGGTCGCGCATCACGCTGGACCAACTCCACGAACAGCTCAAGGCTGGCGACGTCAAGGAATTGGGTATTGTGATCAAAGCTGACGTGCAGGGCTCGGCTGAAGTTCTTAGCGAAATGCTTCCAAAGCTTTCGACCGACCAGGTGAAGCTGAAGATCATCGGTTCGGGCGTTGGCGCGGTGACGGAAAACGACGTGCTGCTAGCCTCGGCATCCGGCGCGATCGTGATCGCCTTCGGAGTGCGGCCGGACCGCAAGGCATTGGACCTGGCGCAGCAGGAACATGTAGACATCCGCACGCATACGATCATCTACGAAGTTTCCGACGAGTTGAAGAAGGCCATGGAAGGCTTGCTTGAGCCGGTTGTCACGGAGACGTACCTGGGACGCGCGGAAGTGCGCAATACGTTCCGTGTCAAGGGAGCGGGCACGGTGGCTGGCTGCTACGTGGTCGACGGGATCCTAAAGCGCGAGGCGCAGGTGCGAGTGCTGCGCGATGGTGCAGTGATTTACACCTCGAAGCTCAGCTCGCTGAAGCGCTTCAAGGATGACGCCAGCGAAGTACGCACGGGTTTTGAATGCGGCGCCGGCGTTGCTAATTTCAATGACATCAAGGTCGGCGACATCCTTGAATGTTTTACGGTCACGAAGATAAGTGCCGCGGAAGCCGCCGGACAGAGCGGCGGGTCCGCCGGAAAGAAATAGACCGCCTAACTGTCCTCCGGAGCCGCACATGCCGGTCGGCTTGCTCACCCTCGAGCTGCACATCCCTGACGCGCAATCGTTGAAGGACAAACGGCAGGTTTTGCGCAGCTTGAAGGACAAGCTGCGGCGGGAGTTCAACGTGGCCGTGGCGGAGCTGGAGCATCACGAGGCGTGGCAGCGCTCGGTAGTGGGAATCGTGACGCTCTCCAATGAAGAGAAGCACGTCCAGGAAGTGCTGCAGAAAGTCTTGGATGAGGCGGATCGCATTCTCGGCTCCTTTTTGATCAACCAGGCCGTCGAAATCATCTAGAAAGTGCGTCAGAGAAGACGATGAGTCCAGCAAGTCACCGGCACGAACGCGTGGGCGAGGAGATCGCTCACGAAATCAACGCGATGCTCGCGGGTGAACTGAAAGATCCGCGGCTCGAAGGCAGCGTGACCGCCAGCGAAGTACGTGTGCAGCCGGACATGAAGCACGCGCGGGTTTTCATAAACGTGCAGGGAACGAACAAGGAACAATCCGACGCCATCAAGGCGCTGGAACATGCTTCCGGATACATCCGGCGCGAGCTCGTCGAGCGGCTGCAGCTTCGTCGCGTGCCGGAGCTGCACTTTACGCTGGACCTCTCGCAGGAGCATGTAGAGCGCATCGAGCGGCTTCTGAAAGAAATGAAAAAGGACAAGCCCTCCGCAGCAGAGCAGTAATGAGCTTTGGCTCTTAGTCGCGAGAAAGAAACTTTGGCAGAATATGCTCCGGGGAATCGGCCTTGTTTCGTTCTCCGGCCCTTCGGAAGTTTGTTCTAGCCAGATGTCTTCGTGGCCACACGTTCATGGCATCCTCTTTCTGAATCTTGCGAAACTGAAGATTTATGACTGACAACTACTAGAATGCCACGCCAGCCACAGCCGGCGCCGTTTGACGGCGCACTCGTAATCAATAAGCCGAAGGGAAAGACGTCGCACGACGTTGTGGATGCGGTGCGGCATCTGGCAGGGTTCCGGCAGATCGGGCACCTGGGCACGCTCGATCCGCTGGCGACCGGGGTCCTGGTGTTACTGCTTGGACGCGCTACACGGCTGGTGCAGTTTTACAGCGGGCGCCGCAAGCGCTACTCGGCGGGTTTTCGCTTCGGTTTTGCGACGGATACCTACGATTCCGAGGGCCAAGCGCAGGGGCCGGATAGCGCACCTTTGCTGGATGCGGCGGTGTTGGAACGATTAGCCGCGGAGCGCATCGGGCGATTCGAACAGGTGCCGCCCTCGTTTTCCGCGAAGAAAGTGCATGGGCGCCCGGCCTACGAACTCGCGCGCAAAAAGCAGCCGGTCGAGCTGAAGGCCGTCGAAGTCGAGCTTTTCAAATACCAGCTGCTCGAAATGGAAGGCCGCATCGCGCGTTTCGTCATCGAGTGTTCGTCGGGCACTTACATTCGTTCACTGGCGCACGAGATGGGGCAGAAGCTCGGATGCGGCGCGCATCTGGCGGAAATCACGCGGACCGCCGTCGGAGAATTTTCACTGGACCAGGCCATCCCGCTGGAGGAACTTGCGGAGGCGAAGCAGCAGGGCAAATTCGCGGATTGCTTGATCCGTCTGGAAAATCTCCTGCCCAATTTGCCGTGCGCAAACGTTCTTCCGGTGGTTGAGAAGCGCGTGCGCCATGGCTCCAAGTTCAATGTTTCGATCGCGCAGATCCAACCGGGCCGCGCTGAGCCGCCGCCGGGTGCCACGATGCAGTTAGATGGCGGCCAACCAAAGGCGCCGCGCTTGCGCGTTTTCGGCCAGCAGGACAAGCTCATTGCCATAGCAGAAGCCGTCGTGCCTCGGACCTACCAGCCGATTGTAGTATTTGAACCGCTGCCGTAGAAATTTCGCCAATTACAGCTATTCATGCGGATAGAGTCGCGCATTGGTTTAAGGGGCCCTTGATTATGGCTGAGGCTGTGGAGAGGGAGACTGAAGTGTGCCGGGACCGGCTGTTCTGCCGCCAGTGGCATCGCCCCGGCCGGCAAAAATCGTTCGCGTAAGATGGTCCGCCGCGCGCAGTCTGCGTGGGGTGATGAGAATCAGGAGTTCGGTGTCCTGCAGCGAATTGTTCCTCCGCCCGAACCCATAGCCCGCAGCTGGTATTTCCGCGAAGCCCGGCAAGCCGGTAATCGCGCGCGTCTCTTCCGTATCGGTGAGCCCGCCGAGCAGCGTCGGTTCGTCTTCTTTGACGCGTACGGTTTGCGTCAGTGTGCGGTTGGAGATAATGGGAATCCCGTTCACGCTGCTGCCGGAGAGCGCACGAATTTCAAATTCGAGCTGCAGGGTCACTTCGTGGTTGGGATGCATGGCAGGCGTGGCCTTTACTTTTACGCCGAGGTCGATGTATTCGGAAGCAGGATAGGGCTGCTGCGTCAACCCGGAACCTGAAAACAGACTCGCCGGGCTCAAGACCACAGTGACGTCGCCTGCGGCGCCGGACACATTGTTGGTGATGGCCACATCGGGAAAGCCGCCGCTCACCAGTTGCGCCGCGATGATCGCGGTGGGAGTGGACCCTGACGGCCCTGCAGGTGGTTCGAATCCGAGTGTTAAGAGCCCTGCGGCGACACCAAAAAATACTCGAACCGTATTCGTATCTCCGCCCGTGACGGCGATGTCGGCATGGCCATCTTGATTGAAGTCGGCGAGGGCAATCCCGGTGGGATTTGCGGCCGTGGTGAGCGGCGAATTCGGTCCCGCAAGGAAGGTACCGTCGCCATTGTTCAATAGCACAGTAACGGAATTATCCGTCTTGTTCACGATTGCGAGATCGGGGCTGGAGTTTCCATCCAGGTCTCCGGAAGCAACAGCAACGGGCAATGTTCCCACGGTAATCGGCGAGCCGGAGAACTTCGTGAAGGTCCCGTCGCCTTTCCCTTGTAGAACCACAACGTTGCCTTGGGCCACGGATGGATTGGCGAGCGTTGTCTGGTTGACGATGGCGAGATCGGGCTTGCCGTCGGCGTTGAAGTCAGCAACGGTCATGGCGACTGGTCCGCGGACGCCCGTGGGGAGAGCAAAGGGAGAGCCCTTCACCGCAGTGAAAGTGGAATTTCCGTTCCTGTCAATGCCTCCCAGAAAAACTGAAAAAGTGTTGTCGGTGAAATTGGCCACGGCGAAATCTTGGTGGCCGTCGCCGTTGAAGTCTGCGGTAACGATGGCGCTCGGTTGAGCACCAACCGGGATGGAGGTGGCAGGCGTCTTAAAGGTGTCGTCGCCATTGCTAAAAAGGATCTTAACGTTGTTTGCGGTAGGGTCGGTGATAAGGAGATCGTGAAAGCCGCTGGACGTGAGCACCGCGGATGCGATGGCAGGCGCGCTCGCCGGAGCTGTGGTGCGCTTCGCACCCAGCGAAATGGGAGAATTCGTGGCCTCGACGAATGACCCGGGTTTGCCACTCTGATTTAGGAGGATGGTCACGGAATTGTCCAACTGGTTTACCGCGGCGATGTCTAGTATGCCGTTGTTATGAAAATCGGCAGCGATGAGGGCCACCGGGCCAGCGCCGGCCGCATAGGAAGTGCTAGGGAAGGGATTGCTCGCGCCGCCTGGATTTGCCACGGCGCTCGACGTGCCAAGGCTGCCGGAGAGCAACGCGAGGGTGACGGGGAAACGATCACCCACGAAGAACGTTGCCGGCTTGCCGTCCTGAGCGCGGAGCAGAACCTGCCGTCCGCTATGCACCAGGGAAAGGGCATTGGAAAAATCCAACGCAGCTCCGGGCAGCGTCAGAAGAAACGTGGTCTTGCCTCCGCCCACGGCAACCAGCGGCGGAATCAGTGAACCGAGCGATGTGGCCCCCGCGTTTACCGCCGTACCGAAGATGCCTGCCAGGAGCGTTTGCAGCGCCGTAAGATTGCTGGCCTGCGTCAACTTGCTGAGCAAATTGGACGGGATGGTGAAGAGCTGCGCCTTTGAGGGTGTTTGAACGCCGAGTTTCCGGGCAGTGTTGCGATCCACCTCAAGGAGCTCGATCTCCAGCATCACCTCGCCGCGCGCTTCTTCCACCTGCCGGATCAACTCTCCGGCAACGGCCAGACGCTCCGGCGTGTCGCGAATGGTAATGGTGCGGCTGCGCGCGTCCAGCTCGATGTGCGTGGCCCCGGTCATCTCGCGCAGGATGCGGAGCATTTCCGTCACGTCTTCCGGGCTGGCGGCACCGGAAAGCGGAAAAGTCTGCTGGGCCTCAAGGGCATATTGGCGGCGCTTCTCCTGGGTGTCCGGGGTGACAAAGATGAGAGTCGGATTCAGCGCGCGCCAGAACGTCGCCGTTTGCGCGCTCAGGATCGAAACGGCCGTGAAAAAATCCACATCGTCGAGGCGAAGGCGTACCGTTCGCGAACTTAAGTCCGGATCGAAAACGGCTTTGATGCCGAACGCGGCGGCTGCCTGTTCGAAGACCGTCTTCGTGTCGCCGCGCAGGTCCAGGTTGTGTTTTTCGGCCGTGGGCAGAAGCTTTGGCAGGCCGGAGATTTCCGTCGCTAGTTTTGCAGGTGGCTCGTCTGCCATCGTTTTCATTTGGGCGAGGCGCTCGGCCACGATGGTATCTCCCGGATCGATCCGCAGGGCGGTAAATAACTCGTCGGTGGCCTGATCCATGTGGCCTGCCAGGGCCTCACGCTCGGCGGCCTCGGTATGCACACGGACCAGCCTGGAGCGCATCGCCGCTGCGCGTTCTGCGTTGGCGGTATCCTGCGGCGCCAGCAGCGCAGCCTCTTGATAGGCCGCCAGCGCCTCCTCGAGCCGTCCAGCCGCCTCGGCTTTGGCCCCGCGCTCTGAGGCCTTCTGGGCCCGCTTGGGATTGGGTTGTTCCATGCCGGCAGGGGACGGTGTGGTTGCTGGCGCCTGCGAACGCATCGGTACACACAGGAGCAGACCGGCCGAGAATACGGAGGCAGCTTGGCGAAGGGTGCGCATGAGCAGCGAACAGGATAACCTATTCGTGACCGGATGAAAGCGGACCAACTTGGTCCGGTTGACGGAAGACTATGGCTGCGGTACACTTAAATCGTTGTTGCAAATGATTAACAACTGGAGTTCTCGTGCTCTCGGCGTTTCTCCTTGCCCTTCGCGAAGGCGTTGAAGCTTCTCTCGTCGTCGGCATCATCCTTGTCTATCTCTCCCGGACTGGACGCGGGCAGCTGGCGCGCTTTGCCTGGTACGGCGTGGCGGCGGCAGCCTCACTCAGCCTCGGAGTTGCGGTGGCCCTGGAACGCTTCCGAATCAGCGAAGACGGATTCGAGGGGCTGCTGCTCCTGGTGGCTTCCGTGTTCGTAGTTACGATGATCGTATGGATGAACCGCGTTGCGCGCCACCTGAAAAAAGAAATTGAGCAAAAAGTCGAGGCGTATGCCGGACGCACGGGCAGCGCCGCGGGCTGGGGGATTTTTCTATTCGTGTTCCTGATGGTCTTGCGCGAGGGCGCCGAGTTGGCGCTGATCCTGCGTGCGGTGGAACTCTCGAGCGAGGGGTTGCAAACCTGGATCGGGACGATTGTGGGCATTGGGGCGGCCGTGGCCGTCGGTGTGTTTTTCTTCAAGGGCACTTTGCGTATTCCGCTCCATCGGTTTTTTGCCGCGACCAGCGCCATTCTGATGCTGGTGGCATTTCAGCTCGCGCTGACGGGATTGCATGAGCTAAGCGAAGCCCGCTGGCTCCCTTCGAGTAAGCAAGAAATGGCGCTGATCGGCCCCATCGTGCGCAACGAGCTGTTTTTCTTCGTGCTTATTTTTGGGGCCGCGGCGCTGCTGGTGGTGCGCGAGTGGCAGTCGGAGTCACACGCCAGGGCAGCAAAAGAAGCTGCCGGCGAAGCGGAGAAGAGATTGCTCGAAGCACAGAATCGCCGCCAGCAGCGGTGGATGATTGCTGCGGCGAGTGCGTGCCTGGTGGTGATTCTGGTGCTGACCGCGGATTTTATTTATACGCGTGCGAATTCCGCTCCGCCCTCTGCACGGGCGGTTGTGGCCACGGGCAATGAAGTGCGCATCCCGATCAATGAAGTGCAAGACGGCACTCTGCACCTGTACACGGTCAACGCCGGGAATCAGTCGATGCGATTCCTGATTATCAAGAAACCGAATGGCTACGGCACGGCACTGGACGCTTGCCGGATTTGCGGCGCGGAAGGGTATCGCCAGGACGGACAAAATGTCATCTGCCGGCACTGCGGCTCGGCTATCTATGTGCCGTCGGTGGGAGATCACGGGGGTTGCAACCCGATCGGTGTTCCGTCGCATGTGGAGGGTGGCGAGCTGACCATCGATATTTCATCATTAACGCAAGCTGCGAAGGAGATTCCTCAGTAGGGCACACTCGATTTATCGTGTCCCTACACGGGCTGCCGCGAACCCATGTTCCTGCGACTTGTTGCCGATTCCTTTGGGCGACGCCCACGCCACAAGCTTCTCACCGGCGCGGCGCTGGCTCTGGGCATGGGCGTAGCCACCGCGGCGCTGAGCGTTTCGCTCGATGTGGGGGACCGGCTGGCGAAGGAGTTCCGCAGCTTGGGAGCGAATCTTCTCGTTACGCCGCAGGCCGATTCGCTGCCGCTCGAAATCGGCGGCGTCGATTATCGCCCCGTAAACGCTGGCGCGTACCTCCCCGAATCCGACCTGCCGAAGCTGAAGAAGATTTTCTGGCACAACAACATTATGGGGTTTGCGCCAGTTCTTGAAGTACCTGCGAAGGCCATGGTAAGCGGTCGCGACGACGTACTGGAGCGGAGCGCGAACCCGCTTTCATGGCCAACTATTCCTCTAATTGGCACTTGGGCGAGCCATGCGATTCACTTGGAAGATGGGAGGGGCTTCGAGACGGGAGTCGAGAGAACCAACCCGTGGTGGCAATTGATGAAAGGTCGATGGTTTACAGAAGGCGCGCGGGAATGCGTGGTGGGCAAGAACCTTGCGCGAAAGGCAGGAAGTCATGTTGGGGGCAAGTTCGTTCCGGGATTGCCAATGGGGGACAGTCTAGTTGTGTACCGTGGAGGAAATGAAGCACCGCTATTCTTGAAGGCGGTGGGAATTCTCGATAGTGGGGGTCCAGAAGACGATGTCGTTATCGTTCCGCTTTCAATTGCTCAGCAACTCGCTGCCAAGCCCGGCCAATATCGCAAGTTGTATGTCAGCGCTCTGACCAAGCCGGAAGATGCCTCCGCGAAGCGGGACCCAAAGTCGTTCACGCCGGCGGAATACGACCGGTGGTTTTGCACACCTTATATTTCCTCGATCGCGTTTCAAATTCAGCAGGAATTGCCGGGAACCGATGTGCGCGTGATCCGCCGCGTCGCGGAGGGCGAAGGCCAGGTCCTTACGCGTGTTCGTATGTTGCTGTGGTTGGTCACTGGCGCGGCGCTGCTGGCTGCCGCGCTGGCTGTGGGCGCGTCGGCGGCAGCTTCTGTGATTGAGCGGCGTACGGAAATCGGTTTGATGAAGGCGCTCGGGGCAGGTTCGGGCACGGTTGGGTTTTTGCTCGCCGCAGAGCAACTTTTGCTCGCGCTTGTCGGTGGCGGCATCGGCTACGCGCTTGGAATCATTCTGGCACGCATGCTCGGGCAGAAGATTTTTGGGGCTGCGCCAGAGCCTTCTCTCATTGTTTTTCTTGTGGTGATCGCGCTTGCCGCCGGCGTCACGCTGCTCGGCAGCGCATTGCCGTTGCGCCGTGCTTCGCGCTACGAACCGGCGCCTATTCTGCGAGGCGAATGATGGCTAGCTACCGCACGGCCAATCGAGCCATGTTTTGGCGCATCCTCCGCCGACTTCTCGGCGCCAACCGTGGCCGCCTGCTCGTTATTCTGCTAGCCCTTGGTGCCGGGGCTGCCGTTACCGCCGCGCTTTTCAATCTCCAGATTGACGCCAAGCGCCGCCTTACCACTGAATTCCGCAGTTTCGGAGCAAACGTCATCATCGCGCCGGCCAGTACTGGCCAGGCTTCAGGAACAGCGACCATCTCTGAAACTCTGTTAGAGCACTTTCCAAACCAAACTTCCCTCCGTTCGATTCCTAGGGCAGCGTTTCTCTATGCCATTGCAGGTGTCACAGCTTTCAGTGGCGAAGGAACGGACGGCACCAAGCTCGGGACCGCACCTGTTGTCATTGCCGGTTACCGTTTTCTGGCCGACGATCTAAAGCAAATAGTCCCCCATCAAGTGATCGAAGGTGACAATGCGGTCATTCTTGATTCGGAAACATGCGAAATCGGGGAAAAAGTCGCTTCGCAATTTCATCTTCACGTCTCAGCGGTATTGAAATTAAAGACTGAGAAAGCTGAGGTAAGTTGCGTGGTTTCGCAGGTTAGGAGTTTTGGAGGTATTGAAGACGGTCAGATTTTCATACCATTGAAAACCGTTCAGCGTCTTGCTGGGTTGCCGCAGCAAGTCAGCTTGATTGAGGTCGTTGTGCCCGGCACCCCGGCGCAGATCGAGCACTATCTAGACGACCTTCGAAATCAATTCCCCGACGCTGAGGTACGTCCAATCCGGCAATTCACGGAGGGCGAAGCGAAAGTTTACGACCGCATCAGTGGGTTGCTGACGGCAACGGTGGCGATTGTGCTGCTGCTCACCGGACTTTGCGTGATGGCGGCGATGACCAACGTGGCCATGGAGCGGAAGATGGACGTTGGCTTGATGAAAGCCATCGGCGGCTCGATGCGGCGCGTGCTGCGGCTGTTCCTTGCGGAGGCAGCACTGCTAGGGCTGGTAGGAGGCGTCATCGGCGCGGGGTTGGGAATTGTTCTTTCGATGGGATTGGGAAAAGCGGTGTTTGGCGTAGCGGCGCGTCCGCGGCTGATTGTGTATCCTGTAGCTGTGGCGTTGACAATCATCGTAGCCATTCTCAGTGCTTTTCCGCTGCGGCGGTTGGCGAGCATTCGGCCTGCTTCGGTATTTCGAGGTGAGGCATGAGCTCCCTCGTTCAGGCGCAGGCTCTCACCGGTTCACCGCAAGTGGTCATCGAAAATCTGACCAAGCAGTATGGCACGCTCTGCGCGCTTGGCGGCGTCAGCTTTGGCGTAAACAGCGGCGAATGGGTCGCGCTTATGGGCCCTTCGGGCTCCGGAAAAACTACGCTCATCAACATCCTCGGCGGCTTGGACACGCTGACCTCCGGCCGCGTGGTCGTGGACGGCGTTGATCTCTCCAATCTCAGAGAAAATGAGCTGGTTCGCTACCGCGCCGAGAAAGTTGGTTTCGTTTTCCAGCAGTTTCACCTCGTGCCGTATCTCACGGCCGTGGAAAATGTAATGCTGGCGCAGTATTTCCACAGCGTTACGGATGAAAATCAGGCCGCGGAAGCGCTTAGGCGCGTCGGTTTGGGCGACCGCCTAACCCATCTTCCCGCCCAGCTTTCCGGCGGCGAGCAGCAACGCGTGGCCATCGCGCGCGCACTCATCAATCAGCCGAAGCTGATTCTGGCCGACGAGCCGACCGGCAATCTTGATGAAGCCAACGAAGACGTCGTGCTTCAGATTTTCCGCGAGCTACACAACGCGGGTCACACGATCTTAATGGTGACGCACGATCCGGATATTGCACGCCAAGCCGACCGCCGCATCGAGCTGGCCCACGGGCATCTGCATTTCGATACGTTACAGCACGGCCCGAGTCATCCGCTCAATTGCCCTCTTGCAGACACTGCGGACTGCTGCACTTCCGTTTCAACCGACGATGAAATCCGCTTCGATCACCTGCTCGAACAAATTTGGGTTTGCGGCGAAGAAGGGAAGCCGGCACAAGCTGAGCGACTGCATGCCTCGGGGCCGGCCGGGAAACTCCCCGTGGTCTCAGAGGAGCCCGCCACCCGTGTTCTCTCCCGCATGTCGGATCTACATTTGGTACAGATGGAAAACGGCGAAGTGCAGCTTACCCCTGTAGGCAGCCAGCGTGCGCGCGACGTTGTCCGCCGCCACCGCCTGGCCGAACGCCTCTTCAAGGACACGTTTTCCATTGAGGATTCCGAAGCACACACGCAAGCCTGCAAGTTCGAACACATCATCAGCCCGGAGTTGGACCAGCGCATCTGCACGTTTCTTGGCCATCCGAAGACCTGCCCCCATGGGAATCCCATTCCGCCGGGCGATTGTTGCAACGGCAAGTCCAAGAGCTGATCGCGTAAAGCCAACAATGCCAACTCCACCGGACCCACGGAAAAAACCGAGCAGCATCAAAGTGCACGTCTCGAGCGGCGCTGGTGTGGACATCACTTGGGCTGACGGCCACTCCAGCCACTACGAATTCACGTATTTGCGCGAAGAGTGCCCCTGCGCCACATGCAACGACCTGCGCGAAAAGAAGCAGTCACATGGCCCTGCCGCTCCAACTCTGCTGTCATCACCGGCCCTACCGATGTTCAAGCCGAAGCCGAGGGCCAAAGCCGCCACACAAGTGGGCAACTACGCGATTCAACTTAGCTTCTCTGACGGTCATTCCACTGGCATCTATAGCTACGACCATCTCCGCAGCATCTGCCCCTGCGCCGAATGCGCCAAAGCCTTCCGCACGGCGTCGGCTGGCTAATATTTCATAGCTCGCCCAGGCTGGACCGGCTATCCTCTAGCGTTTTCATCTTTGTTCTCAGAGAAAACGTGTCATCAACGCTTATTACACTCCGGCAGTTGTTTCTTTCCTCGTTTTTGTGGAATCCTCGGGACAGATTTGCGTGGTCCTTTTTACCGAACGAGGTGGCCCATGGCCTGCGACCTTCAAGAATTGAAGCACGTTCCGCTTTTTGCGCTTCTAGATGACGAGGAAGCCGCTGTTCTCGCTAGTCAAGTCGAAATGAGACGATTTGCTCCACGACAACGCATCTACAAGATAGGTGATCCCAGCGGGCTAGCCTACGTGATGATCTCCGGCCGGGTTCGCGTCTCAACCGTTGACGAAGATCATCAAGAGGTTACTGTCGATGAGCCGGCTCACGGCGAGTTTTTCGGGTTCGCCTCTATGCTTGAAAAGACTCCTCATCAAACCGATGCGATTGCACTCGAGGAGACGACGTGTCTTGAAGTCTCCCGCGACGACATTGCCGTTCTGCTTCAGCGCAAACCTCATGCGGGCATGGACATGCTTACCGTCCTCGGCAAGCAATTTCACGCCTCCCAGCAACTGGTGCGCCTCCGGGCCAATCGCCATCCCAACGAAATCATCGAAGAGGAGGCTGCCTTTGGCGAACGCGTCGCCGATTCGGTCAGTCAATTCGGCGGCTCGTGGACGTTTATCATCACGTTTGCAGTCATTGGCAGCGTCTATACGGCGGTGAACATACTCTTGGGAAAAACCGCCTGGGATCCCTATCCCTTCATTCTTCTCAATCTCTTTCTTTCGTTACTAGCCGCGATCCAGGCGCCCGTCATCATGATGAGCCAGAATCGCCAGGATACGAAGGATCGCCTGCGCGGCGAACTCGATTTCGACGTGAACCGCCGCGCCGCTTCCGACATTCAAGGCCTGGCACGAAAGCTCAATCTCCTTGGCGAGAAGATAGGCGACATCGAAGAACTGCTTCGCGAAAAACACTCCGGTAATGTGCATCCTGGCCCCACTATCTAGGCTGGAGCTGGCGAGATTTTGGAGCGGTGCGCGGGGTCTCCACCTAGACTTCGCTCCTGAAAAATGCGACGATTTCAACCTACAAGGTAACGAAACCCATACATGAGCAGCACTCCTAGCAGCTCTGCTGCAGCAGGCAGCCGGGGCAACGGTATTCCGCGCGTCATCGTCGCCACTACGGCCCTCCTGACATTCATTTCCTTCTGGCGAGCGGCAGCGATTGTCCTCAACGACCTGGCCTCCTCGGCTTACTATGCAGGCGGCGAGGCCGAAGGGTACATCGGCAAGACCGCTCCGTGGTTCATCCTCGCCATCATGCTGTTTTCCTACGCCGTGCGCGCGGTGTACGTAGAAAGCTGCAGCATGTTTGTGCGCGGTGGCGTCTATCGCGCCGTGAAAATGGCTCTCGGCAGTACCTTAGCGAAATTCAGCGTCTCCGCGCTCATGTTTGACTACATCCTGACTGGACCGATCAGCGGGGTCGCGGCGGGCCAGTATTTAGCCGGCCTTATCAATGATCTCTTGCAGTATTTCCACGTGAGCGGCCCGCTCTCTGGGGGCAGTGTCGATTTCATCGCAGCAAGCTTCGCCATTGTCGTCACGCTTTATTTCTGGTGGCAGAACACCAAGGGCGTTGCCGAGTCCAGCGAAAAAGCCCTGCACATCATGAAGCTGGTCACCGTGATGGTGGTGTTTCTCATCGCCTGGTGCATCTACACAGTGGCGGTGCGCCATTCCGCATTGCCTCCCCTGCCTCACCCGCGCAACTTGAGGCTGAGCGCCAGCGCACTCGGATGGCTCGCGCACAGCAGCCTCCCTCACACGTTTGGAGTCCTCGCCATTTTAATCGCCCTGGGCCATTCCGTACTGGCCATGAGCGGCGAGGAATCGCTCGCTCAGGTCTACCGCGAGATTGAGAGCCCCAAGCTGCCGAACCTCAAGAAAGCCGGGCTGGTCATCTTCGTCTACAGTCTGGTGTTCACCTCTCTTGTCTCCTTCTTTGCGGTGATGATCATTCCGGACGATGTCCGCCAGCACTTTCTCGAGAACTTGATTGGCGGACTGGCGATGAATCTCGAAGGACCTTTAATCGCGCGTCTGATTTTTCACGCTTTCGTCGTTGTGGTCGGAACCTTAATCCTGGCGGGCGCTGTAAACACCGCAATCGTCGGCTCGAACGGTGTGCTGAACCGTGTTTCCGAAGACGGAGTGCTCAGCGCCTGGTTTCGCCAGCCGCACCGGCGCTTTGGCACCAGCTATCGCATCATCAACATCGTTGTGGCGCTGCAGGTCATTACCATCATCATCAGCCACGGCGATGTGACTTTCCTCGCGAACCTGTATGCGTTCGGTGTGATCTGGAGTTTTGCGATGAATGGGCTCGCGGTCCTCGTTCTCCGCTACACCAGTCCCGGCCAGCGAGAATTTCAAGTTCCGTTCAATTTCACGATTCGCGGCGTGCAGATACCGGTTGGGCTCGGGCTCATCACGCTGACCTTGTTTCTGATCGCCGTCGTAAACCTGTTCACCAAGCCCATCGCCACGATGGCCGGCGGCGCCTTTTCCGTCCTCCTCTACATTGTATTCACGATTTCGGAGCGCCGTGGCAGACGTGGCGGTGCAGCTCACGTCGAGATGGACCAGTTTAATCTCGAGTTGGAAGGGGAACTAACCCCCGAGGCTGTGGGTGCGCGCCCCGGCAACATGCTCGTCCCGATCAGCAATCACTACGCGCTCTATCACCTGGGGAACGTGCTGGACCGTATCAAGCCCGGCCGCCGCGACGTGGTCGTGCTCCACGTGCGGCTCCTGCGCCGCTCCGCTTCCGGAGAAAACGAACTGGACGCCGATCAGCTTTTCGGCAGCATCGAGCAGCACCTCTTCTCCCAGGCCCTGTCGATGGCGGAAAAACGTGGCAAATCCATCCGCCTCGCGGTGGTCGCGGCCAACGATTTGTGGGACGGTATCCTGCGCGCCGCGACATCCTTGCAATCCAGCACAATTGTTGTGGGGCGCTCGACAAAAGAATCAAATGAAGAGCAAGCGCGGCAGATCGGGGAAGCTTGGGAAAAGCTTGGCGACCCCAAGCCGCAATTCAACCTTGAAATCCATTTGCCCAACGGCGACAAGCTTTACAAAGTCCTCGGACCGCACGCGCCGAACCTCACGGCCAACGAAGTGAATCTTCTCCACCGACTTTGGTTGCGTTTCAGCGATGCCGTCGCGCCCCTGGAGATCCATCATCACGACGTTGTTCACTTCGCCCTGGAAGAAGTGAAAAAAGAGGTGGACGAGGGCCACGAAGACATGGTCGTCAATCGCCTGCGGGCGCATCTTGAAGCCAACCAGAAGAAGAAAGCTCCAAAGGCCTGAAGCAATCAATATGCAGTTCTTAGTTTTTGGTTCTTGGTCCGCGCTTGCATAGAAAGTGTGGCTTTGTCCGTAAAACAGCCAGTCCATAGTTCGTAGTTCCCAGGCCAGTTTCGAACGGACTTCTTACCGGCAGCACGCTCTACCGAACACCCAGAACTTAGGACGAATCACGGGCCGCAGTTGGCGGCCTCAAACCAGCTGTGACGTGCAATGTCCGCAGCGTTTGGCCGCGATGGGAATCGGCATGGCGCACTGCGGACAGTCCTTTGTCGTGGGCGCCGCTGGGGCCTCCGGCTTTTTGGTCCAACGGTTCATTTGGTGTACCACGAGAAATACGGCAAAGGCGACGATAAGGAAATTGATCACCGTGTTCAGAAAAAGTCCGTAGTTGAGCGTCAGTGCGCTGTGGGCTTTCGCCTCTGCCAGCGATTTGTAAGCTTCGCCGCCCAGATTGATGTATCGGTCAGAAAAGTTCACGTGGCCGAGCAGCTTCCCAATCGGCGGCATGATCACATCTTCCACCAAAGACGAAACGATCTTCCCGAAAGCTGCGCCGATAATGACGCCGACCGCCAAGTCCATGACGTTTCCACGCATCGTAAACTCTTTGAATTCCTTCAGCACGGTTTTTCTCCTTTGCATTTCAATCAAGGCAAGTGGCAAGCCTTGAGCGAATACCCGGATTTCGGGAGGGCAGTTTATTGCGCGGATTATATTCGAAGGGAACTGAAAACCAATGGCGAAAAGAAAGGGCGCGATTTGCGCTGCTACTTAGGCCGAAAGATCAAGGCGGAGCCGATGGCGCCCCGCAGCACCAGTAGCGTACCGGCAATGGCAAGCAGCGGCCCCACCCAAGAGAACGGCACCCGAGAAATGACCAGCATTAGGATTCCTAGAAGAGCGAGCGAAAGCCCGCGCGTCCAATTCTCCCAGCGCAACCACCACTGACCCGGCTTGTAGAGAGCGCGAAGACCCCACAGAATGAGCGCGACGCTAAGGATCAACCAACTGATGCTGTGCCGATCGACGGTTCGGCCATAAACGGGGCCCGCAAAGCCGAACCATATCAACAAACCGCCGAGGAGTATGAAGATAAGTTCAATCACCAACCGCAGGAGGCGCTCAGGTGTGAGCATGGGCATGCTTCGGGTTTACGACGGGACGCGCTCGATGCGCACCTTCTGCAGCGCTACAGGCGTGCGCGGGCGATCGTTCGAATCTCGCGGCAGGTTTGAAATCTTATCCGCCACATCCTGTCCTTCTATGACTTCGCCGAAAATCGTGTGCCGGTTGTCCAGCCAGGGTGTCGCCGCCACGGTGATGAAAAATTGGCTGCCGTTCGTTCCCGGTCCGGAATTCGCCATCGAAAGCTTTCCCGCTTTTGAATGCTTTAGCGAGGGATGAAATTCGTCGGCGAATTTGTAACCCGGTCCGCCCATTCCTGAGCCCTGCGGGCAACCGCCTTGAATCATGAATTGTGGAATCACGCGATGGAAAATCAGGCCGTCGTAGAAGGGTTTCTTTTCCTTCTGGCCGGTTTTTTCGTTCGTGAATTCCTTGGTTCCCTCGGCCAGTCCAACGAAATTGGCGACGGTCTTCGGTGCTTCCGCCTCGAGCAAGCGCACCACAATATTCCCTTGGGAAGTTTCGAATATGGCGTACGTTCCTGCCGGTCGGCCCATGCGGTCTCCTTGTGCACCGCATAATCCTACACGACGGTGAGGACGCCGCGCCACTTCGGGTGAAACAAAAAGGTATGCGAGCTGCTCGAGCTTGCTTATTTCGGTGACCCGGGCCTACCAGCCCTTCTGTTTGCGAAGCTCCGTGATATGCGCTGTGTGATGTCTACCGTGCCATTCATAGACCAAGAGCAGCCAATCCACGCTCCGTTCGCCATGCTCCGGGTGAACCAGCACTCTGGCGAACTGCTCCGGCTTCATGGAACGCCAGAGACGATCCCAGCGATCGTGCACGGTGCTTAGGAGTGTGAGCGAAACTTCAATGGGGGTGGACTTCGAGTCAGCCAAATTTGCCCAGGCCTCCTGGTCGTACGGTTTAATCGTTGGTTTTTCTTCCGTAAGCGCGAGCTTCAATCGCACATAGGCGTTCAGGTGGCTGTCCGGAACGTGGTGGACCACTTGGCGCACAGTCCAGCCTCCTTCGCGGTAAGGAGTGTCCAGCTGCGAATCGCCGAGCCCTTTTGCCGCGGCCCGCAATTTCGCTGGCGTTGCCGCAAGTTCATCAAACGCCTGTTGGCGCCGGGAGGCGGTCACCTGCGCGGGCATTTCAAACGTTCCAATGGGGTAACGCGGATCCATCGTGACTTTCTCCTTGGGCAACCTCATATTTGCTTGAACTATAGCCGCAGCTATTCGCCCCGTCAACGCGGCTCAAGTCAAATCGCTTTCCAAATTGGATGCACCCTCTTCCGAACCGTAATGGCGAGAATGCTACAATACCGGCTCTGTTGTATCCGGCGGGCTCTGTGCCGAATCTAATGCTTGGAGAAAGATTGCATGCACAACGTCATCATCATTGGCAGCGGCTGCGCCGGCCTTACTGCTGCGATTTATGCCGGTCGCGCGAATTTGAAACCGCTGGTCCTCGAGGGGCACGAGCCTGGCGGACAACTTTCTCTCACGACGCACGTTGAGAATTATCCCGGCTTCCCCGACGGCATTATGGGGCCGGAGCTCATCGAGAACATGCGCAAACAGGCGAAAAAATTTGGCGCCGAGTTTAGGGCCGGAGCGGTCACGGAGGTCGACGTCGGCAAGCGCCCGTTCAAGATCATCGCCGAAAAAGCTGTCTACGAAGCCCAAGCTCTGATCGTTGCCGCGGGCGCCTCAGCGCGTCTGTTGGGTCTGAAGGGTGAAAAAGAACTGATCGGCCACGGCGTTTCCACCTGTGCGACGTGCGACGGCTATTTTTTCCGCGGCAAGCCCATCGCCGTGGTCGGCGGGGGTGATTCCGCCATGGAAGAGGCCAACTTTCTTTCCCGCTACGCCAGCAAGGTCCATCTGATTCACCGCCGGAGCGAGTTTCGCGCTTCCAAGATCATGATTGACCGCGCCAGGGCCAACGAGAAAGTTGAATTCGTTACTCCTGCCATCGTTGATGAGATTCTCGCCCCTCAAGGGCACGTTGAAGGTGTGCGCATCCGCAATCCGCAAACCAAGGAATCGGGGACGATTCCTCTCAATGGAGTATTCGTCGCCATTGGTCACGATCCAAACACCATCGTTTTCAAGGGAAAACTCGAAATGGATTCCAACGGCTACCTGCTCGCCAAGCACGGCAGCCTGACGGCCGTTCCCGGTGTGTTCGTTGCCGGCGACGTACAAGACCACCGCTATCGCCAGGCGGTTACCGCTGCGGGCTCGGGCTGCATGGCCGCCATCGATGCGGAAAAGTTTCTGGAAGAGCACAAGCACTAGTTTCAGTCTTTCCAGACTGCCATAATCAATCCTGCATGCTCCGTTCGACACTCCT
>WNFG01001129.1_pt1 | contig 22480 bp, 40 predicted proteins | sample 5400431 | NCBI WGS metagenome assembly WNFG01 (sample SAMN13153346, study PRJNA577476) | soil metagenome | isolation source: 120 cm saprolite under Douglas fir tree site 2 hole 3 replicate 2 | place: USA:California | collected 2015-04-18 | reverse complement strand
CGTTGTCGATGGGGGCCTGTCCAGCAGCCACAGCTTGCTTATTGGCTACTGGCTTCGATGGCAGCGTGAGCCTGCCCGGTGTATCCAGGCGCTCGTTTCTTATAGCAGCGCTGGCTATATGATACGGTGTCTCATTAGCAGGCTTCACCTGGGCTTGCAGCGCCTTTTTCCATGCATCCTGATTGATCGGGTCAGCGTCGGGCAAATCCGAACGATAGCCGAAAGGATACGGGTCCAGGCCATGATAGGGATTGCGTGTGTGGATAATCGGATTGCTCTCTAAGATATCGTAAGCCTGTACCGCTTTGTGCTTATCGGTGATGCGTATGCCGGTCTCGACGCGCTCTCCTGCTACCTGATGACCAAACCTTAAGAGATTATTTCTTTCCTCATCTGAGAAGGATGTGGGCGCGTCGGGTTCGTCAGAACCCGCGCTACTCTCTTCTGTGGGTATCTGTGATGAATCTGCGGTTCCTGTGTAATACTGTGATGTACCCCCATTTGGGTATAGTCCTGTACCCGTTTGGGTAGTTGTCGTACCCATATGGGTAGACCCTATACCCGTTTGGGTAGGGTCTGTACCCATATGGGTATAGTCCGTCTCTTCTGTACCCGTTTGGGTAGTGGCATCTGGTTTCTTTGTTCCTTTAGGGATAAAGACAGGAAATAGCGGTAGTTCGCTTAGAAGTTCACGTACTACCTTCTTGTTAATGCGATATTCATAATCGGCAAAGCGGGGATCGTGGTTTTCGCGCTGCTCGATAACTTTCTTTTTGACGAGGTAGTCGAGTGTACGAATGACCGTGTTATAGCCGAGTGATTGCCCGGATTCACGCACAAAGTCATTGTAGGACATGTAAATCCACACCCTAGCTTCGACTTCTTCAGGCATGAACAGGGGAAGGTTTTGTTTCTTGCGCTGTTCTATCTCTTTGAGAATATCATCACGCTTCTTTTCCAGCCAGCGATAGATGATGTGGTAGACGAGCGCGGCGGAGTCTTTGCGCTCAAAGATGCATTGCATATCTTCACGAAACGCAATCACGCGGTAGTTTGCCCGGCGCTCTATCCCTTCGAAGTTTAGCGCCTCATACTCAATGACAATCTCTTCTTTCACTTCGCGCTGGCTCATTCTGTCACCTTCACCAATCTACCATTCTCATGGAAAACTTGATGACAGCCCTGGCAGAGCGTGGTTAAATCAGCGTCATTTTCGTATCCCCGGCGTGTATAGTCCCGATGGTGTACATTGAGCCGATCGGGGGAATTACATACCTGACATTTGTATCCGTCGCGCTCAAGGATACGTTTACGACGCTCCCGCCATTCAGGCGTTTGAAGATATTCCTGATAGCGCATGAAATGCAATTCTTCCAGGCGCTCCTCAATTGCTCGTTTGGTAGCAAATTCTTGCGCTTTTTTCTGCGCCTCTTCTTCAGTGACAGCAAAGGTTTTGCAGAGCATAGCCGAGATGTTCTTTGTCCAGAGATAGAGCTGAGCAATATACTCATCTCTATGTTCAGGTTGAATATAATCATTGAGCATCTTGAAAAGCTCTGGTACGGCCTTTTGTCCAATGAGATTGATACCATCAATAGCCTTGTCTACTCGATCAACCTCTTCGTTCACACTACACCTCGATCCGCGCTGAGCGTGACAGGCTCGATCCCATGGCGCTCAAACCACGCGGGTTTGCTCCGACTATGCCGAGGATGGCGCGTGTCGAGCAAGTACCATGTCGGGGCTGTCCTGTGATAGTGCTCTGTATTATGTTCGATGTGCAACACCTGGCACTCCTGGCCGTGGTAGAGACCAGCGACTTTGACGCGCACCAGCTCGCCTTTGGTGATGTCTTCAGGCATGCTCCACCTCGCTCTCCGGCTCTCCTACCTCACCGAGAATAACCTTCAATGTCATCTCGATGCTATCGATGGCATAGCGTTTGCGGTCAAGCGTAGCCTTTGAAACATGCGAACTCAATTCAGGCTCGTCGTATTTGTCTTTCGCCTGTTCACATTCAGCCAGGCGGCGGCGAAGAATAGCGAGTAGGCGCTCATATTTCTCTTCAGCCATTGCGCACCTCGCTCACTGTGCGTGGCTTGCCCTGTATCCTCCTGTTGAGCACATCAGCCATGCGCTCGTAGCTCTGCCTTTTTAGTTCGCTCAGTTCTTCCCATGGTGAGAACTTGAAAGCAATGCCGATCTGCGCATAGCGCTCTCGCACTTCAGATGGGCTCGTGACTTCAGTGTAGGCATCGTGGATGTCACGCCCGCTCAGCGGCGTTGTTCCGAGCATAGTATCCCCTTTTCTAGACCCCCAGCTTGCTATCCGATAACAGATAGCTTATAATTGCAGCATAGGGTCTTCTGAAAACTCGGGCGCTGGTATGTCTCCGCAAAAAGCAATACCGGCGTCCTTTAACATTATTCCGCTTTACATTGACTCAAGCATTTCTTCATGCTACAATTCCCCTAGCAAGCACTCATCTATCCCTTGCTGACTTTCAACTATATACCCACAGTATAACTTGATAAAGTAAAGATACATTTTCTTACTCTGGCGGGGCTGCGAACGCGCTCCCTAAGCCAGGTCTACGCTAGAACGGCTTTTCTACGCTACGTATCTTTCCGCGGTCTAGATCGCCTGGCGATGTAATCATCCAACGCACTTTGAGGGATGCGGTACTCACGATCAACCGTGAACGCTTCCAGCTCTCCCCGCTTAATCATGCGATGGATGGTACGCAGATGGACGCGAAGAATTTGAGCCACTTCCTCAGCGGTATAGATGTGTTCCCTGGTCATGCTGATCGCGCTCATTGCGCTTCCCTTCCTTTGGGTCATAGTTTCTGGTGTCACATGACGTGGCATGATGTAGCATAACATATCCCTTCAAGATGAGTCAAGGGATTTCCTCGGCAATTTCTTCAGGTTGCGAAATCTCTACCGGATTTGACGAAACGTGATTCCATACGTCATATTACGTAGATCGTTGCGTAGTGCCTCCCTATCCTGGCCCTCGCAGTCTCTCTCCCGGCTGCGAGAGCACTCTATCCACAGGTTATCCACATCTAGCTAGGACTGCTGTGCGGATGCTTGAAGAACGCCAACCATAGCATCGATGACGCTTTTCCCCATCGCCCGGTACGTCTCATACAGCCCTTGTGCGCTTGGATTCTGTGAGATGTATTTCTTTGCCTCTTCGTCAGTAGCAGGTAACTCTTCACGTGCATCCATCTCACCTGTTACGAAATTGTACCAGTATTGCGTGCTTTTTCCTTCTGTGCTCATTTCATCTCCTGCACAGTCACAACCCAATCACCCGTTCCATCCATCGAGAGATACACTTGCCCGCCCTGATGCTCCTCAGTTTCGCCTGTCGTCGCCGTCGCCGTGCCTTTGCACGTGGCATTGACAGCCACATCGACCGGCGTATTGTCGGAGCCGTAGACCGTCACCACGAGCGCACCGTCAACCGCCGTCCCGCCGATGTCCTGGCCCTTGCAAGAATAGAGTATCTTCCAATCATCAGGAGCCTGAAATATTCCAGTCTTCTTGCTCCCGTTGCCGCTGATCGTCTGCACAGTGGTCCATTTGGCCGTGTGCGTTGGCGTGGCCGGTGCCCGTGTCGCCTGTGTTGTTGGCGTCGTTGCGATCTGCGTGGGCGCTTGTGCTGCCTCACCGCAGGCAATGCCAGTGAGCGCCAGGAATAGGATGATGCAAAGTAATCGCTTTTTCATTGTTACGAGCCTTTCTACGAATATGTTACAATGTTCACAGTAGTTAGGCCAGCGCAGTTGATTGGTTGGATTGGTCTCTGCTAGTTAATACGCTGGCCCTGGCTCAAGCAGCATTTTTATTTACTGCCTTGATACGCGGTTCTGTCTTTACTTTCCTGCTCTTCTTAGGATAGAGCTTGATTGCTCTGGCGTCGGCTTCCCAGTAGAGATAGCCCATCGGCGTCTGAAGAGCAGGCTCAAAACCCGCTCGCCCTTTCCTATGACGTTGACGTACCGAGAAGCGCGTATAGTTCGTGGTATAGCCCATCTCCCGCGCCCGCTCGTTCCAAATGTGAGCCACCTCAGCGGGAGTAAGCATCCGACCTTTTCCCTCTTGCATTGCACCTCCTTGTGTACACTATCGTGTATGTGATAGAGAGAATTGTACACGCTCGTGATTGATCTTGTCAAGACACTTTCCAACGAGTTTTCCGGTTAGAACAGGACTTAGAACAAAACCTATTGACATTTGATACACGCTAGGGTATAATTCGTATATAGAGAGATACACGATAGTGAACCAAGAACCTTAAAAACTGAATAGCCCCCGAGACGCTGAGAGGCCACCCGTACAGAAGTTCGGAACACAATCCAGAGCTGATACATCGGACCAGGAAGCGGAGATGAGGCAGGAGACAAGCCAGAGGGAAGGGACAAAGAACGAGTTCGACTCCGTTCCTGGCAATGACCCGTAGTTGAATAGAGAAAGAGAAACGATCATGTATACAGAAACCTTGACCTACCTGCAAATTAAAAACGAACTTGACTGCTGGTGTGACGAGTACGGCATTTACCCAAGCGACGACATGCATTATCCGTGGCAGCCGGACCTGTGCCTGAGCATCATGCAGTGCTTGTGGCGCATGCATCAGGAAGGCCGAGTAAATACAATGCGCGGGCTGCGCGGCTACTTTGATCGCCATGTCGCATTCAAGCACATTCAGCCAGTTGCAGCGTGGTAATCCGTTAGCGGAAGCCTGCCAGCCTCGCGAGACTGGTAAGCTCCCTCTAAAGGGAGAAACAAGGCGGGACGGAAGCCGCAGAGATTGCCGAGCGCCACCCGCCCAAGTACAGGAGTTACGAAGATGACCATCAATTCATTTAGTGATATCACCCAGCGATACGAGACGACATTAGACAGTTGCACATGCCCTGACCGGGACTTCTGCCCGAACCGCCCAGGCGGGTGCAAGCATATGGAAGTTCTGCAGCGCGCCTACCAGCGGGCAAAGGCCGAGACGTTCGCAGGGCTGCGCAAGCAGTTCGATTGCCGGCTGAACGGGCAAGAGCGGGCGCAGTACCTAAACTTTTGCCTATCAATGGGAATATAAGAGTAGAAAGGCAACATCATGAAACATCAAAAATGGGAAGCGAACCGCAAACAGTCAGCGGCGCTCCTGGCATGGGCGCAAAGTTCAGAGCGCTACTATCCCGCCTACAGGGTAGGTAGCCAGTGGATCCGCTTCAGCTCGCGTGGGCAGGATGTGGGCTTTGCGACGGAGCAAGAAGCGGCTGAGTACCTGCGCGGCGTGGCTGGTGACACACACATCGAATACGAGTAGTCGAGGCGGCGGGCATTATGCCCGCTCCTTGTTCACATGAAATCTCTGGTAAGGAGGATGTATGCAAGACGGACGATTGATTTCTCTACGGGCTGAGGCAAGCCAGGGCTATGATCTCTCCAACAGTGGAGAGGCAGCAGCGGGCTACATGCAGGCTATCATGCTTGCTGAGATTGCGCTGCAGCTGGCAAAGCAGAATGAGCACCTGGAGCGCATCGCCAATCGGCTCGACGATATCGGCAAGGACATGAGCGCGGTCAATTTGTCGGATTTGTAGGTGATGTATGTTGAACGAAATTGAATTAGTCGAAGAAACCCTGGTCTTGCAGAACACGGTATGCTTCCTGCAAGACCAGCTGAGGGAGGCAAGGAACATGAGTGATGCACGAGGCCCGAACATGAGTAGGGCATGGCTCGATGAGATGGGCGCAAAGCTCGATACGATTGTCGGGCGAGAGCGCCAGATGAACGCACAAGAGTTGATTGCGCGTGAGTGCAGAGTGGCCGATGAGCTGCTGATCGTCGTCATGGAAGATGAGCCGGTGCATACCGATTCTCATCCATTTTGCAGTGATCCTACTTGCGAGTGCAGGTACGATACTCTGCTTTTGCAGGAGTATGTCTATGGCCCGATGGAGCGCGGAGAGCTTACCAAAGCAGAGGCGGCCCGGCTTCGTTGGGGCAAACAAGTGTAGGGCGTGGCCCGTTTCCACTTTTATCGTAGTGATTTAGAATAGGAGAGTAGTACGATGAGTTACATCGGAATTCACGCCTGTGGAAGTCGGAGCGCTGGCTTGTTCGCACGAACAAGTGAAACTCCGGTCGATGAAGCAGGAACCGAACATGTTTCGGATAACGGCGTGGCCCTGGAGGTGTCGTACGATTATTAGCACCTCCCCCTCACTCATTCACACATGCCTATTCCCCTTTTCAGCATTGGAGGTTTTTAGTTATGGCAGAACAAACGAAAGCAGTAGCGACCCAAGATATGAGCACAGAAGTACAGATATACGAAGATCGATCTGTTAGTGATTTCAACCCGAATGAGCATCTTATCCAGATACCGAGCAAGGATGGGAAGAAAGACTATCTGCCTGTGCAATGGCGGCTCGTCTGGTTCCGGTTGATGTGCCCGCAAGGGACGATTGATACCGAAGAGCTTGAGGTTGATAATGACCGTGAGTGTGAGGCGGAAATCTCCGCATGGAACGCCGAGACCAGGCGCAGTGAGAAAGTTATCAAGAAGGCCCTTGGCTACGCTCGTTATCGGGCGGTGGTCACTGACGGCAAGGGCGGGCGAGCTAGTGCCACCAAGACAGAACGCATGGTGGATTTCCCTGACTTCGTGGAGAAAGCGGAAACAGGAGCCGTAGGGCGGGCGCTGGCTATGCTTGGCTATGGCACGCAGTTTGCTATGATTGAGTTCGATGAGGGCGAGCGCATTGTGGATGCTCCGGTCGCTCGCCCAGCAAAACCCTATCAGGAACGCCGCGCATTTGTGGAAGCTGATAAGCCTGAGACTTCGGCATCGGCACCAATTACCGATCAGCAGAAAGCCAGCATTCGCAAGCTCTATGAGCATACTGGCGAAGCGTTTGTTGAGGATCAGGTAGCGGCCATGACCTATCAGCAGGCGAAGGATGCCATTGTCGATCTGTCTGCAAAATACAATCAGATGAAGGGGAGGACTCCTGCGCCAGTGGCCGAGGCTCCACAACCGCAAACCAACGGGCATCAGGATGCTACTGTAGCGGTTACGCGTGGCGATCTCTACACACGCGGCGAGGAGAAGGGACTTTGGAGTCGCACCAGTCCTGATAAATTCTACGCCTGGGCCAGTTCCATTTCTGCCAGGCCGCAGAGTAAAACCGCCTGGGATATGACCATTGCTGAGATGGGAGAAATGGCAAAGCGCATCTATGCTGAGCCAGAAGTGAAGAAAGCCAGCGCGGGAGCTGGTAAGTAGCATGTGACCTGCTCTCGGCCCGCAAGAGAGCAGGTAGGTTCACCATTGATGGTTTCGTCAATAGAACGTAAATGTACAATGCGGGCTGGTGATATTGTAGCATACGAGCAATCATGTTATACTGGCCCTGTGCATTCCATGCTACAAGAGCACATCGATTTTTCCCACGTCGCCCCCTCCGACGCTAAACGAGGGGTTTTTTGTTGGGGAAAAGCAAAAGTCCAGTAGTTCAAAGCGACTACTGGACCCGCCAGACTGCGTACATATTCCGCTTAGCTCCAAAGGAGTACAGCCTCCCGGCCGACCGGGCTGGTAGCTTGCTTCTGGGACTAGCCTGCTTGCAATGTTCTCGTTACGCTTCATTGCCGGTTCTACTCACTTGGCACTCTGAAGTCTGTTACCTCTTCATTCACCAGCCTGAGCACCCACGGTCCTGGCACTAGTCCCACGTCCGCTAGTGGGCAGTATAGCATAATTCAACAAATATGGTATACTCTCCTTAGAACTTGTGGGGAGTGCGACCATGTATGCCTGTGACACGAACGAACTACCGGCTATCTGTGTGGAACATCTGAAGCACTACGAGCATGTGCATGTGGAAGATGTCGGGATGATTAGCCAGTTGATCGGTTGGTTCCAAGAACTAGCAGGTGGCAATGGGCGGCTCCTGCTCAAGATATTTGGTGGCAACATTACCGGCTATGAGCCAACACCTGATATCCCCGGCAAGAAGAGGAAGAGAACAGCATAATGGCGCGGGCTGCTACCGGTTGTACACGGTCGCGCTACGGGTGAAAGAAACCGAGGCAACAAACGCAGCATAAGTGCTGATAACGCGGGCCTTTGGCCCATGCAGGCGCTTAGAGTTGAAAAGCTCTAAGCGTTTTTTTGTTGTCTTGGAGGCAAACCGTGATCCCAGGCGCACCCGAAAATAAACGAGCACATTACACAAGAATGCCGATCTCGCCTATCCATGCCGCGTTCAAGCTCGGCTACTCTGCTGCGTTCCTCTCGTGTGATTGTGGCGCGCAACTCGACCTGAACAAAGTACCGAACAAGACAGTGGCGGGTGAAGCGTTTCGCAGAGCGCACGAGGAATGCATGCCTGTTACACAAGCAAGCAAGCGGTGAGTGCCAGGGTAAGAAAAGCTACGTTTACTTACCCGCGTTTAGCTACCAATAGCGGTAGAACGGGCTTTACAGGCGGGTTGACGATATATCGGGTTCCACTGGACGGAAAGAGAAAGCATGATTAGCGCACTTACAGCCATCGTCCTCATCGGATTTGGAGGCGGTTTTGCGCTCTTCTGCGTCGTTGTTGGTCATATCCTACACATGCGCTATCTCGATAGGAAGTTTATGAAGCCCATCCCGAAACAATCCACTCAGCAGCTCCCGGCGGTGAGACCATGATTGATTGGAGCGTCATTCGGCAAGAGTATGAACAAGGGGCTTCCTTGCGCGTCTTGGCTGTGAAGTATGGCGCTAGTAAATCGACCATTGCCCGTCGTAAGCATGAAGAGCAGTGGATAGAACCCTCTCGTACGAATGACACGATCAAAGGGGCCATTACCAAGATGTTGGGACATGGGACAGTGGGACGTTCCCCTAAACCCGTCCCATTTCCTGTTTCTGATGACGCTGTAAGCATTGCTCGTATCGGCTTACATCAATTAGCCCAGCACCTGCAAGCTGACGATATTTTGCCGATTGCCTCCCACAAGAGTTTGAGCGATGCCTTAGCGCAGTACGTCAAAGTTCTGGTCATTGCGCCACGTGAGACGGAAGTACAAGATGTGCTCAGCATCCCGCTTACGAAGATATCGCCTCGCACGCGGATGGCTATTCAGCAACTCTTAGCTGAGGATGAACAGGAGCAGGTGAGCTGATGGCAACAACATTTCTCTCTGCTCCACTCACCGATGACGAAAAGAAACAAGCCCTGCGCTATGCACTCACCTTCAAGCTCTTCGCAAAGGCCGCCTGGCCTGTGATTGAACCTGGCACGCCGCTCCTGTGGAACTGGCACCTCGATGTGATTTGCGATCACCTGCAAGCTGTCTTTGAGCGACGTATCAAACGCCTGGCCATCACGCTTGCCCCTGGCCATGCCAAATCCTCGTTTATTTCGGTGCTGTTCCCTGTCTGGTGCTGGGTCAACGATCCCTATAGCCGGTGGTTGTGCGCCTCGCACTCGCTGGACCTGGCGGTCAGAGACAACAAGTACCGGCGCGACCTGATTGAATCTGAATGGTTCCAGGAGCGCTACGGTTCGCTCTTCAAACTCTCCACGAGCCAGAACGTCAAGGTCTTCTTCCAGAACAACCGGCGGGGCTATTGCATGGCCGTGGCCGTGCGCTCATCGGCCACCGGCAAACGTGCCTCACACCTGCTGGTTGATGACCCGAATAATGCGATGGCTGGACGCGCTGACATCGAAGCCACAAAAGACTGGTTCGGCAAAACCTGGATGTCACGCTTGAATGATCAGGAAAATGGGCCGATGATTGTCGTTGGCCAACGGTTGGATGAGGACGATTTGATCGGCCATATTCTCAAGCAAGGCTGGGAGCATGTAGACTTGCCAGAGGAATATGAGCCTGCACGTGCGCAAACCACCTCGCTTGGTCCCTACGATGTGCGTACACAAGAAGATGAGCTATTGTGGCCGGAGAAGTTCCCGCGCGAAGTATTAGACAAGCTCAAGCGCGCGCTAGGCCCGCTCCACTACTCAGCACAATACCAGCAAAGCCCGATACCCTATGGCGGATTTATCTACAAGGCGCGTGACAGGCGCTGGTTCACTGTCGATCAGCAAACGCAATCCTACCTGCTGGAAACACCGCGAGGGAGAGTGACTGTGCCTATCGATGAGTGCTGGAACCTGGCAGTCATCGACTTGGCAGTATCCACGAAAAGCACAGCCGACTTCTTTCTCATGGAAACCTGGGCAATCACGCCGTACAAAGACGCGCTGCTGCTCCACGCGCTGCATGAGCACCTGGACTTTCCAGAGCAGCAACAACAAATACCGCTCATCTTTCAGCGCTTCATGCACTCGATCATTGCAGTTGAGAAGGTTGGGTATCAGCTCGCCATGATCCAGTATCTCATCTCGCTGGGGCTTCCCATTAAACCTTTTGTGCCTAAAACGGATAAGGTCATGCGCTCCACCACCGGCTCTATCCTCTACAGCAATGGCAAGGTCTACCACAACAAAGACATGGAAGGCATCGAAGAGGCGGAGAAAGAACTGTTTAGCTTCCCCAAAGCGCCGCACGATGAATACCCCGATTGCCACGCAATGATGGCGCTGGTCATCTCAACCTACGGCAGACCAGGGCTGCTCGACCTGGACAATGAAGGGCCTGAACTTGATACGACGCTCTCGATTGAGCACTTGAAGCAAGCGGAAGCCATCACGGAAGAGCAGAAGCGCATAGCTGAGGAAGAAGCCGAGAAAGTTACACAAGAGCTATTCAAGCGTGGCCCGCAAGTCAACCCGTTTGAGTGGGCTGCTGAGCATGAGGGAGGTGGATGGGGATGATTGCCGCTATACCGCATTGCCCTACCTGTGCTGAACAAGGTATCACGCCAGAGCGCATTATCGAGGGCGCAGGTCAATCTACGCTCATGTACTGCGAGCCATTCTATGACCGCGAGGGGATGCGGCATTTTCACGACATGAATACCACCACTGTTGCGTATCGCTGTAGCAACGGACATGCGTTCACGCAAGTTGTACCGCGTACCTGCTGGTGTGGATGGAAGCAGAAGGTGTCACCATGAGCAGGAAACAGAGATATACTGGCATCACACGAGCGCGATTAGAGCAATTAGCACAAGAACGAGGCTTCACCGTCCAAGAGAGTCACCTGGATATCTACTTTCGCTCGCTTAACCGCTCATTTGATACAACATTCCTCACGATAGTGGACGGTGAGAAACATATTGTTCAGTTCAATCAGGACTTACTTGCTGACTGGATACCTGAGTCATACGTGGTAGATGAGCTAGAGAAGTATGTGAAGGTGAGCAAGCCATGAGCCGAAAACGCAACCGCCCGCAAAGGCAATACACCGAAAAAGCCGCCCGCCGGGACTCGAACTCCGGATTAATCCGCCAGCAATGGGCCTTGCTGAATGTATCCATGCCGTTAGGCGGACGGCCTGCCTACTACTACAGCTTGACTGACAGACGACAGGGTAATTGTAACACACAGGGGGTGCGATGAGCAGAAAACAAAGACGCACCCGCCAGTACAGCGAACAATACAAAGCTGATCCGAACGTGCAGGTAGTGGTCGCTCAGCAAGGCGTAGCTGCACCTGCCACGATGCCGCGCAACACTCGTGCGTACATTCAGGAGGGCTACAGAGGCAACAAGACGGTATTCCGCGTGATCGGTCACATTGCACGCGCCGGAGCTGGCATCAAGTGGAAGCACTACACCGATGAAACCAAGAAGCGCGAAGTGCCTAACTCTGAACTGATGACGCTGTGGAATAGACCTGCTCCAAAGACAGCCGGTACAACCTTTAGAGAAGCCATGATTGCCTACTACTGCATGACCGGAAATAGCTATGTGCTCGGCATCAATGTAAAGCAGAACCCTACAGGCAAGTTCGATGAGCTGTACAACTTGCGACCCGATCTCACCAAGATCAAGGTTGATGACAATGGGCCGCTCTACTACGAATTTGGCAACTTCTCACCTCCCAGGCGTTACGCGGATCCCTTTGTCATGCACAACAAGCTCTTTGCAGGCAACGACGATGTGTACGGCATGTCACCTATCGAAGTGGCTGCAATGCTCGTGGACATTCAGAAAGCCGGGCAAAAGTGGAACCTGGGCTTAATGTCCAATATGGCCCGGCCCGGCGGTGCATGGGTGACGGATGCGCTGCTTGGAGATCAGGAATACAAGAGCCTGAAAGAAGAGATACGCAAGAAGTTTGCAGGCCCGCGCAACGCCGGCGAAACCGCTATCTTGCATGGCGGCGTCAAGTGGCAAAGCATGAGCATGAGTCCGTACGAGCTGGACTGGTTGGAGTCAGACACGAAAGGGGATAGGGACATTGCCGGTATTTTCTTCAACTTCCCTTTGTTCTTGCTCGGATTGACTGACTCAACGTACAACAACCAGGCTGAAGCCCGCTACGCGCTCTACACCGAGATTGAATTCCCGCTCCTGGACATGTTCCAAGACTCGCTCAACATGTGGCTCACACCGCGCTACGGTGGCTATCTTGGCTACGATCAAGAGGACGTGGAAGCCATTCAGCACCGCTTGCAGGAAGCGAAAGCGCAAGCCAGCGAGAGAGCATCAGCAGAATTTACAGCGAGTACCACCACGTTCTTAGAGGCCAGGGAAATACAAGGCAGGCCAAAGCTGCCGGTGAAGGACTTTGTGATCATCAACCAGGTACCGGTGCATGTGGAAGACCTCGACGACTACATTGCAGCGATGTCAGGCAAGGCGATTAATCCGCCTGCGACGCCTCCACAACTACCACCACCGAAAACAACCGTGACGGAGGTTCCCCCCGATGATACAACAGATAGCGATGATAGCAGCGATCAGCCTCCTGTCAAATCTCTTACCATTCCTGCTGATACTGGGCATTTGGAGACTCAGAGTGCGGAGGGCATGCCGTCGTGCAGCCCGGAAGAGGACATGGAAGCCGACGATTCAGACGTGGGGGCCGCGCTGATGAAGTATGTCAAGACGCTGCCTCAGTTGGCAGTGACCAGAGAACAGTACCGAGAATTGTTGAGGGCAAAACGATGACCTGGACGATGACACATTGCCACATTGAGCTATCACCTGAAGAGGTTGAACAGATGGAGGTGATGCGTGATCTACTCAAGGATTTGCAGGAAAAGCCAGAAAGATTTCTGATGTTGTTTCAGCCACATATGGCTCAGTGGTCATGGTTTAGTGATGTCCTTTTTGGCAAGATGTGCAAGCTCGTCAAAAAGGAAGCGATCAAGGAAATTGCCGCACTTGAGGCACAGTTGCAAGCACAACGAGAGAATTGTTGAGGGCTAAGAGATAATGGACAAGCTAAAAGAAGTAGTATTCCAGGGCTTAGGCGAGGCTAGCATGTGTTGGAGTGAGACCCCCAAAGGCGTATTTGATAGCACTAACGCAAAGCGCATTGGCGATGAAATCATGCAGGCTATCGAAGAAGATAAGATGACGATGGAAGATGAGGGTAGAGTGCCAGGGCCAGATGCATTGCCAGCACTTCCACCGATGCCAAACCCAACCTTCGAACAATTGAGTGATCCAGCCTTCGAAGCTATCTGGCAGGTCATCAAAACCTGGGATGTGAATGTGCCTGAATATTATCAAGGTCATTGTGGAGCTAATGGCTCTCACGTTGTGTTGATCTTGAATGCTCTAAAGGACCTGGTGAAATGAGAGTTGAATATATCCAATGTGATGTCTGCGAGAAAAAGCATGATGCAGAGTACGTGTTGCCGCCTGAATGGATACGCACCATTCAGCACACGAGTTACTATGGCGCGGAAGAAGAGCACCATTTCTGCTCAAAGGCGTGTCTCGTCAAATGGGCATCTGAAAAGGAACCGGTGAAATAATGTCAGAAGAAGACAATGGGCAGCAACCAGAGCAACCAGCAGGGCCACAGCCACAACCCAACTTGCAGATGCAGCTCTCGCCACAAGGCGTGGTGCTGTCGTTTCCCGTCACCGTCAACCTCGCCGTTGACAACGAGACGATGGGGCAATTGGTGAGTAAGTATCTCGAGGCGCATCCTGAACTCCTGCAAAAGCTGATTATGGGGACGGTGGCAGTCGGGCAGCAGGAATTGGCAATCATTCAGATGGTAAACAAGAGCAGGAACAATTGAGGGATAAGTGATGACAGCGCAAGAATTAGCACAACAGATACTCGATCGCATCAAAGAGGCAGATAAGCGTTTTGCAGAGAGCGACCCCGACTCTTTCTGGCACTTTCATTATACCCTCGTGATTGATGGTATCGAAAGGCTATGCGAGGAGCAACTAAAGGAGCCAGTGAAGCCATGACCACACAAGAACTCGCACAGAAGATACTTGACATCGCGCAAAGGGCATTGGAGCAAGAGAAGCACACGGCCGTGTACATCGGCGACTTGACGGGTGAGGGTTCGGCCCGTGTTGGACTGGAAGCTATTATCACGCTCTGCCAGGAAGCGACGACTGCACAGGACGGCTTCCGGCAGTATGAGAAGAAAAAGGTGAGCCATGAGAGTAGCTAGGCTCGCTTCTCAAGCGGATTTATGCTATAATGAGGCTACACATATTGTTGTGCCAGGCGGCGCTACGAACGCCCCTGGCCGGATACACTCATGGAGAAATGTACCAATGACTACACTACCACCTCATGTCCCCGATGGCAACCTCATACCTGCTACATCAGGCATTTATAAGATCACGTGTACTGCGAACAAGCGGATTTATATTGGAAGTGCGGTCAATCTACGTGAACGCAAAAGGGCACATTTCAGTGCTCTCCGACACAACAGGCACGGGAATCAACATTTACAACGTGCCTGGAATAAGTATGGAGAGCAAGCTTTTACTTTTGAAGTGTTGGAGCAAGTCTTACCAATAGCTTTGACGGCCAGAGAACAATACTGGCTGAACAAGCTGAAACCATTTGATAGGAAAGGTTTCAATATCGCTCGTGAAGCTGGCTCGACTTTGGGTGTGGAGATGTCTCCTGAAACCAGGGCGAAAATAAGTCAGGCTAATCTTGGCTATAAACATACTCCTGAATCTAGTGAGAGAAAAAGACAAGCGATGCTTGGCAACAAACATGGGATTGGTAAAAATCTTGGCAATAAACATGCTCTTGGCCATAGTCACCCTCAGACTCCTGAAACGAGAGAGAAAATAAGACAGGGTCATCTTGGGAAGAAAAACACGCTTGAACATAATGAGAAAGTAAGGCAAGCCAATCTTGGGAAGAAGCTCTCGCCTGAACATAGAGCGAAAATAGGACAGGCTCATCTTGGAAGTAAACGCTCGCTTGAAACGCGCGAGAGAATAAGGCAAGGCAATCTTAACCGCTCACCTGAGGCCAGGGCAAAAGCCATCGAAGCATCAAGGCAAGCCAATCTTGGCAGAAAGCACACTCCTGAGCAAATCGAGAAAAATAGACAGGCTCAACTTAACCGCTCTCCTGAATCCAACGAGAAATTTAGTCAAGTCAATCTTGGAAGAAAGCATACCACTGAAGCTCGTGCAAATATGGGACGATCTCATCTTGGTTATAAACATACACCTGAAGCTATTGAGAGAATGAGACAGTCCCAAGCTTCTCCTGAACTACGGGAGAGAAAAAGACAGGCCAGTCTTGGTAGAAAAATGTCGCCTGAAACTATTGCAAAACGATCAGCAACTCGTACGGGAATGAGGTATAGGAAGAAGGAGCAATGAACATGACCAGGGTACCGAAAATTGAGAGGAAGGTCGAGTACTTCCCTTGCATGAGTGGCGAAATAAAAGCTACTAATGATGCTCAAGGTATAGTTGAAGGATATTTGAACTATATAGGGAACATAGATTTTGGTGACGATCGTACCATGAAGGGGGCTTTCCGCAAGACGCTGCAAGATAGCTATAGCAGGAAATCTCAACAGGACTTGGATTTCTTGTGGCCGTACTTATGGAACCACGACTACACCATCTTGTCCCCAGGCGGGATTTTCGATGCTGATGAGGATAAGAAGGGACTCTATACCAAGACGCAGTTGAACCTGGATATCCAACTGGGGCGGGAGCTGTATGCCTCGTTCAAAATGGGCACTGCCAAAAAACAGTCAATGGGCTACAAAGCAATCCAGGTGGAATATGTGAAAGATGAGTCTACAGGCCGGACCATTCGTAATCTGTTGGAAGTAGCGGTAATGGAGGGAAGTTGCGTAACATTTCCGATGAATGATATGGCTCAGATAGATCACGTGAAGAATAGGAGCTATTTCTTTATGGATACCAAAGGTTCAGCGTCCGGCAAGACCTCGTGGCCGCTTGCCGATCGAGGTACCGCCTGGGATGCTGGGCAGGCCAAGAAAGATATTCAAGCCTGGGCTGGCGATGACAAGGGCAAAATGGCGCAGTGCTTCTTCTGGGTGTCGAAGTCCCCGCCGGAGATCCTGGGCGATTGCAAGCTGCCGTTTGTCGCCAAGTCGGGCGGCGAAATGAAAGCGATCCCGCAAGGCGTCATTTCCGCCGCTGGTGTTGTCCAGGGCGCAATGGGCGGCGCGAATATCGATGATGTGGATGGGGTCAAGCGCAAAATAGCCAGCTACTACAGCAAAATGAAGATGACCCCGCCGTGGGAGAAAGGGAATACGATGGACATCTGGAGCAAAGACTACGCTGCAAGCTACATGGAAACCACACAACAATCCTGGCGTTCTGGCCTGTTTAACCTGTGGTATCCATTGGTCGATGAAATTCTCACTGCATTCCAGACGGGCGATACACCTGTTGAAGACGTGCAGGCGGCCTTAAAACAATTCGATGCAGCCACGGTTGCCTATATGCAGCGTGGTGTCGAGCTAAACATGACCGAGTTCCTGCAACCCGACGACAATAACAGTTCGCCTAATCCTGCATACATGAGTGCTGACGACAACCCTGAAACCAAAGAGGCGAAGGCTGGCCGTGTGCTCAGTGCAGCCAATCATGCCAAACTCAAGAAGGCGGCTGATGGCATCACAGAGCATATCATGCAAATCAAGAGCAAGACTTCCGGCATCGACGAGCACATCATGCAAATCAAAAGTGTACTGAACTCAGCATCGCCTGCACCAGGGCAGAACAGGCTTTCAGGCTATCAGGTGTATGGAGAGGATGACCCGACACCTGAGCAGAAAGAAGAAGATGAGCCGCCTCAGACGAAAGAGGAGCAGCTCGTGGATGTACACACGCTTTTGCATGATCTCACAATGTTGTTGTCTGCTGACAATGCGAATAGAGGCGTGTAGTTGTGGTATACTAGCGGCATGAATGATATTGAACATATTGCTTTGCTGCTACGCCTCTACGCCTTCCTTGGTGATCCCGATCATATTGCGATGGGGTATGGCGCACATTTACGACAGGCAGACGACCTATGCAAAGCGATCAATGCTTACTTTGAGAAGCGCGGATTGCGTGTGGATTATAGCGATCTTGCGGGCATTGGGCTGTTCTTACCAAAGCAAGTTGAATAGCTTTATGTTATACTACCACTAGACACCGACGGGCGCGGCCCGGCCGCCCTGTTACCATGAAAGGAATACACACATGAATGAGAGGGAGATACTGCACGAACTTGACCATGCCTTACTCTGTGATGTGTGTAAGCATGACTACTTTGTGTTCTACCGTGATACATTCTTAGGTCAACCTATAATCAATCCTGAATGCCTGAGTTGCCATGAAGAGACATCAAGTATCTTTGAGGTGAACTTTAAGGCCTGGTGCGAACGTTTTCACCCTGAGTTGACTGCCAAGTATGGGCGCGGCATAGCTGCCCCATCAAAATAACGAGTACCCCGATGGGCGCGGACTATCCGCCCCGCGTAGCATAACAACTGAATAACGCTGTGAAGCGCTGACACAGTCTACCTTCGAGCGTGGATGAACGAAATTTCAACCATGAACGGAGGTAGATTTTTTTATGAACGAGGAAGTGAAAGGGCTTGTAGAGGAAATCCACAAGCTGAACAAGCACCTCGACGAACGTGTCAAAACCATTGAAGAGCGGCAATCCAAGACCGAGACGAAGATTTCGCAAGGTGGGCCCGTTGCCGCTGAGGCACGCGCTGAACTCAACAAGATCAACGACGCGATCAGCAACGAGATCAAGGAATACCGCAAGCTCGTACTAGAGCAAAAAGAAGCGATGCTGGCCATGCAACGCCCGCCTCCCACGAATGGCTATCGTGGCTCCGCTGCTGGCGCCTATAAGCCCCTTGCAACCCGCGCACTAGAAAAATGGATGCGCAAGGGCGGCGATGTGCAGGCGCTGACGATGGAAGAGCGCAGCTACATCGACTTTAACCATATGAACATGGACCAGTTCACGGTAGAACAAAAGGTGATGGTCAGTTCAGCGGCCGACCTGGGCGGCTTCTTCGCTGGTACCGACCTCTCGGATAAGTTCATTCAGAAGCTCTTCCTGATCTCGCCCTTGCGTGCCTATGCCGATACACAGACCATCGGCGGCGAGAAGTTGCTGATCCCGAGTGAGGGCGCAACGGACACCAACATCTTCTGGTCAGATGAGCAAACCGGCTTCCAGGCATCACCGGATCCGAACCTCGGCATGCTTGAGATTTACGCAAGAGAACTGAATGGCTACCTCAAGCTCTCCAAACAGAACCTTGAGGATAGCGTGTTCGATGTGGAGAGCTACATTCTCAAGCGTCTGACCCGTCAATTCGCGCAAAAAGAAGGCACGGCCTTCATCAGTGGCAACGGCGTGGCGCGTCCTGAAGGGTTGCTCACCATAGCGGGGCTTGCTAACTACGGCGGCATGAATGGACTGCTCGGTACCAGCGCCTCGCATCTTCTCCTGCCATCCGACCTGATCTCACTCATGCACGTCGGCAAATCAGGCTACCGGCCTACTGCTACCTGGCTGATGAGCAACTCCACGATTGGCATATGCCGGCTGTTCGCTGATACCACGACCAGGCCTTTGTGGACGGTGTTTGGCGATGAGTTCCGCGAGACGCTGTTCGGTCGCCCCATCGTAGAAATGCCAGATATGCCCAACCAAGCAGGTACTTTTCCCGCATTCACCGCCGGTCAGTTTCCCGTCATCTTTGGTGACATCGGGCAGGGCTATCAGATCGTTGACCGCGTGGGGCTGACGTTCCAGACGCTCAAGGAACTGTTCGCCATTCAGAACCAGATAGCCTTCCTGGCGCGTGTTCGCGTAGGCGGCAAGGTCGTACTCCCCGAGGCGATCTCTGTACTGAAGATGATCTAAGGAGGATAGATACACAACATGGCAGAAGATTTACAGCAAGCGCCCTCGCTGGTAGAGGAAGCGGTTCCCGCAGACGTTGGCAATTGCAGAGGCGAACTCGCCATACTGCCCGATGTGGAAGGAACCACGTACCACGAATATCGATGCACGACTTGCGGCGCTATCGTGCATGTCGGGCTTGAACACCTGGAAGTGTACGGCTTACCGCCTGAGCATGCACTGCCTGAGTAGTAAAGAGGAAGGAGAAAAAGAGCATGTCTTTTATCGGCCCAACCGGAAAAAACCCGTCCAGGTACTTCTGGACCATCCAGGGTCTTGTAGCGGCTGTCTACAAGACCACACAAACCACCGCCTCTTTCGACCGCTATCGTAACGGCGGCTACGGGTCTTTGACACTTGAACTCTGCCCTGGTGCCTGGACTGATGGCAACCATAGCTGGGTGATTAACGAGTCGGATGACAACTCCACCTTCACGCTGGTTGTGGCGGCTGACGTGATGCCCAACCCTGAAGTGGGCGTGTATGGCACCGCGTCAACCTTCGTCGCCGTCAATGCAGCATCTACCGTCGTGCAGCGCATCGACTACATAGGCCGCAAGCGCTACGTGCAGGTCGTTTCGACAGAGACAGGCACAACCGGCCTGGCCTACGCGCTGCTGGGTCACCTGTTCGCGCCGATGGTCTTGCCGGCTGCATAGCTGTCTGAACTGAGGCATGGTGAGAGCATGAGCGAGTGTGAGCACAAAGAGTTTGATGCATCGGTAACAGTCAACCGGCTTGAGGATGTAAAGCAGTTCGCGGCCGATGTGTGCATTACCTGCCGTGAATGTGGAAAGCCATTTCGGTTCTTGGGCTTACCCGGTGGGCTTGCTCCTGATCATCCAACTGTTTCGGTTGACAGGACAGAAGCCCGTTTACCAATTGCGCCTGGGAGCCTCTATGACCGATAGTTTAAAGCTTGATTGGCAAGTCACCGTACCGCCAACGATAGAGCCTGTGGTGTTGGCTGATCTCAGATCGACGAGCACAGGGAGCTATCTAAGAGTGGATTTCACCGACGATGACACGGTGCTGTCTCTGCTGATCTCGCAGTGCAGAGCGGACGCGGAGCGCATGACCGGCAAAGCGTTTGCGCCCCAAACCATTCAAGCGGAGTGGACCATGCCTCAGTTGAGCGGCAACAGCTTGAGCGCGGACAAGCTGCTCTACGATCAGGATTTTTACCAGTACAACGAGAGCTTGGGCGCTAACCCATACAGCCCTGCGCCATTCATCTTGACCATGCCATTGCCGCCGCTCGTGGCTGTGAGCTTGTTCGAGTACAGGATTACAGCGTTTGCAGCCTGGCAGACGTGGCCGCAATCGGTGAGCGGAGTAGCTAATTATGTGGTGGATACGCTTCCCTTGCCGGGCGTGGTCTACCTGCAATATCCGCCACCGGCTTATCAGTACCGATTGACATTCACGTGTGGATATACGACGTTGCCGCCTGAACTGAAATTGATGTTGCTGCAATATATCGCCTGGAAGTATGAAAACCGGCTCGGTGAGGACAAATCTGATGAACTCAGAAACATCTTCCTGGGCAGAAAGAGTTGGGTGTTATGAGAATACATGCACGATTTCGCTTAGATGAAGTAACGCGCAAGAAGTTATATGCGCCTGCCAAAGAGCCATTACCGAGCGGCGAGAAGTGGGAGCTAGTTGAGGGTGCTCAAGTCAAACTCTATCCGGTGCAAGGAGAGCCATTCGGAAGCGCAACACCAAGCGGCGAATGCATGATGGTGATTGCTAATCCAGCAATTGTCGAGGGTTTCCTGCATATGCCGCTCGGCGTAGAGTTCGATGTGGTGTTCACGCCTGTTGAGCCGGAAAGGGCGTAAGAGATGGATAAGCTAGACGACAGGAAGGCAGAGGAAGCTCGACAGGCTTTCAAAGCACACTTGAAGCCGATGTTTCCAACTATCGTCGCTGTCAGGAATGTACACGCGGGACCAAATCGGGCACAGCGTCGAGCATGGAAAAAAGCAAAGAAAGCGTAACTCATGCCAAATCCAATGATAGCAGCCGACGCGAACCCGTTCGTCTTCAAACCGATCAAGGCGGTAGCGATTACAGCAGGCACGCCCACTGCTGTCTGGACGCCCGCCGCTGGAAAGCGGTTCAGATTGCTTGGGTTTTGCGTCGTGCCCACCGTTGCCGCAAGTATCTTGTTTGAAGACGCCACAGGCGGGACCAATGAGTTTCTGCGTTTTCCACTCACAGCCGCTGTACCTACTGCGCAAGTCCCGGTGAATTTAGGTACGGACGGCTATCTGTCTTTACTCGTAAACAACGCGCTCTTCCTGGATGTAACGGCAACGGCCACGGTCAGTGGCTATGTATACGGAAAGGAAGAAAGTTAATCATGCCGGGCATCGCCAGTAGAAGGATAGTCACAAGCTCCGCATCGGGTCGCAAGGCGATCGTCAAGTTTCAGCAGCTCACCGGCGTCACAACCGGGCCAGGCTTTGCAGACGGTGGCACCCCGACAGATGTCCCAGGACTCACGAATGTGCCAGTGACGTTCAAGACTTGGAATCCATACGAGCGCGTGATGGCACAGCAACTCTATCCAGGCGTGAGCAGCAGGGCATACATGCGTTGGCGGCGAGGTGTCAACATTCGAGAGAACATGCACATGGTGTACGGGAGCCACACCTACCGCATAAAGGGCGTGAGCAATTACGATGAGGCGAATACGGACATCATCCTCTATCTTGAGGAATGGCAACCGTCGGGCACTGTGAGGTGAAGTAATGGCACTCGGGAGCTTCAATAATTGGGCCAAACTAGCGGCGGCGCTCAAGCCTGCCTGCGCTGAAGTGGTCAAAGAAACGGCGCTCGATTGTCAGGATGCGATCGCCGCGCAAATCAACGCGAACGGGCAAATTGACACCGGATTCATGTATAGCAGCGTCTACAATCGAACGGCTGATGGCAGCACCTATGGGCAGACAGGGACGCCGCCGGGTGACTCATACCTGTTGCCAGAAGTAGAGGCACCAGCAAATGACCAGGAAGCCTACTTTGCCGTTGCAGCGAACTATGGCATCTTTCAGAATTATGGAACACGCTTTCTGCCCGCCCGCCCGTTCTTTGAGCCTGGCGTGGAGCGCGTGCGGCCAGAGTTTGAC
>WNFG01001182.1_pt1 | contig 22494 bp, 17 predicted proteins | sample 5400431 | NCBI WGS metagenome assembly WNFG01 (sample SAMN13153346, study PRJNA577476) | soil metagenome | isolation source: 120 cm saprolite under Douglas fir tree site 2 hole 3 replicate 2 | place: USA:California | collected 2015-04-18 | reverse complement strand
CGCTGGGGTTTGGTCAATCGTTGGGCGAAGAACAACAGTCGCGCCAGCCAGTGCATCAACGCCAAAGCCGAAACGCTCGAACAGCGAACAACCTTCAGCGAAGCGTTTCGGCAGCGCCGCTGCATTGTGCCAGCTGATGGCTTTTTCGAATGGGCCGGTCCGAAAGCTAAGCGGCAGCCGCTCTGGATTCACCCGCGGGACGGCGCCCTCATGCTTTTCGCGGGCTTGTATGAGTCCTGGTCCGGAACGGAACCAGCCTGAGGTCACTTTCACCATAGTGACGTGTGCAGCAAATGAGGTGAGCGCCGAAATTCACGATCGCATGCCGGTGGTGCTCGACGAGCAAGCGGCCGAAGATTGGATGAACCCACGAGAACAGGATCCACCGTCGCTAAAACGGCTGCTCGTCACTGCTCGTGAATAGCGTGAAGAACGATAACCCCGCGCTCCTCGACTGTGAAGAAGGCCAGCAAAAGTTCGCCTTTCGACTTGAGTCTTGAGACGCTCAGCAGGACGCGAACGGCTCTGGTACGTTACGCCGTTGCAAAGAGGCGATCGAGTCTGTCCTAACGCCTATGCGCTGACGCGAAATCCAGCTGGGCCAGAGTTTTTTTGGAAATGACAAGGCGAGGTGTTCCCGGTCCAAGGGGTGTTGCGCGGTCTTGAGTGACCGCCGTAAGCGGGGGAGGGGAGGGCGGCCCAAAGTGTCTTGCGGAAGCCAAGTTTTAAGTGTATATCCGTTGTGTATCTTGGAAGGGGAGAGAAGAGGTAACCGTTGCGCGCGCGAATTGCAAAATGGGGCAACAGCCTGGGAGTACGGATCCCGAAAGCGGTTGCCAAGGAAGTAGGTTTGGATGAGGGAGCGAACGTGGAGGTAAAGGTCTCCGGCCGAAACCTTGTGCTGGCGCCAGTCCATCGTGAGTACAGCCTGAACGAGTTGGTGGAGGGAATAACGCCGAAAAATCGCCATGGGGAAACTGACTGGGGCTCACCGGTCGGTAATGAAAACTGGTGAGCGCTGCTCGCTACGTTCCTGAACGCGGGGATCTTCTCTGGCTGACTTTCGATCCTCAAGCCGGCCGGGAACAGGCCGGACGCCGTCCTGCCCTCGTAATATCACCTCTGGTTTACAACCGCCGAGCGAATCTCGCGCTCGTATGTCCGATTACTACCCAAGCGAAAGGCTACCCCTTCGAAGTCGAACTGCCGGCAGGGTTGTCGGTATCCGGTGTTGTTCTCGCAGACCACCTCAAGAGTGCTGACTGGGCTGCCCGCCGTGCGCAATTCGCGGCAAAAGCTCCGGCGGAAGTGGTGGCAGAGGTTAGTGCCAAGCTTCGGCCGCTACTCGGCATATAAGCGGAGGTAACAAGGCGAGTGAGAGTGACGACGCGGTGATAGTCGGCCCGATTATCGTGATTGAAATTAGTTGGGGAGGGAAATGGCCCGGCTTGAAGAATTGAAGCGGGGAGCCTCGGTTAAGGGAATCCTACCGGATGCGTCCGTCATTGTCGTAGACGTTAAGTGGCACGGCTCCAGCGTCGCGGAACTGACTTACAAAGACGCGGGCGGCCGGCTCGGTAACGAGCTGCTTTACCGCGACCGCGAGCCGACGCTCGAAGTCGTCTCGCCCGGACGACCCTGGAGCTTCGATAGCGATGGCGCGCTGCTACGTTTGGCGTCCGAGGCGTACCGCATCCGCCTCGCATATTTGTTCGATCCGCTTCTCGCGGTACACACTTCAATCCTCGAACCACTGCCGCATCAAATAACTGGGGTCTATGGCGAGATGCTCCCGCGCCAACCATTGCGCTTTCTGCTCGCGGACGATCCGGGTGCCGGCAAGACGATCATGGCCGGCCTCCTGATTAAAGAATTGCTCATCCGCGGGGATCTGCATCGATGCTTGATTGTCTGTCCGGGCATGCTCGTGGAGCAATGGCAGGACGAACTCGACAGCCGTTTCCGCCTCGATTTCAAGATCATGACGAACGAGGGTCTCGAGTCGGCGCGCAGCGGCAACTGGTTCCTCGAGACCCCGTTGGCTATCTGCCGGCTGGATAAGCTCTCCCGCAACGAGGAAGTCCAGGCAAAGCTCGAGCAGAGCGATTGGGATCTCGTTGTGGTCGACGAGGCACACAAGATGTCCGCCTCGTTCTTCGGCGGGGAGGTGAAGGAGACCAAACGCTATAAGCTAGGCAAGCTGCTCTCTCGCATCACGCGCCACTTTCTCCTCATGACGGCCACTCCGCACAACGGTAAGGAGGAGGACTTCCAGCTTTTCATGGCCCTTCTCGACGGCGACCGCTTCGAGGGCCGGTTCCGAGATGGCGTTCACGTCACCGATGTTTCTGACCTCATGCGGCGGCTCGTAAAGGAAAGCTTGCTTAAGTTCGACGGCAAGCGCCTGTTTCCTGAACGACTCGCGTACACGGTCGGTTACAAGCTCTCGTTAGCGGAAGCCGATCTGTACAAGCAGGTCACCGGCTACGTTCGGGACGAGTTCAATCGAGTTGATGCTCTCGAAAGCGAGGGGCGCAAGGGAACCGTAGGGTTCGCTCTCACTGTCCTCCAGCGCCGGCTTGCCTCGTCGCCCGAAGCCATCTATCAGTCGCTGCGCCGGCGTAGGGAACGACTCGAAAAACGGCTTCGCGAAGAGCGATTGCTCAAGCGTGGCGCCGACGCTCGTATCGAATTCGGCCAAGAACTGCCGTCGCTCGCGCAGGAGGATATCGATGAGCTTGAGGATGCTCCCGACGCTGAGGTCGAGCAGGCCGAAGAGCAGATCGTCGATCAAGCGACCGCAGCCCGCACGATCGCAGAGTTACATGCTGAAATTGAAATTCTCCAGCGGCTGGAGGCGCTGGCTCTGAAGGTTCGCCGCTCAGGAACTGACCGGAAGTGGGAAGAACTCAGAAATCTGATCGACAACAATCCTGAGATGGCGGATGTCCAAGGTCAGCGCCGGAAGCTGATCATCTTCACTGAGCATCGGGACACTTTAAATTACCTGGTCGACCAGTTGCGCGGTTTGCTCGTTCATAGCGAGTCCGTGGTCGCGATCCACGGCGGCGTTGGCCGGGAGGAGCGCCGCAAGATCCAGGAAGCGTTCATGCAGGACAAGGACGTGCAGATTCTCGTCGCCACCGATGCCGCCGGTGAAGGCGTCAATCTCCAGCGCGCCCACTTGATGGTGAACTACGACCTTCCGTGGAATCCCAACCGTATCGAGCAGCGGTTCGGCCGAATCCATCGCATCGGCCAGGACGAAATCTGTCATCTCTGGAATCTTGTTGCCGAAGAGACGCGCGAAGGCGATGTCTTTAAGCGGCTTTTCGAGAAACTGGAGCAGCAGCGCGAGTCACTCGGGGGCGGCGTCTTCGATATCCTGGGCAAGCTCTTCCGCGAGCAGCGATTGCGCGATCTTCTGATTGAAGCGATACGGTACGGCGACCGGCCGGAGGTTCGTGCGCGGCTGCTAGAGACTGTTGACAATCTCGCTGACCAGAAGAAATGCAAGGAATTACTGGAAGAGCGGGCGCTTGCGCACGATTCCTTGAACGCGGCGCAAGTGCGCCAGATACGGGAAGATATGGAACGGGCCGAGGCTCGGCGTCTCCAACCCCATTTTGTGGCGAGCTTTTTCCTCGAGGCGTTTCGGCTGCTGGGTGGCAGCATTCGCGAGCGAGAACCCAAACGCTACGAGATTACTCATGTGCCGGCTGTGGTTCGCACTCGCGATCGCATCATTGGAAGCGGCGCGCCGGTGCTTCAACGCTATGAGCGAGTAACCTTTGAAAAAGATCTCATTTCGATCGCCGGCAAGCCGTTCGCAGCGTTCATCTGCCCTGGCCATGCACTGCTCGATGCGACGACTGACCTGATCCTCGAACGTTACCGTGATTTGTTAAAATGTGGCGCCGTGCTGGTTTCGCCGGATTCAGGAAACTCCGGCGCGCGAGCGCTTTTCTATTTGGAGCATGGGATCCAGGACGCGCGCATGGATCGGGCGGGCAATCGTCGAATCGTGTCGCGGCAGATGCAGTTTGTTGAGATCGATGAACAGGGCACGACACGTGCAGCTGGCTATGCGCCGTACTTGGACTATCGGCCAGCGACTGACCAGGAACGGTCGCTGCTCAGTTCTGTTCTCGAGGCGGATTGGCTGGTCAGTGACCTTGAAAGCAAGATCTTGGAATACGCGGTTTCAGAGCTCGTGCCGGGGCACCTCGAAGAGGTAAAGCGGCGCAAAGAGGAATTGGTCAGCAAAACTGTCACAGCTGTACGCGACCGTCTGACCAAGGAAATCAACTACTGGGATCACCGCGCGGAGGAACTGAAAGCACAGGAACTGGCTGGCAAGACACCTCGCCTCAATTCCGGCAAAGCTCGCCAGCGCGCCGATGAGCTTCAGGTACGTTTGCAGAAACGCATCGAGGAACTTGAGCAGGAGCGCAAATTATCCGCGCTTCCGCCAGTTGTAATTGGTGGCGCGCTTGTCGTGCCCGAAGGATTAGTCGCGCGGCTCAAAGGCGAGCCAATGCCCGAGTCTGATGAACTCGCGCGCGAAACCGAACGTGTCGAGAAGCTCGCGATGGAAGCCGTTATGGCGGCCGAGCGCGGATTGGGCTTCGAACCTCACGATGTGAGCGCCGAGAAACGTGGCTATGACGTCGAGTCGAAGGTTCCCGGAACCGGACGTTTGCGCTTCGTCGAAGTCAAAGGGCGAGCCCTCGGCGCAGATACCGTAACAGTTACCAAGAATGAAATTCTGACTGCCCTTAACAAGCCCGACGAGTTTATTCTGGCGATAGTGGAGATCGACGGTGAGTCTGTGACACCGCGCTATGTGCGCCAACCCTTTCGCCGTGAGCCCGATTTCGGAGTTACGAGCGTGAACTACAAATTGAATGAGTTGCTGGTGAGGGCCAGGCAACCCGCGTAGCTTCCGCGCGGGTATAGTGACCCTTTTCAGCGAAACTTTTCGAACCAAATACTCGCACGCGATGGGGGGTGCCTAAGACATGGCCTCTGTGACCACTTTCGACAGCACAAAAGAAGCTCTTCTCGACCTGCTGCGTAGCATTCAGGACGGCAGGACCCAGTTGCCAGACTTCCAACGTGATTGGGTATGGGACGACGACCACTTGAAGAGCCTCCTGGTCAGCATTTCGCTTTCTTATCCGATCGGCGCCGTAATGATGCTTCAGACTGGGAATCCCGAAGTGAAGTTGCAGCCAAGGCTGGTTACAGGCGCACCGGGGGCACCGACGGGCCCAGAGCGGCTCATCCTCGATGGGCAGCAGCGACTGACCTCGTTGTTCCTGGCCCTTCTGACTACGCAAGCGGTGCCCACCTCTGACTCCCGCCGGAAGTCGATCAAGCGTTGGTATTACATCGATATGGCTCGAGCAGTTGATTCTGAGACAGATCGCGATGACGCTCTACTCGGAATTCCTGAAGACCGGATCCTTAGAAATTTTCGTGGCGAGCCGCTACAGGACTATTCCTCTCCGGACAAGGAATATGCGCAACTGGTGTTCCCGTTAAACCAGGCGTTTGAGGTTGCGAAATGGCGCCGCGGATTCAACGAATACTGGCAAAACCACCCGGAAAAGACGGCACTCTATGATCGTTTCGAAGCCGAAATCATCGAACGCTTCAAGCAGTACCAAGTGCCGATCATCGTGCTGCGCAAAGAGACTCCCAAGGAAGCCGTCTGCCAAGTCTTCGAGAAGGTGAACACGGGAGGCGTTCCGCTCAACGTTTTTGAGTTACTGACCGCAGCCTACGCCGCTGACAACTTCAACCTCCGCGATGACTGGAAGGAACGGGTCAAGGGCTTCAAGGAGAAGCCGTTGCTGACGCAGGTCGAGAGTACGGACTTCCTCCAGGCTATTACCTTGCTTGCTACTTGGGAACGACGCACCAATGCAATTAAATCGGGCATTGAACCGGACCGTGCTCCCGGAATCAATTGCAAGCGACCAGCCGTGCTTCGGCTTACCCTGGATGAATACAAAGGCTGGTCTGACCGCGTCGCTCAAGGCTTTATCATCTCCGCCCGTCTGCTCCATAGCCAGAATATTTTTGCCGCGCGAGACTTACCCTACCCGACACAGTTGGTGCCCTTGAGCGCAGTCCTGACAGCACTCGCGCTGGAACTGAGCGCGGTTCAACGAGACAAGCTGCTGCGATGGTTTTGGGGTGGTGTATTCGGCGAACTCTATGGCAGCGCTGTCGAAAGCCGCTTTGCTCGCGATTTACCCGAGGTGTTGGCATGGCTCGGCGACGGCCCAGAGCCGGGCACGATCAACGAATGCAACTTTGTCCGCAACCGGTTGCTGACTCTGCGCAGCCGCAACAGCGCGGCATACAAGGGACTGCATGCGCTGTTGATGCAGAGTGGCGCGCGTGACTTCCGGACCGGGGAGGCGATCGGCGATGCGATCTACGCTGAGGAAAAGATCGATATTCATCATATCTTCCCGCAGGACTGGTGTAAGAAGAACGGGGTGGAATCCGGCCGATGCGACAGTATCGTGAACAAGGCCCCAATCTCCGCGCGCACCAACCGAACCGTGGGCGGAAATGCGCCTAGCAACTATTTGGGCAAACTCGAAAGCAGGTTCAAAATCTCGATTGAACAAATGGACGAGTTGCTTCGCTCGCACCTAATCGATCCAACTTCGTTGCGTGCTGACAATTTCGCCGAGTACTTTACGGCGCGCGAAGAGGCGGTTCTTGAGCTAATCGCAAGGGCCACGGGAAAGGCCGTGGGCCGCGACATGGGCGAGCCGGAAGCGATGCCTTCCGAATACGAACAGGAAGAGGCCGCTTAGAGTGACCGCTTCGCGCAAGAAATTGATTGAGGTGGCATTGCCGCTGGAGGCGATCAACGTCGCCTCGGCGCGCGAGAAAAGCATTCGGCACGGCCATCCGAGCACCCTCCATTTGTGGTGGGCGCGGCGGCCGCTCGCCGCATGTCGCGCAGTCTTGTTCGCGCAACTTGTCGATGACCCGTCCAGCCATTCCGACCGTTTCCCAGGCGAGGAAGCGCAGAAGAACGAGCGCGACCGACTCTTCGGAATTATCGAAGAACTAGTCAAGTGGGAGAACTCTAACGACGAGACTATTCTCGCCCAAGCGCGCGCGGAAATTCTCAAATCATGTGATCGCAATCCTCCACTGTTCTCGATCCTTTCTGCGGGGGCGGTTCGATTCCGCTCGAAGCACAGAGACTCGGGCTCGAAGCACATGCAAGCGACCTCAATCCGGTCGCCGTCCTTATTACGAAAGCGATGATCGAGATTCCGCCGAAATTCGCCGGGGGCGCGCCGGTCAACCCTGAGGGGCGGAGAAATCTCGCACACAGCGGTTCATGGACCGGCGCTACGGGTCTTGCCGAAGATGTACGCTACTACGGGAAGTGGATGCGCGACGAGGCCGAGCGGCACATCGGTCACCTCTATCCGAAGGTCAAGGTCACTGCCGAGATGGCGCAAGGACGGGACGACTTAAAGGGCGTGGTCGGCAAAGAGCTTACCGTCATCGCGTGGCTATGGGCGCGGACTGTGAAATGCCCAAATCCCGCGTGCGGCGCCGAGATGCCGCTGGTGCGCTCGTTCGCGCTTTCTACCAAGAAGGGCAGGGAGGCCTGGGTCGAGCCGATTGTCGACCGACGCGCCAAAACAATAAGCTTTCGCGCCCACAGGAACAAAACGAATGCTCCCTCGGGCACAAAGCTTAAGGGCAAGAGTCGATGTCTCATATGCGGCATCGATAACGTCACAGACTCGATCCTCCGTGAGCAGGCATCAACCTACAGTATCTCCCAGCAGCTTCTCGCGATCGTTGCCAAAGGCTCGAACGGTCGCGTGTATCTGGAGCCACCACAAACTGATTCAGGCACACTGATCAAGGCGCTTGAAACGCCCTGGTTAGCGCAAAATCTACCAGACAACGCTCGTTGGTTTTCTCCGCCGGGCTATGGCCTTAGGACGTATCGCGACCTGTTTACGCCGAGGCAGTTGGTAACATTGACGACGTTTAGCGATCTTGTGGCCACCTCACGCGAGCGCGTGCTCGAAGATGCGCGCAAGGCGGGAATGGCTGACGATGGCAAGGGGATCGACGAGGGCGGTATTGGCGTTCCCGCTTACGCCGACGCCGTCGCAACGTATCTCGCGTTCGCGGTCGATAAGGGAGCGGACTATTGGTCGACAATTTGTAGCTGGCATTCCAGCCGCGAGTTGGTACGCAACACCTTTGCACGACAGGCAATTCCAATGGTCTGGGACTTCGCCGAAGCCAACCCATTAAGCGACTCTGCTGGATGTTTTTCCGGTGCAGTCGATTGGGTAGTGAGCTGTATCTCTCGATCTCCGGCGTCGGAGCCGGGGTGGGTAAAACAGCTTGACGCGACCGCTGCGGCAAACCGCGTGGAAGCGCCGATTGTCGCAACCGATCCGCCTACGACAACATCGGTTACGCCGACCTCTCCGACTTCTTCTACGTATGGCTCCGTCGCTCGATCGGAAGGATCTACCCGCAACTCTTCAGCACGCTGCTGGTTCCCAAAGCTCAGGAGCTCGTCGCCACTCCCTATCGTTTCGATGGCAGTAAGGAAAAGGCGCAGCGATTCTTTGAGCAAGGGCTAGGCAAGGCATTCGCGCGAATGCGAGAAGTCCAGAATCCCGAATACCCGCTGACGCTCTTTTATGCTTTCAAGCAAGCCGAAACAGACGAGGACGATGATGACTCCTCAACTGGTTTGGTCTCGACGGGCTGGGAAACCATGCTTGAAGGCTTAATTCGTGCGGGCTTCCAAATCACGGGCACCTGGCCAATGCGTAGCGAGCTTTCAAACCGCATGATTGCTTCGGGCACTAACGCGCTTGCTTCATCAATCGTTCTAGCCTGCCGGGCACGAATTGATGACGCAACGATCGCGACCCGGCGCGAGTTCATCGCTGCGCTCCGGAGGGAGCTGCCAGCCGCACTCCGTACACTTGAGCATGGCAGCATTGCGCCCGTCGATCTGGCACAAGCAGCAATTGGTCCCGGGATAGCGGTCTTCTCTCAATACTCTAAAGTCGTTGAAACTAGTGGCGAAACAATGCGGGTCCGTACTGCGCTCGGCCTTATCAATCAGGCGCTTGACGAAGTCCTCGCCGAGCAGGACAGCGAATACGATTCAGCCACCAGATGGGCACTAGCGTGGTTCGAACAGTTCGGAGTGAACGAAGGACCGTTTGGTACGGCGGAGACCCTGTCGAAAGCCAAGGACGTGGGGGTTAACGGTCTGCAAGAGGCCGGAATTGTGCGCTCAAAGGCAGGTAAGGTCCGGATCGAGCCACGCGAAGCTCTCGACGGAGCGTGGGAACCAGCCACCGCGCCACGCCTCACAATTTGGGAAGTGACACAACGATTAATCCGAGCGCTGGAAACGGGCGGCGAGTCTCCGGCGGCCGAAATCCTGCGGAAGGTTGGCGCACTCGGCGAAACGGCTAAGGACCTCGCTTACCGGCTTTATACGATCTGTGAGCGCAAACGATGGGCACAGGAGGCCCTCGCATACAACATGCTAGTCAAATCCTGGCCCGAACTTGCGCGCGCTGCATCTGGTCCATCGGGTGAGACTGCCCGCCTGCTCTAATGGGGGTGTAAATGGCTACTACCAATCACGAGCGGGTGGGGAAGGCTCTGGATCTGTTGAAGGTGGGACTGAAGCCTTACGTCGAGCGCGAGATGCGCGCTGCCGACGGGCAGCAGTGGCTCAATGAGGCCATGGCGGGCTTGCGCGATGGGCGACTGCCCCTCGACAAAGAAGGCGAGGTCAACTGGGACACCCATGCATTACTCGCCGTGGCGTGGAATGCGTGGAACCGCGTCTTCGCGAAAAAGCTCGGCAATTCTGAGCGCACGTTAGTCAGTGAGCTCCGCACGGTTCGCAATGACTGGGCTCATCAGAAGCCGTTCAGCACTGACGACGCCTACCGCGCGTTGGACAGCGTCCAGCGTCTTTTGAGCGCGGTCTCGGCGGAGCAGGCTCAGGAAGTCGACCGGATGAAGCAGGAGCTGCTCCGAGTCCGTTTCGACGAGCAGGCTCGCAACGAGACGCGCAAAATTGCAGTTGCACCAACAGAGGGGCAGCCGGCGTCCGGCCTGAAGCCATGGCGCGAGGTCGTCACTCCACACCCGGACGTGGCTTCGGGCGAGTTCCAAAGAGCGGAGTATGCGGCCGACCTGGCACAGGTCTATCGTGGCGAAGGTTCCGACGAATACGGCAAGCCGCGAAATTTCTACGAGCGGACTTTCATAACACACGGCCTCGGGCAATTGCTGGCGGGCGCGCTCAAACGGCTGAACGGTGCCGGCGGCGATCCCGTAGTCGAATTGCAAACTAACTTCGGCGGCGGCAAGACCCACTCGATGATCGCGCTCTACCATCTCTTCTCGGGAGCGAGCGCGAGTGAACTCGTAGGAGTCGATGCAGTCCTCACGAGCGCGGGCGTGACGAGCATTCCAAAGGCAAGACGGGCCGTGCTGGTCGGGCAAGAACTGAATCCGGCGAAGCCACATCGGAAACCAGACGGCGTCGAGACACACACCTTGTGGGGCGAGCTTGCCTGGCAGTTGCTCAAGAAAGAGGGGTATGCGTTCGTTGCGGAAGCTGACAAGAGCGGTGTGAGTCCCGGAACGCAGGCGCTGCGCGAGGTATTCAAACGCGCAGCACCGTGTCTGATTTTGATCGACGAATGGATCGCCTACGTCCGCATGCTTTATGGGATTTCCGAACCCCTGCCCGCGGGATCCTTCGACGCGAACATGACGTTCGCGCAGACATTGACGGAGGCCGCGAAGGGAACACCTCGAACACTGGTAGTGGCGAGTATTCCGGCGTCAGACGCGGAAGTCGGTGGTGAAGGTGGGCGCGCGGCCCTCGAACGGATACGTAACGTCTTCGCTCGCGTCGAATCACCATGGACCCCAGCCAGCACAGAGGAGGGCTTCGAGATCGTACGGCGGCGGCTCTTTGAACCAATCGTGGTAAAGGAGCTTTTCGCGGCGCGTGACGCCGTGACCAAGAAGTTTGGCGAATACTATCGAGCGAACGCGAAGGAGTTTCCCGCACGTTCACGGGAAGCCGATTATGAGCGACGGATAAAATCAGCTTACCCAGTCCACCCGGAGTTGTTCGACCGGCTCTTTGACGACTGGTCGACGCTCGAGAAGTTTCAGCGCACCCGCGGCGTTTTGCGGCTGATGGCCGCTGTGATCCACACGTTGTGGCAGCGTAACGATACCAACCTGCTGATCATGCCAGCGAACGTGCCAATCGATGAACCGTCTGTCCAGTTCGAATTGATGAAGTATCTGGACGATTCCTGGCGTGCCGTGATCGAGAGCGACGTGGACGGGCCGCATTCGGTGGCACTGCGCATGGACGGCGACAATCCAACAATGGGGCGCTATTCCGCGTGTCGCCGAGTGGCCAGGACGGTTTTTATTGGATCCGCGCCGAAACTTGAAGCGGCAAACCGGGGGGTAGAAGACATCCATATGAAGCTTGGATGCGCGCAGCCTGGCGAGACTGCTGCCACATTCGGCGATGCACTCCGGAAGCTTACTGATCAGACGACATACCTATACCAGGACGGCCGTCGATACTGGTACTCGACGCAGCCCAACGTGACGCGCCTCGCACGCGATCGAGCAGAGCAACAGAGCGACGAATCAGTATTGGACGATCTCCAACGGCGGCTTCGGGAACAAGCCAAGACTCGGGGGGATTTTTCGGCAAATCCCGTGGTGTGGAGCAAGGGGGTCGAAGTCGGCGAGGCACACGAGACTCGACTGGTGATTCTCGGTCCGGAATACAATCATTCGTCAAAAATCGAGAATAGCTCGGCGCGAAAGGCCGCCGAGGAGGTACTGAGTAATCGAGGTTCCGGGCCACGGCTTCTAAAAAACACGGTGGTTTTCTTAGCGGCAGATCGCGCGCGGCTTGAAGAACTAAAGAAGGCGGTACGCGACTTTCTGGCTTGGCGGTCGATCGACGAGGAGCACGTTGCTCTCAATCTTGATCCTAGTCAGGCGCAACAGGCCGAGAGAAGGCGCGAAGAAGCCGACAGCACGGTTAACCAGCGGATGCCCGAAGCGTTTCAATGGCTTCTAGTGCCCGATGAAGAGAAACCCGGGAGCGGCTCGACACCACAGGTCCACTGGGACGAAGCCCGGCTGCAGGGCCAGGACGCGCTCGCCGTGCGCGCGGCAAAGCGACTCAGGAGCGACGAGAACATGATAACCGAGTGGGCGGGGGCGCTCCTGAGAGCAAGGCTGGATGACGTGCCACTGTGGCGTGCGAATCACGTCGAGTTGAAACAACTCGCCGACGACTTTGCGCGTTACCTTTATCTGCCGCGCTTGAGGGACAGCAAGGTCCTGGCTGAAGCGGCGCGCGATGGGCTTGCGCAGACAACGTTGATGCAAGACGGGTTCGCATACGCCGACAGCTACGACGAAACCAAGGGACGCTATAGTGGCCTCCATGTAGGCAAGCTGGTGAGTGTCTCGATGGACCGCGGCGGACTGCTCGTAAAGCCCGAGGTCGCGACAGCCCAACGCGATGCCGAGACGGCGACAGGAGCCACCTCATCTGGCGGAGGTGCGGATGGCACGACCACCACAACTCCGGGAACCGGCGCGGGCCCGCTGAGAGCCGGGACACCGACTGGGCAGGAGCCCAAAGCGCCAAAACGCTTCCACGGCTCCGTGACACTGAATCCCATTCGGCTGGGCCGTGACACAGGCACGATCGCGGACGAAGTCGTGCAGCACTTGGCAAAACTGGTCGGTGCGAACATCGAAGTAACCCTCGAAATCGATGCTGACGTCCCGGACGGCGTTCCGGACAACGTTGTGCGCACGGTCACCGAAAACTGCCGGACGTTAAAGTTCCGCACCCATGGCTTCGAGGAGACCTAAAAGACACCCACCTATTAATACTTGCAATCGGCTCCCGCGGCGGTTTCAACCATTTTTTCTTTTGGAGACTCGCGCAAATACGACGACCAGACCAAATGGCAATCGATGCAACGATTCTGATGAGCGGCGGCATCGACTCTACCGCCTGTGCGCACTTTCTAAAGGAACAGGGCAGCAGCTCGCTCCACGGAGTGTTTTTTGATTACAGCCAGGCGGCGGCCGCCCATGAGCGCAACTCGGTTCTTAGCCTGGCCAAACGGCTAACTATCCCGATCTCGGTTTACCGTGTCACGGGATCAGATAGCTTCTCACAAGGCGAGCTCGTGGGTCGTAACGCTTTCCTGATTTCTGCAACTCTGTTCTTGTCGCGCTGTCGCTCTGGTCTGTTAGCGATTGGCATCCACGCTGGCACACCCTATTTCGACTGCTCGGAGCCATTTGTCGAAATGATGGCCCGCGTTGTTGCGGAACATACGAGTGGCAGAGTGAGCTTGGTCACCCCGTTCCTGCATTGGAGCAAGCGAGATGTGTTCAATTACTTTGTCTCGGCTGGACTTCCGCTCAATCTCACTTACAGCTGCGAGGCTGGCACACAGCCAGTGTGCGGTAGGTGCGCATCGTGCCGGGACAGACGGGCCCTTGGATGTTAGCCAAACGCCGGTCGATACAGCTTAAGGGTGGCGAAGTCGCACGCACACCTTTACTAGTCCCGTCCTTCTCAAGCAAAGGGTTTCCAGAAGTCTCCAAGATAATCAGAACAAGTGCCGAGTTCATCGATGGCCCTATGCTGATAAGCGCTTACGATCTCCATTATCGCAAGATTAAGCCACCCTTCGATTTTGGATCCCTGATTTTCCTTGACAGCGGCGGATACGAAGCCGCTAAAGATGCCGATCTATCGGACTTTGGAGAACGCGAGCATAAGCCAATCCAGTGGTCGCAAGAGATGCACGAGCAGGTTCTGGCGGGGTGGAATGCGCGCGTTCCGACGGTACTGATCAGCTACGATCATCCAAAGGAACGACTGCCAGTCCGCAAGCAGATAGAATCGCGCGCACCGGCTGGCACGCGCGCATGATGAGGGTCTCCGTGAAATCCTGCTCAAGCCTGAAACCATCGGGCAGAAGTTAATCAAGGTTGAATCGATCCTAAAGCACGTCCACGCCCTGGACGAATTCGACATCATAGGTCTCACCGAAAAGGAGGTCGGGAACTCAATTTTGGAGCGCATGGAGAACATTGCGACACTCCGAATGGCCCTCGACAAGGCAGGAATGGACACACCGATCCATATCTTCGGGAGTTTGGACACTGTGACGACACCGATGTACTTCCTTGCTGGTGCGGACGTTTTCGACGGGCTTACTTGGCTGCGGTTCGCTTATCGCGAAGGCTACACGATATACAAGCACAATTATGGAGCGCTCAAACTCGGCATCAGGGAGAAATCGTACATGGTCGATGCCAGATGCTGGTTCGACAATTATGCATATTTAGGAGAGATGGAGCTCGAAATGCGGCGCTTCTTGAAGAACTATGATTTTCGAAGCTTCAAGTATCATCGCGACGAGTTCCGAGAGACGTACGAGACCGTCGCCGAAGCGGTGGAGGGCTCCCATGGGCGGAAGCGGTAGTGGCGGGCCTTTCGATTACCGCAGCCCGCAGGATCTCGCGAAGCTGGTGCGCAAAGCGCAGGACGCAACGTCGGTCGCCGGTTTCGAAACTGAGCTGTCCGGGGCGCTTACCGAATTACTCGGTGCGTTCAATGACCGAGATGTTGAACTGGTCCAGGAGCGACTCGACGACATCAAGCTCGCACTCGAAGGTTCAATTGAAGGGACCATCGATCAAATGTTTGGAGGCTCCGTCGCGAAGCACACGTACGTCGATGGACTCAGCGATATCGATTCCCTGTTGATCATCAATGACAGTGGATTAGAAACAGCGAGTCCACGCGATGCCATTGAACAGATCACCAGCATCCTCCAGGCACGATCTGGCGACAAGGCTGTCGTCACACATGGAAACATGGCGGTCACGCTTGAATTCAAAGACGGGATGAAGCTTCAGCTCTTGCCAGCCATTCGGACGCAAAGCGGTAGCCTCCGCGTGCATTCGTCACGGGGGGAAGAATGGTCGCGCATCGATCCTAAGGCCTTCCAAGAGGCGCTCACACGCCGTAACAACGAGTGTGGTGGCAAGCTAGTGCCGACAATCAAGTTGGCCAAGGCTATCAACGGAACTCTGCCCGAGTCTCAGCGCCTAACCGGCTATCATATTGAGAGCCTCGCTATCGCCGCTTTCCGGAACTATGGAGGACCAAAGACGACCTCAGCGATGCTGCCAACCTTTTTCGAGAAAGCAAAAGACTTAGTACTCAATCCAATTCGTGATAGCACCGGGCAGTCTGTCCACGTTGATGACTATCTGGGTGATCGAAATAGTGAAGATCGTCAGAACGCCAGTCACCTGCTGGGTCGTATCTGGAAGCGCATGCGAAATTCCAGTGCCGCTGGGTCAATTGCACAATGGCGGGCTTTGTTTGGTCTAGACGAGTGAACCGTGAACCCGGGGACATGCGTGCGGAGCTGGAACGGATTCGACGAGTGTCCGATATGTTGTGCACGGCACATGCCGGGCTCAGTGATCGCTACGGACGGTTCGCGTTGGCGATCGACCTCGGAATTCTGGGTCTCTCTACCTGGCTCGTCGCACTGGCGTTTGTACAGCCGCGAATCAACCTATCCCTGACACCTTTCTCTCTCGATCCGCAGCTGTGGGGCGGTTTACTCGCGATGCTGACTTTCTTCTTATCGGTGGTGCATATGAAGGTAGATTGGAAGGGGCGATCGGACGCTCACAGGCGCTCCTGCGCGGCATATGCCGATGTCCACCGAGAAGCGGGTTACTTGGCGTCCGGAGGGAATAACATCGACGAGCAAGAACGTAGACGACTACTGAACCGCTTTGATCTGGCGGGGACTATCAGCATAGCAGTTCCCGAAGCGCAGTTTCTTCCGCAAAAGAAACGGCACCTGATCAAAATTGCGATCAGCAAACATTTGGATACCCATCCGGCGGCATCGATCTTTATCACACGTGTGAAATTTTGGTTCAGGGACAATGTCGGTCGGAGGAGGGGTGATGAGCGGCAATCTTGAATTGGCACTGAGAACATTCGCGAAAGCCCGAGAACACGTCGCGTACACCAACCGACTGTGGGAGGTGGAGTGGCAACGAACGAGAAGGGCCTCTCAGTTTACTGAAGCGGATTTACTCCGGGAGGCCGCATGGGTGATTCTTTGCAGCGGTTTCCGAGAGGCGATAGTAAGGCGGTTGTTCGATAAGATTTCCCTAAGCTTCTGCGATTGGGAGTCAGCTCGTGCCATTGTTGAAGCAGCAGGCGCTTGCCGTGCGAACGCGCTGGCCTCAATCAGAAATGCAAAAAAAATCGACGCGATCTTAGGAGTCGCCCGTAGAGTGGACGGTATAGGATTCGGCGCCTTGAAACGAAGAATCCTCCAAGAGCCAATTCCAGAACTCCAGCAATTCCCGTTTATAGGGCCGGTGACCTCCTGGCATCTGGCCAAGAATCTCGGGTTTGAGGTCGCCAAGCCGGACAGACACCTTATGCGGTTGGCTCAAACGCTTGGTTATGACGACGCGCAGGAACTTTGTAAGACGATCGCTTTAGCGATGGACGAGACCGTACAGGTCGTCGACATAATGCTTTGGCGATACGCTGCGGACGGCTTCCATCACGGCACTATTTGAGCGAAAGTGTTGCTCCTTTCCGATGGGAGCCGGCAATTTATAGCAAGATTTCAGCGTGGCTGCCGCCCCTATTTCCTAGTTGTCTTGAGCGGTATGTCTCACAACAAACGTTTGCTCCCGGCACTCCAGGCTCGGTTTCAGTAGCTGCTCGTGTATGTCTGCTCAAGCGCATAGGGTTTGTGCTCGCCAAATCGCTGGATGATTTCGTCAATCAGGCATGGCCCCTTTTGATATCCTGATTTTGCCCCACCCCCCTACGTGTTTTGATCGCTCCGAATTTCGCGCTCTAAAAGTGATCCAGTTTCCCGAATGCTTACTTTCTCCCGCCGCCGGCGGCCGGCGGCACCATGGAGTCGAATTCCTTCGCTCCCATAAAAGACCGCCGTATCGGTCGGGTTTCAACCGGTCGCGGCAAGCGCACGGTACAGGCTGACGCGGCTCAGCTTGAACAGACCGGCCACGTCCTCGCGTCGCTGGCCGCTCTCGATAAGCTTGTGGGCGTCTATCTGCTGCCGGGATAGTTTCGGTTTGGGTCCGGGTCTGACATCTCGCGTGGGCTGCCTTCATCCCGGCGCCTGTGCGTTCGATGATGAGGCCGCGTTCAAATTCGGCGAGGGCAGCGAAGATATGAAATATCAGCTTGCCGCCCGGTGTGCTTGTGTTGATTTCTTCGGTGAGTGACCGGAAATGTATACCGCGCTGGTGGAAGTCATCGAGCATGGCCACGAGGTCGGGCAAGCTGCGGGCCAGCCGGTCGAGTTCGCACACGATGAGCGTGTCGCCATCCTGCAACGTCTTGAGGCAACGCAGCAGGGCAGGGCGCTTGGTGGCGGCTCCTGTGCGCTCGTCCTTAAAAGTTTTCCGGCTCCCGGCGCGTTTCAACGCGGCGAATTGCAAGGCGGGATTCTGGTCCTCGGTCGAGACGCGCGCGTAACCGCATTTCATGCCTCTAATTTGAAACATCAAACCTGAAACATCCAAGCCCTTTATTTACAGGCTTTTCTGGCGTGTTTCATAAACTACCCGTTTTGAAACGTTTAGCGTGGCTTCAAAGCGGCCGGGAATTCCCCAAGTTTGTCGCGATGAATCCATAGCGGCTCGCGCCTGGTCCTGGGACCGCGCCATTCGTTGAACCCGTCGGCCGGCACGACGCAACGCCGCTTCGCGAACGCCTCGCGGAACGATGGAAGCTTGTCCACGGTCTCCGCTTTCGCGTTGATGCACATCGAGGCCCGGCTGGCGTCCTTCGCCCAACTATTCACCAGGCCCCGCGTCGCCGGTATCGCCTCGCGGCTCTCGTACCTGGTTTTGAGGACAAAGTAGGGCTGCGTCGGCGCGATGTTGAACCGGGGCATGTAATCGCCGAGTTCGCTTTGGGCACGCTGAGCATGGCCGCCAACTCGCTCCGATCGCGTCGCGTCATGGTGAATCGACCGCACATATCAACGGCCCATGCGTAAGCGATTTTTTAAAATCATCTCGGCTGGTGAGCGCGGACTGGCTTCCAGCCAGCGCTCGAAGTAGCAGTAACTATGCATCCTCATCTGCACGATCGGTCGCTTTTTGCGTAGCTTTTAAGACCACGCCCGTTTTATGGATTCAAGCGCGCCTCGCTGCTCACTAGTTGCCAGCCATTCTCTGAGTCGCGCCCTGTCCCAATATTTGAGATATGGCAAATCTTGTGCGCGAATCAAATCTCTTACCGAAAACTTTAGTGGAGGAGGGCGCTAATAGCCCGCGGCTGCGGGTGATTGGGACGCGGCTGGCGAGGGGGACGGTGACATCGTGCTGCCCATCATGTGCTTTGCGCCCTGCTTCGCGGCGCTCTCTGACACCGAACTGCCACCCGGAACGCTGCTTGTTTTCTGCCAGAGCGTGCCAAAGAAAATGCACGCGGAGATACAGATACAGACAAGGATGAGTACGCCGATCAATCCAACGGCTGCTTTCATGCGAGGTGACGCGAGAGTTCCATTTTCAGTCTTGATTCAGGCTCGCACCAACATCAGTCTGTTGGCAAACGCAAAGTTCCGAAGCTAGCGATGCGCGCGCAAGCTAATTTCTGTTTTGGAGGGGAGAATCACATGGGTTTCTCCCCTATTGGGCGCGGTCACTGAACACCGTTGCTGCTAGAGTCATGCAACCCGCCATTCAGCCAAGGTCGCGACGGCGTTGTCCGGGGTGACGTCGGGCTTAAGCAGGAACTGCCGGTGTCCCTCAGCCAGGAAACCAGCGATCGCTTGGTCGAGTTGGGGACTGTTGATGACGTCCGCGACACGGCCAAGACTGTCGCCGTCCCCTCCTGGCGTAAGTGATCTCCATTGTGTCGTCGCTCCTTCATCGCTGGGTCTCGAAGAGTTCCAGGAGCCCTTTGAGAGGGATCTGCGTCCACTCGGGCCGGTTGTTGAGCTCGTAGCCGATCTCGTAGATGCCCCTGTCGAGGAGGTGGGCATCCAACAGGATCCTGAGCTCCGCCGGCGCTTGCGGCAGAAACGAGGCGGAGGCGACGGCAGGGAGATAACCTTTGAGGAACGCCGCGCTCACCGCGCGGTACCAGAAGCGCGCCCACGGCTCCAGGGTGGGAAAGTCTTCCGGACGCGCCCCGGGCACCTGGCCGAGTAGGGCCGCGTACGCAGCGTAGTGGAAGGACCTCAGCATTCCAGCGACGTCCCGAAGGGGGGAGCACTTGAGCCGTCGGACGCCGAGGGGCCTGGCCGGTTCGCCCTCGAAGTCGATGATGATGAAATCCTTGCCCGTGCAGAGGACCTGCCCGAGATGGTAGTCCCCATGGCAACGGATGTGGCTCGCTGCGATCTTCCGATCACGAAGCAACCGGAACCGATTCCGCACCTTTCCCTCGAGCTCCAGGACCTTTCGCGCTTCTTCGTGAATGGCCGTGGGCAGCCCGGCCACTCGCTGGCGGAGGGCTGAGAAGGTATCGTTCGCGAGGCTCAGCATGGCCTGGTACAGCGCCTGCCGGGAAAAGTCCGAGACGGGCTCGGGCGCGAGTTCGGGCTTGACTGGGTCGCTCGCCAGGGCCACATGAAGCTCGCCCGTGCGCTGCCCGAGCAGCCGGGCCTCCTCCAGGTAGAGGCCGATCCATTCTAGCGCGTGTGGCGGGAACTCGTCTTCGACGGCGGCCGGCAGGGGCCCTTCGAAGACGGGAGGGGTGGGCGCCTCGGCTCGATGCGTGAGGACCTCCTCGTAGTAGCGCCCTAGCGTGTCCAGCGTGTAGGTCCAGGCATCACCCTGGTTCGGCAGGAAGCCATGGAGGACGCCGAGCGTCGTCAGCTCGCCGTTTGGCCTGCGCAACTCGAGCGCCCCGGCGAGCGGCGCGATATTCCGGAAGTCTCTCTCCTCCGTCAAGAACCGCCCGAGCTCCAGATCGGGATTGGTTCCCGACTCGAGACGGCGGAAAAGCTTGAGGATGAAGCGGTCGCCGTAGACCACCGAGGTGTTGGTCTGCTCGGTCTTTACGACGGCCGGCTCCAGGAAATCTCCGGCCGTCCTTAGAAGCGAGCGGAAATCGCGCGTCGGCGAGGCGATCACTTCGCCGAATCGCCCGCTGAAGCGCCGGCCTCGGGCGATGAGATCGAGGAGGGCAAGCGAGAAGCGCGGATCCACCATCGCGTCGTGGAGGATCCCTTTCTCCTCTTGTTCCGTGCCCGTAACGCGAACGCTCGCGATCGCATGACTCGTCGGTCCCGGGGTCTCGCGTCCATCGTCAGCAAAGGCCACCGGGAGCACGTAGATCTCTGGCTCGCCCTCGGTATACGTCACCTCGACGAGCAGGATATGAGCCACCGGCGCGTCATGGGGCACGGGAATAGCCTCGATGATCTCGGCCGTTTGGATCAGCCGGGCCTTGCTCCTGAACCAGCGCTGCCCCTTAAGGTAGCCGGGAAGGATGGTCTCCAGCTCGGCCTTGTCCCGCCCTCTCAGCGCGTTCTCCCATGCGCTCCGCACGGTGAGCGTGGGCATTGCGCCAGCCGTGGCCGTAGGGCCGGCGACGGCCTCCACACTCTGCGGCGGGAGGGCAAACCAGTAGAAGATGTGGGGCCCGAGTGTCAGCGAGTAGGGTGCGTTGCTCACAAGGGGGAACCGCGTTTGCCCGAAGAGCTCGAGCGGCACGATCCCCTTGAAAGCGGACAGGTCGAGGTCCACAGACTGTGCGAACCGGGAGAGATTGGCGACTACGAAGACCGCCTCGTCCTGATAGCGGCGCACGAAGGCCAGGACCTTGCGGTTCTCCGACGGCAGGAACTCCAGGCTCCCTCGACCGAACACCTTGGAGCGCTTGCGGAACGAGATCAGGCGCTTCATCCACCATAGGAGCGAATGGCGGTTGTCCTGTTGGGCCTCCACGTTGATAGCTTCATAGCGGTATTCCGGATCGATGATGACGGGGAGATAGAGCCGCTGGGGGTTGGCCCGCGAGAACCCGGCATTACGGTCCGCACTCCACTGCATCGGGGTCCTCACACCGTTCCGGTCCCCGAGGTAGAAGTTGTCCCCCATGCCGATCTCGTCGCCGTAGTAGAGGACCGGGGTGCCCGGGAGCGAGAAGAGCAGGCTGTTCATGAGCTCGATCGTCCTGCGGTCGTTTCCTAGGAGCGGCGCCAGCCGGCGGCGGATCCCGAGGTTTTGGCGAGCCTGCGGGTCGATCGCGAATAGCCGGTACATGTAGTCGCGGTCCTCGTCGGTGACCATCTCCAGCGTCAGCTCGTCGTGGTTTCGCAGAAACAGGGCCCACTGACAGGTCTCGGGAATCGAGGGCGTCTGCTGGGCGATGTCGAGGATGGGGAAGCGATCCTCGCGCTGGATGGCCATGAACAACCGTGGCATGAGGGGAAAGTGGAAGGCCATGTGGCACTCGTCCGCGGCGCCGAAATAGGCGCTTGCATCCTCCGGCCACTGGTTCGCCTCGGCCAGGAGCATCCGGTTCGGAAAGCGCTCGTCGACGTGACCCCGGAGCTCCTTGAGGAACGCGTGGGTTTCCGGGAGGTTCTCGCAGCTCGTTCCCTCTCGCTCGTAGAGATAGGGCACGGCATCCAAGCGAAGCCCGTCGACACCGAGGTCGAGCCAGAAGTCGACGACCCGCAGCATGGTGCGCCGCACCTCGGGATGGTCGTAGTTGAGGTCCGGTTGATGCGCATAGAAACGGTGCCAGTAATGGGCTTGGGCGACCGAGTCCCAGGTCCAGTTGGAGGGCTCGAAGTCTCTGAAGATGATCCGGGCTTCCCGATACTTCTCGGGGGTGTCACTCCACACGTAGAACTTGCGCCAGTGATTCCCGGGCTTGGCCTGACGGGCCCGCCGAAACCACGCGTGCTGGTCGGATGTGTGGTTGAGCACGAGCTCGATGATGACGCGGAGACCCCGGCGGTGCGCCTCCCGCAGAAAGGCCTTGAAGTCGTGCATCGTGCCGTACGTCGCGTGAATTCCCGTGTAGTCCGAGGTGTCGTAGCCATCGTCCTTCAGGGGCGAGGGGCAGAAGGGAAGCAACCAGAGGGCGGTGACGCCGAGATCCTGCAGGTAGTCGAGCCGTTGGATCAGGCCGAGGAAATCTCCGACGCCGTCCCCGTCGCTGTCGTAGAACGTGCGGACGTGGAGCTCGTAGATGATCGCGTCTTTGTACCAGAGGGGATCGTCCGTCAGCCCGAAGGCGTCAGGAGACATGCTGGCCAGCATCCCGGTCCGCGAGCCCACAGGGGAGCCCGAGATCCCTGATCC
>WNFG01001128.1_pt1 | contig 22494 bp, 19 predicted proteins | sample 5400431 | NCBI WGS metagenome assembly WNFG01 (sample SAMN13153346, study PRJNA577476) | soil metagenome | isolation source: 120 cm saprolite under Douglas fir tree site 2 hole 3 replicate 2 | place: USA:California | collected 2015-04-18 | reverse complement strand
GCAGCGCCCAGCGCCTCGATCAGGTCGGGCGCAGCGCGGAATACCGACTGCCACCCACAATGCGGATCGGCCGGGGCCACCACCGAGATGAGGTAGCCGTTGGCCGCCATCACGTCCACGGCGGGTGGGATGGTGCCGTAGCGGTACAGATCCGGCCTTTCGTCGTATCGCGGGCCACGCTGTGCGTAGTGGTTGCGGTTGCGGGAATACGAGACCCAAGGCTGTTCATGGCGCGCCTTGTCGAGCGCGATCGCGGCGATCTGCGCGCGAGCCGCCTTGAGCTCAGGCGAGACTTCGGGAAGGGCTAGCGGCGCGGTAAAGTCTTCTGGGACGAGATATGACAGCACCAGCGGATGATGGCGTTCTGAAGGATCGAAGGAGAAATCCTCGGCGTACTCGCCGGGCCGGCGCATCAGTTCGTCGCGCTGCTGCTCGCTGGCGCCGTTCATGCCGGCCCCCTGGCCTTGCGTGCCGTTTTAACCTTTCGCGCGACTTCCGAGCGCTGCGCCGTCTGCTTGGCCGGCAGCACGGAAAAACTCTTGACGCGGAGGAGCCTGGGCCGGGCGGCCTTCTCGCTTCTGAAGCAGGGGTCGGCCTCGTTCGAGACGGCACGTCATGCTGCGCGTCCTGCGTCAGCCCGGCCCCGGCGCTGAACGGACGGCTGGCGGGCTTTTGATAGGGTCGTGGCCCACCAGTTTAGAAACGGGTCGCGAACGACCAGCACTCGCGTCCCCGATCGGACAAAGCATTCCTCCGGAATCTCCCGTGCCGACCGCTTATTCTGGATGGTCCCCCACTTGATCGCGTCGCCGGTCAACTGGCCAATCGACGTTCCGGCAAATACGGGCGGCAGGACCTGTCGCAACTCCTCTACGAGGTTTAGCACCATAAGCTCCTGCTTGTGCGTGGTTCACTCCGATGCATGTTCTACATGAAAATTAGATTGATAGCAAAAAAGAACCGATAAAAAATGTTAAATGATCTCTCGGGCAAGGAGACGACGTTTTGGGGCGCCGACGCTCAAGCGCTATGAGGCGTGAGGCACCATCTTGTCGGGCTGGCGGTTGTCGATCGGCCTTCGGGGGAATGGCCGCGCCTGTCAGGGCATCGCGCTATCCCAGCCGGTTCGGCCTAGCTGTTCGCGAGCTTCGGCAGCTCGATCACGCTTGGCTGCGCGGCGCCCAACGCCTTCACTAGCGTGGCAAGCTGCTCCGTGAGCGCGCGCGCTTGCTCTTTGTCGGCGTGAATATAACTCATATAGGCGGCGTGCGATTTGTGGCCGGTGAGCGCCATTCCGACCCGCGGGTTGCTGACGCCGTTCGCTGTCGCCGTCGCGAACCAATGCCTAGCCGAGTGCAGACTGCAATTCTTGACGCCAGCGGCTCTTGCGATCCGGCCGAAAGCCTTCTCGACAGTGTTGTAGGGGAGCGGATTTGACGGCGCCTTGATGGCCCGAAAGACGAAGTCTGAGCCAGGCACCCGCTCCACGCTATCCAACACGCACAGCGTTTCCACCGAGATCGGGCGGCGCGAAAAGCCGGATTTGGTATCGGGCAGGTGCAACTCCATTTCCTCCCGACGAATGTGCTCCCAGCGCAGCGTGAGCAGTTCGGAGATCCGCGCTCCGGTCAGGATCGCGGCGCGCATCACCGCGACGACCTGCGGGTATTCGGTCTTCCCAGCCTCCGCACTGTCCAGCGCCCTCAACAGACTCCCGACCTCCCCAGGGGCCAAGAGACGCTCGCGGCGCGCGGTTTTCGGCTCGATCACGTTTTCCAGGGGGTTGCCTGCCTCCCTCGGGCGAAGGCCCCACGCGAGCGCCTTGCGAAACAGGTGATGCAGTAGCCGATAGACGTTGCCGGCCTCGGCTTTGCCCCCGACCACACGCCCGGCGGCGTCCAGACGGAGCGGCGCGCGCACAACGGCGCCCGCGTCCTCTTCGGTGACGTCGCGCAGCTTCAATTGACCCAAGGTGGCCTTAATGCGCCGTTCCCATAGCCGCGTCTTCTCTGCCGCGGTGCGGGGCTTGTTCTCGACCGCAACAACCTCCTTGCTGTAGCGGTCCCACAGGTCGGCAACCGTCTTTTCGAGGCGCGCGCGCTCCGCCTCCGCTGCGGCCTGCTGACGTTCGGCCGAGCGCTTTGCGTGAGCCCGCTCCCGCAACGTGGCCGGCCCTTGTCCCGTACGTTTGGCCTCGCGCAGTTTGCCGAGTTCCTCCTGCGCGCGGGCGAGGGTCCAACCCGCGGACGCCCACCCGAGCGCCTCTTCGATCTGTCGACCATCAACGGAGAACCGAACCGTGAAATAGCGGTCGAGCCTCACGCCATGCTTACGGGTTGTGTGGTCCCTGGCACGGATACCCGGCGCGACTGTGACCCATTTCGCTGACATTGCCGCCCTCCCGTGGCCCTGCCCCTATCCTGTCCCTAGTTTGATCGTGAAGCGGGATAGGGACGAGTGATGCTGAGTGATAACAATATCGGCAGATTGCGGTAGTTTACAACAGATTTTATGATGCTCTGTGATGCGGGGTGAGGCTAAACAGAACTAACTCAAAATCTGCTTCCCGTAAGGGAGTGGGGGTTCAAGTCCCTTCACCCGCACCAACACATAGCGGACCATATTGACCGTATCGCGATAAGAAAATCAGCGAGTCATATGTTCTCCCCGGGTGAATCGTCCGGATTGCCCATAACGGCCGGCGGGTGCCCGTACTACGCTCTCATCGATAGCGGCGCCGATCTGAACCTTATTCGGGCGTCCTAGTCTAGGTGGCTCGCAATTTACACTTTGTCCGACGCCCGACGGGGCGATCCTGGTCTCAGGACGGGCGGGAATTGGGGATATGTCTGTTTTCACGACTTCTTCACGGCGTATTCGCGAAACGTTTTGAGCGCGCTGGTAATGAGCATCTCCAATGAGATCGGAGCGTCAGCTGCGAAAGACCAAGGGGCATTTGTCAGCATTCACCCTGATGCGGTGAACTTTGTTAAACGATACCTGGCGGAGAATGACCTTCACACAAAACACGAAGTTGCGAGTGCGGTCGTCAACCCATGTCCGGAGGGCAAACAAGACCCGTACCAGTGTCCGCACATCCAGCGCAGCTAACACGGCGTCATGTTTCAGACGCGACGCGAGACACGGCGTCTAATCCACTGGTGCAACTGGCGTCCCCGCCTTCTCAAAAACAGGTTTTCCGCAGTCGGCTTCTCACTGGTTGTCATGAAAGTATCGTATGCGGCCGCCATGCCCGTGATAGGGGAATCAGCAACTAGAGACCACGGAGGCAAGGATGCCAAGCATTACCCGTGCAAAGGCGATTGCCAACAACGAGGTCGCTTACCTCGCATGGGCGATCGACGGGGAAACCATCCCCGGCTGTCTCGGCTTTGATATCGTCCGTGAATATCTTGATGCCCATGACCAGGTGACGGCCGAACGGCCGCTAGCCTCCTATGTGGCGTTCAAGGGCCAGCGAAACCCAGACTAGCAACCCCAGAACACCACGGTATGGCCCGTGCAAAAATTCACCTGGCGCGACCTGACCCTTCGCAAAAAGCGGAACGCGGCGGAGCGGCGTCCCGAGAATGAGCGCGTGCGCTACAGAATCCGGGCGGTCGGTAAAACCCAGCCGGCGCTCGAACCCGTTGTCGTGGTCCCGGAGAGTCACCTCGACCGCAACACCGAAGCCGAAGTGGCACACACCTATACGGGAACGCCGATCCCGCTGGCGTATCTGACGCCGCCCGCTTTCACCAATCCCATCGATGTAACAAGCAACCGTCCGCCCTTCAGGTCGACATTCACCAACGGCATCCTGTCGACACAATTCTTGTTGCGCGTGCTCACCGAGGACGGCGTGATCGAGCCGCACGAGCTGGAGAACCACCTGAAGACGCCGAATGACTGGATGCGCGCCTATCTCGCCGGTGACGTTCTGCCGATCATCCATGATTTCTTCGATCAACCGGACGGCCGCTTCTACGCCGCCCTCTACGAACTCGAAGACGAAGAGCTGGTCGGCCTCCTCGAGGAGAAGGCGCCGCGGATCGATCTGATCCTCTCGGATGCGGGAAGCGGCACCGATGACGATGTCGAGCCGGATGATGACGGCAAGCAGCCGACCATCTACGACACCCGGAACAGTCCGGCGCGTGCCGCGCTCCGGGCCTTGGCCGATCAGCCCGGCAGCACCTTCCGGATGCAGGACCGTTTGTTCAACGGCTCCGGCCATATCGGGCACAACAAATTTGTGGTCCGCGTTGACGGTGGCGGTAAAGCCCGCTCCGTGCTGACCGGATCGACGAACTGGACCTGGTCAGGGGTCTCGGGGCAGAGCAATAACTGTATCCGGATCGACGACGACGATGTCGCGGAGGCCTATCTGGCTTACTGGAAACGCCTGCACGATGACGCCCTGCCCCTGCCCGTGCCGTTGAACGCCCGGGCAAGCGGCGTCCACCAGGGGGACGATCTCCGAACGAAGGACCGGACCCAGCTGCAAAAGACGTCTCCCGGCGGCGCCTCGCTGGAGGTTTGGTTCTCGCCCAATATTCCGGGTAAGTCGCAGCCGCCCCCCGCCAAATCCGTGCCAGCGGCCTCGCCGCCGCCGGACATGGAGCGGCTGTTCTCTTTGATGCGCAAGGCGCGGCGGGCGATCTTCTTCCTCGTGTTTCTGCCGTCGCGCGGCGGGATCAATTCCATCGTGTCGGAAGCCGTCGCCCTTGGGCAGAAGGACACCACCTTGAATGTGATCGGCGCGATATCAGACACCCAAGCGATGTGGGGCTATGTCGCCGGCAAGAAGACTCCGTCCGGCGACAAGATCCCTGCATCCTCGCCGCATATCTTTCAATCCGGCGGCGTGTCGGTCATCCGGGCGACCGCGCTGACCGACAAGGAAATTCACCGACAGCTTGGCGATTTCCGCGTCGACGAGAAACTCACCGCTCCGGGCGGGAAGGCGATCATCCACGACAAGATCCTCGTGATCGATCCCCTCGATCCCGAGAATTGTGTCGTCGCCTTTGGAAGCCACAATCTTGGCTACAAGGCCTCTTATTCCAATGACGAGAACCTGGTCATCGTGGGCGGCCATCAGGCGCTGGCAGAGGCTTACGCCGCGCATGTGCTGGACGTATACGATCACTACCGGTTCCGCGCCGTCGAGGCAGAGCTGAGCCAGAAAAAGAACACGGGCCCCGGCTCCGGGACCGCCGCCGATCCGCGGTGGGACGGCTTTCTCGACACGACGGATCGGTGGCAGCTCAAGTCATCCCGGCGCCTTTCGGATTATTTTACGACGTAACTGGCGCGGTCTTTAGTTCGGTTTAAATATCGCGACACTTCTCTCCAATCCGGATCCAAGTCATCCGCCAGGGGCCCGGTGGCCATGTCCTTCCAAAAAACCAACGCCTCGTTCGAAAAATGGTTGCGCTGCCAGTGTGATGTCGTCGAAGCGGATCTTTGCTACAAGCACAAGCGGATGCAGAAAACCGCCTTTGACTTCTTGCGCGCGACCTTCTTTCGCTGGGCCGGCGGGATCGAGGCAATCTGCCCCGAGTTGCGGGATGCGCCGACCGTCCTTTCGGTCGGCGATACACATGTCGAGAACTTCGGCACCTGGCGCGATGAACAAGGTCGGCTCGTCTGGGGCATCAACGATTTCGACGAGGCGGCCGTGATCCCCTATCCGTTCGATCTCGTTCGGCTCGCGGCGAGCGGCCGTTTGGCGCCCAGCCCGGCGGTGACTAACCATAAGGTGGCGAGTGCGATCCTCCTCGGTTACCGCCGCGGTCTCAACCATCCACGGCCAACGTTGCTCGACGAGCAGGAGACCTGGATGCGGCCGTTCGTAACCCTTTCCAATAAGAGCCGTACCTTTTTTTGGCACGAGGTCAAAGCCTATCCCGCCGCCAAATCGGTTCCGGACGCAGTCGAGAGCGGCTTCCGCCAACGCCTTCCCGATGATGCTTCGATCGAAAGATTTGCGACGCGGCGAAAGGGCGGCGGCAGCCTCGGGCGATCACGCTATGTGGCAATTGCGGGCTGGCGCGGCGGCCATCTTGTGCGGGAGGCGAAGGCGCTGGTGCCATCGGCGTGGAATTGGGCGCATGGCTCCGTTGACGCGCCGTCGGACTTCATGACCTTGGCTGGCGGCGAACACCGTTCGCCCGATCCGTTTTTGTTCGTGGCTGACCGATTTATCTTTCGCCGCATCGCTCCGGATGCGCGGAAAGTGGAGTTTGGGGGCGCTTCGCGCTTGAAGCTGCACGAAGAGCTGCTGGTTGCGATGGGGTTTGATCTCGGATCAATCCACGCAGTCGACCCGCGCGCAGAAGCCATCCAAAAAGACTTGGATCGTCGCCCCACCGCCTGGCTCTACCAGGCGGCAAAGGCTGCCGCCGATTGGGTCGCGGACGATTTTCACGCGTGGAAAAGTACGCGTTGACTGCAGCTCGTCACGCCGTGGCGGGCATATGCCGCGGCTATTGCAGATCGATTTCGAACAGGCCGCGGCCATGCGTGACGCAAATCAAGCGCTGATCCATCCAGAAGAAATCGTCGACGGATACGTTGGCGGGGCCCTCGTTGGTGGGCGACCAGGTCGCGCCGCGATCCTCGCTCGCGAACACGCCGACCTCGGTCCCGCAATAGAACCAGTCCGGATGAGCGGGATGAATGGCCAGGCCCCTTACCGGCACCGCCGGCAAGGCGCCGGAGAGGTCCGACCAGCTTGCGCCGCCATCATCCGTCCGCCAGATATTGCCGGAGGTAAACCCGCCGAATACGACAAGGATCGTGTTCGCGTCGTGGGGAGAGATAAGGATGCGGTTGCACGGGCGATTTGCGGCGACCAGCGTTGAGCCATGCCCGTTGATTTGCGTCCAGATCGGCGTGGCCGCGGTGGCGTTGACGGAGGACGACACTTCGCCATCGTCGTAGCCGACCCAGACGCGGTCGGAATTACCTGTCGCGACGGCGATTGCGCTGATCATTCCGTTCGAGGGCGGCTTGATGCGGGTCCAGCGCGGGCCCGAGGTCGGCGTGTTCGCTGCGCGCGCGTCGTTGGTCCGCCATAACGACTCGCCGCCGGCAAGAATGCGGTTCGGCTCGTTCGGGTCGAGCCCGAACGGCGCAATGAAGAGCGCGCGTTGATTGAAGGCATCGGGGATCTGGAACGGCGCCGGCTTCCAATCCCATCGGCGCAATGCCGCGTTCCAGAACTGACCGCTGATATACCGATCGCCCTCTATATCGTCAGTGGTTGCCCCGTCGGTATTCCGGTGGATGTTGAGGTACACGTACTCGCCGTAGAAGATGTTGGGATCGGTCGGATCAGCGGCGCAAAAGCCGCCGTCGCCGCCGAATATCGTTCGCCAATGATCTGGGCCGGCAGCCGGATCGTATGCCAGCGTGCCGTTGTCCTGCGCTCCGCCGACGATGACACCGCTGTTGCGGTTGCCCGCCGCGCTATAGAACTGCGTGACCCCATAGGAATTATTCAAGTTGGTCCAGCCGGAGATCCGCGGCGGCTGAGCATCGTTCCCGACGGTGGTTACGTCGTCCGCGCGATATATGCCGCCGTCATTGCCGAAGAAGACCGTGCGGTTGTTGTGCCCGTCGTAAGCCGGATGCGAGACGATCGCATGATGATCGGCATGCGCGGATCGCGAATCCCACCATGTGCTGATGTCCTGCAGCGTGTCGCCGCCGTCGGTGCTGCGCCAGAGATCGACGCCGCCGACGATGACGAGATCCGCGTTGGTTGGATCGCCGGCCCAGATCGAGTTGCCGTACCAGCCCTGATCCCCGAGGTAATTGGCCGGCTGGTTCTGAAAGCGCGATCGACGTTTCGTAAAGCTGCGGCCGCCGTTGATCGAGCGCCAGATTTCGCCGTGCTGGGCGTCGACGGAAGCGTAGACCACGTCTGAGCTAGCCTTGGCATAGCACAGCTCGACGCGACGCCCCCAGGCCCCGGCATGGGTCGATTGCTTCCAGCTCGCGCCGCCATCGGTGGTGTACCAAGCCGCTCCGGTCGACAAGCTCCCGGCGACGGCACGGCTAGGATCGGTCGGGTGGAACGTCACGTCGCCGATCGCGTCCGGCAACACCGGCTGCCAGGACGTGCGCGCCGGATCGGCGCTGCGCCGCAGCCCCTGGTTGGTTGCGGCGAGAAGGACCGCGCCGTCGGCGCTGACCGCGACGCGATTGACCCAATCCCAGCCCGGACCGGAAGTCGACGGCAGTTGCGTCCAGCTGGTCCCGTCGGTCGTCCGGAAGATACCGCCGCCCCGGGTTGCATCGACGTTGCCGAACCCTTCGCCGGTCCCGGCGTAGATTATATTCGGATCGGTCGGATCGTCCGCGAGCGAGGTAATGGCTAGATTTGCCATCATGTCGTCGACGGGCGCCCAACTCTGACCAGCATCGTCGGTGCGCCAGATGCCGCCGCCGGCGCTCGCCGCCCACCGCGTATCGTGATTGACGCGGTGCACCAAGATCGAGCGGGTCCGCCCGCCGATATTGCCCGGCCCCAATGCCCGCCATTTGCGGGGGGCGAGCCCGGCGGCCGGTATGATGCCCAGAAGACCGGGATGCACCGGACCGCCGGTCGGGATGCCGGCAACGAGGCCGCCGCGCGATCGAATGCGGAAGCTGTCGAGCTGGCGCAAGGCGCGCACCAGCGGTAGCGCGGGGATCTGCCCCCGATCGTCGCGGTATTGATCCAACCGAGAGGCCATCCGCTCTCGCGGCGCATCCGGCACGTCGAGGCGCCTGACGGACCGCCGCAAGGCAGGGTCCGGAAGCAGTTCAATCGCCTCGGTATGCAGCCCGCGCAGTGAGTACAAGAGCTCGACCTGTTCGGGCGTGATGTTGCGCCGACGTGCCAGCTGCCGAAAACTGATAGCCATTCTGTTCCTCCCGCTGACCCGTTTGCCGCCGCCTCGTTACTGTCGCAAGGGTGGCGGCCGCGCGCTTTCAATCTGCGCTATCGGAGTTTCCCAGAGCGTGCTGTTGTTGCCCGCGTCGCGCGCCTCAAGGGTGATTTCGGCCACGCCGCCGGGCCGAGATCGGTGCCTAAGAGCAAAGAGCCGGTCTCCCGCCCGGCCAATCGCGATGGTATCCGGCGTCGGTGCCGCATGCGGCCCCAGATCCGCCGGCCCGGGTTCGGTTTCGTCGAACGCCGTCTCCGCGGCGGCGACCGATTGGAAGCGACCCGTTTTCGGGTCGATCAGGATCGCGCCGGCGTGCTCGTCGCGCGCCTGCGCCGCGATCTTTGCCGGCGGTGGCGCTCCGCCGCGGTACAGCCGACGAACCCACCACCGGACACGGACGCCCGAGGGTTCCTCCGCGGCATCGACGCGCAGCGTCTGCGGCGATATCGGGGCATCGTCAGCCCAATCCGGCATCCCGAAGCGGGTGAGCCGGCGGATCTGCTTCCCGGTGGCGGCATCAAAGAGGCGGAGAACGAAGCGGTTTCGGTCCCGGTCCAGCGTGAGGAGCCGCGTCGCCGTCGCCGCAACCGGCTGGCCCACGGGCTTGCGCCACAGTACCGCGCCGGTGGACAAATCGACGGCTGCGACATCGCCAGGGCCGACGGCGACATAGCCATGCGTGCCGTCCGCGTCTCGTACACCGCCCGGGAACTTCTGAGTCACGCCTTCCTCCGCTCTGCGAGACCGGAGACATAGGGAAGGATGATCCGGTTTCAGTGGTGGCGCTGAGGCCCGCCAGCCGCGATCCCGGCCCGGAGCAAGCGCGTACCGACAAAACCGAGCGCTACTGCCGAGCTGTCGATCAGGATCGCACCGATAGAAGAGAGCATATCAACGCTCAGCTCTCCCACGATCCACGTCTGAAAACTGCCGAGGATCAGGCTGGCGATCGCCACCTGAGCCGGGCGCGGCAATCCTCTGACCCAGAATTCGTCTCGGACCAGCCAGCCGAGACCGCCGCCGACCACGAGAGGGACCGCCTCGACCAAGGTTTCGAGCATACCATCCTCCTTCCTTGCACAAGGTCCCCGACCGGCGGCGCCAAGCAGTGGCGCCCCACGCCAGCGGGCGCGCCATTCGCCCGCCGCCGTCGGTTTGCCCCGCTTGCCGAATTTATTCGGGCAGGCGCGTGGACTGCCAGGTCACCATCTGCCACCTTCCGCCTTTGTTGGCATAGACATCGGTGAAGCGGACGCCAAAGCTGTTGGGACGACCGCCCGCGTTGACGCTGATGCGGCAGGACCCGGTCAGCACGACCGTATCGCCCAAATCCTGTGCCTTGACGTCGGACGGGACGACCGAGGTGTAGACCGTGCTGCCGGACTCCATCGCTCCAATGAGGCTCTGCTTGGTATCGAGCCGCGCCGAGGAGTGGGTGTACACCAAATCGTTCGACAGGAGATCGTTCAGTGTCGCGATGTCCTTTTGCGCCATCGCATTCATCCGCTTCTTATCGAGCTCGATAACCATCTGTCCATTGCCGGCCATGTCGGTTCTCTCCTCTGGTTGTCTCTGGGGTCACACGATCAGCACCAGCTTCCCTTGCAGGTGGCGCCCCTCGCTGACCCGGTGCGCCTTGGCGGCGTCGGCGAGCGGGAATTCGGTGATCGCCGGCGGCCGCACTGCACCCTCATCGAGCAGCTCCACCATGCGTTCGAGATGGGCGCGGTCGCGGGCAACCCGCGGGCGCAGCACCTCGACATCCTGGCGCGGCGGCTTCGATCCGGCGGGTGCCGGGGCGATCCATACGAGGCGCCCGCCCGGCCGCAGCACGTCATAGGATTTCAGTTGCACCTCGCCGCCGACGGTGTCGAACACCACATCGCAACCGGCGGCAGCGGTCGTGAAATCCTCTTTGTTGTAGTCGATCACCCGCGAGGCGCCGAGCATGCGCACATAGTCATGGTTGTTCGCGCTCGCCGTCGTGACGACCCTGGCGCCGATATGCTTGGCGAGCTGGATCGCAAACCCGGCGACCCCGCCGGCGCCGCCCTGGATCAGGATGGTTTCACCCGCCTTGAGCTGCGCTGTGTCTTCGAGCGCCCAGATCGCGGTGAGGCTGGTCAGCGCCATCGCGGCGGCCTGGGCATGCGTGAGCAAGTCGGGCTTCTTCGCGATGATCGCCGCCTTGATCGCGACCTTCTCGGCGTAGCAGCCCTCGATCCCGGCATCGCAGACGCCGAACACCGCATCGCCGACCGCGAGATCGGTGACCGCGGTCCCGCGCGCGGCAACGACGCCGGAAAAGTCGCGCCCCAGGATGTAGGGGAACTTCAGTTTGGAATCATAGCTGCCGAGCCGCACCTTGTAGTCGGCCGCGTTGACGCTGGCCGCATAGATGTCGACCACGACCTCGCTGGGCTGCGCGACCGGGTCCGGCGCATCGCCGTAACGCAGCATTTCCGGCCCGCCATGGCCGGTCAGCAATACCGCCTTCATCGACCCCTCCTCTCTTGTGATCAGCTCGGCGGCGCAACCGACAGACGGCCGGTGACGCCGTGCCGCGCGATGAGGCTCGCGACGATGCCGGACCGTTTCGCCTCCTCGACAAAGTCGCGCAGAAAGGCAAAGCCTGCGGCGTTCTTCTTCGGCGTGCCGACCGCCTGCTGGACCGCGGTGAATTGCCCGTCGAGCATGCGCGAGCCGGTAAGTTTCGCAGCGACATCGATGAGACCGGGCCGCAGGCCGGCATAGGCGTCCATCTTCTGGTCTACGAAGGCCTTGATCGCCGCGTCGGCGCTGTCGAACTGCAACAGCTCGCCCTTCTTGAAGTTGTTTTCGAGCCACAGGCCATAGGCGCTGCGCGCCGTCACCGCGACGCGCTTGCCGGGTTGGTCGACCTCGGTAACGGCGCGGATCGGGGAACCCGCCGGCACAAGGTAGGTTGCTTCGATCTCGCAATAGGCGGCGGTGAAGTTGATGACCGCCGCGCGCTGCGGCTCGGCGCCGATATTGCCGATATCCCAAAGGTTCTTCTCGGCGTCGTCCGCTATTTCGCCGGGCCGCGCATAGGGCAGATATTTGACCGGGACGCCGAGCCGGGCGGCGATTGCCGCCGCGATGTCGGCGGACACGCCGGTCGGATCGCCCGACGGGGTCTTGCCGGTGACCAGGAGGAAATTGCCCATGTTGATCGCGGCGCGCAGAACCCCGGTTGGGGCAAGCTCGGAGATGATTGATTGCGAAGGCATGGCGGGCGGGTCCGAATGGTGAAATCGATCGAGCTTGATCTTAATCATCGCGGCTCGGTACGCACGCGCTAAATCGCGGTCAAGCCATGCCGCGCGCCTTTGGACAATCGCCGTACGGCGGAAAAGCACAGCGCATTCCGCCAATTTCGGGGCGGCCCTCGGCGCGTCGGCGGCCTCGAGCAGTCCAGGCAGTCGATCCGCCAAGCCTTTCCAGCTTCAGGTTGGAGCGCTCAGCGGGCGCGCCTCGAAGGACGTGTGGCACCGGCGCTTCCCTCTGATGCAGCACTCGGCTGCTACAGGCGTTGACAGGGCAAACGGGCGTTGCCGAGCCCGGTCGGAACGCGCCCGACGGTCAGTGCGGCGAGAGTTCGGCGAGCAGCTTTTCGGCCGCTTGCTTGTCGTCGAAAGTCGCGCGCTCCGCGATGAGCGACGCGAGGAGCTTTATCGCCTCGTCGCGATGCCCGTTGTTTTTAAGCGCAACGGCAAGGTGATACCGGATCGCCGGGTCGCCCGGAGCGGCAGCGACCGCTTTTCGCAATAATCCCAAGGCGACGCCAGGCTCGCCCTGCTGTACGAGGATCCATGCCAGCGTGTCCGCCGTTTGCGGCAGATCGGGTGCCAGCAGATATGCTCGTTCGGCGAGCCGGCGCGCCCGGGGGTCGCCGGCCTGTTGATAAAGCCAGGCCAGATTGTTGAGGGCGACCCTGTCCATCGGCCGCTTCGCCACCAGCGCTTCCGAAACGGTGCGCGCTTCATCGAAGCGGCGTGCTGCGAGAGCGTAGCTTGCCAGGGTCGAGGCGACCTGGATGTTATCGGGATGATCGGCAAGCCACTGCCGCAAAACTGCCGCGGCCTCGTCGATCTTTTTTTGGCCCGCGCGTGCCGCCGCCAAATGCAGCGCCAACTGCGATGTTGGGGTCGCCCGAAACTCCTTCTCGTAGGTATCGGCAGCTTTGTCGAATTGCTGTGCCGCCATATACGCGTCGCCGATCAGCACCGGCGCGGCGGCGCCGATCCGCTCTTCACGCCGAAGCCGTCTGGCGGTCGCGAGGGCCGCATCGACCCCTCCGCTCTTGAGATCGATTGCCAGCAAATCGGCGACGAGTAGCGGCGTCGGTGCGAAGCTCGTAAGGGCCTCTTCGACGATCTTGCGCGCTTCGTCGATATTGCCGGTATCGACAAGCAACCGCACAAGCTGATGACGCGGCACAATCGCCACGGGATTTATGGTGACCCATTGCCGGTATGTCGCGATTGCGTCATCGGTCAATCCGGCGGCCAATTCGGCCCGAGCACGGGCGGCGATGATCGAGACATCGCCGGGCTCGGCCTTGCGCGATTCGGTGCGTGCGATGGCAAGCGCTCGATCCTTGTCCCCGACCCGCAGGTAAAGATCGACAAAGGCCGCAGCCAACCTGGTATTGCCCACTGTCGCCCGCTGCGCGCTCTCCAGCGGTGCGATAGCGCGATTGTGATCGCCGTCCCGCAACCGCAGGCCCACCAACCTCGATAACGCCTCGAGATCGGTCGGATCCTTGGCCAGGACCTTCCCGAGCTGCGCGTCGGCCTCATCAAGCCGCCCTTGCAGCTCGGCGATGCGAGCGAGATTGAGGCGCGCCGATGAAAAATCGGGATGGGTCTTGACGATTGCGCCAAAGGTCTGCCGCGCGCCATCGAGGTCGAAGCGCGCCAGCTTGACGAGACCGCCGAGATTGTGCGCTGACGGGTCGTCGGGTTGCAGCTTGTTCAGCTTATCGGCCGCCTGGGCCGCCGCGTCGAAGCGTCCGGCCGCCAACTCGGTTAGGACGAGGAACTGGCCGCCCGCCGCGCTCGACGGCGCCAGCTCCAGGGATCGCTCGAGATCGCCGACCGCTGAGTTGAGATCGCCGGCGCCGAAGTGGGTCGCCACCAACTGCAATCGTAGCCCAGCGTCATCCGGCGCGCGCTCGACGGCCTTCTGGAAAGCCTGAAGCGCCTGCTCCGATTTGCCGGCGAGGGCAAACGCCCGGCCGAGTAGATCGTAAGTCTCAGCGTCGGCATCGGCGCCGCCGACGAGTTTGCTCAATAGCTCGATCGCACGATCCGGGTGCCGCGTTTCCAGCTCCAGCCGAGCGATCAGCTTTTGAGCGGCAAGATCACGCGGGTTGCGGGCGGCGTAACGAGTGACGGCGGCGAGCGCTTGATCGAATTGCTGGAGGTCGTATTTGACCACCGCGAGCAGATAATTCGCACGAGGTACAGTGTCGAGATCACCCGTTAGCCGTTGAAGGATTGCATCGGCCTCCTTGTATTGCTTTGCCTTGGCGAAGAGCACGGCTCGAAGGTAGAGCGCCGTTGGACTGTTCGGATGCGCCGCCAAGATGATGTCGATATCCGACGCTGCGGGCGCATCATCGCCCTGCTCCAACAATAGACCGGCCCGCTGCAACCGAGCGGCGACGAAATCGGGGGAACCCTTGAGAGCCTTGTCCAACACGGCGATCGCGCCGGCCCGATCGCCCTTTGCCAGCAGCAATTGCGCTTGTGCGACGGGAACCGCCGGCGAATTCGCATCGATCTTCGCGGCACGCTCCAGTAGCGCACCGGCCGCCGCGAACTCGGCCTTGGCGGTCAGGACTTTCGCTTCGCCGATCAGGGGTTCGGCCGCATCGGGGTTCAGAAACGCCGCTTGGCTGAATGATTCGCGGGCATCGTCGGGCTTACCTAAGGCAAAGAGTGCGTAGCCACGGGCGATGAGTACCCCCTGCCGCTGCTCCGGTCCGCCCTCGGTCGGCGAGAACTCGTAGACGATCAAGCGAAACTTGGCTTGCGCCAAATAGGCGCGCGCCAGTAGTGGAACCACGCGCTCGGGATCATAACCTTGGTCCCGTGCAATTCTTGCTTCCTTCTCCGCGCCCGCGGCATCGTCAAGGCGCAATTTCAAGGTTCCTAGCCGATAGTGGGCCTCCAAATTGCCAGGATCCGCCTTGACCGCATTCTCCAATTGAACCTCGGCCGCCCGGAATTCGCCAATTGCGGTTAGGCGCTCGGCATCCGCCAGATAATCGGTCGCGGCCGCGGACGAGAGGCAGCCCAAAAAACCGGAAACAGCGATAACGCTTGCTGCGAGATAGCGGTGGAGCATCATTTGTCGTCCTTAAGCGGGAGCACCGCGGCGCAAGGGTTTAGATCGGTGCTCTCGCCTCGCCAAACCACCCCATGGGTCCTCGTCTCCAGCATCGAAAGCGGCCGCTACCGCCCCTCGGCCGGCGTGTAGGCTACGACCATAGCGACCATGCGCCAGTGATGAGCACAAACAGCGCGGTCAATCCATTCGTCGTCATATGTGCAACGACCGCGTCGCCCAGCTTCCCGCGTCGATAAAACGCCAGGGCGTAGGCCATACCGGCCACCGTTCCGGCCAGCCATCTCCCATGCAGCAAGCCGAAGGCGGCGGAGGACAGCAGGAACGCCACCCAGCTGAATTGGCTCGCCTCTCTCGCTTCGAGGTCCGCCGCAGCCAGCCGGCGAAGCAGGTAGCCGCGGAATGCCATTTCCTCCACCAGAGGGATGACGAGCGCCGACCCGACCACCCGAAACCCGACCCAGACCACGGCCTCGCTTTGACCCAGCGCGGCGATGCCCGCGCCCAGCGTCGTGGCGTCGCCCATCGTGATCCGATCGACCGCAATCCACAGAATGAACACGGCGCCGCCGATCCATACCGATGGCCAGGACCAGCCCCAATCCCATCGCGCGTACACTCGGCGAAACCAGAGCAACGCCGCCGTCACGGCCAGAACCCGAAGCGGGTACAGCCGATCGAAACCGGATGAGAGGGCCGCGGTCAGCATCATCGATGCCATCAGCACCAGGAAAGGCACCAGCAATGCCACGGCGATGGGATTGATCTGCTCGCGAACGCCGTCGTGGCGCGCCGATGCAAAGAACCTCATACGGTGAGTGACGGCGATAACGCCCAGGGCGAGCGCGATAAATGAAATCCACCCGGCCTGCGAATGGAACCCCCCCGCGGCCAATTGCGGGGAATAGGAGCTTCCGATCGCGACCAGCGCCGCGACCCGCACCACATTGGCGAGCCACACCCCCAACGCCGCGACGGGAAATAGCAGGAAGGCATGAGGAAAGCGGATGCGAGAGCGGAACAACCAGAGATAGATCGCGAGAAAGACCGTGACGAGGCCCACTCCCTCGTATCCCGAGCACTGCGGCGCGATCTGGACGAGGAAGGGCGGCGTCCCGAGCAGGAGTCGCGCTGGATCGGCGATGACGTTCGGGTAAGCAAGCCGCAGCAGCTGCTCCGCCAGAAAAAATGTTCCCGACGCCAGCGGCCGCCAATAGGTCTGGGCGATCTCTCCGCCGAGCCAGGCCGCTGTCGCGGCCGCAATGGCGGCCAAGAGGGTCAGCCGCTCCCTGGCTACGAAGACGCGCCAATAGCGCAGAGGCGCCAGGGCGAGAATCCAGAAGAAAAGGGTGGCGATGGCCAGGCCTTCGCACAGTGCCAGTCCGCCGCTCGAAATCGCCCCGCCGGCAGAACCAGGGCCACGAGTGGCGACGGCAAGGAACGAGTAGAGCGCGGCGAAGGCGAGGAGATGCAACACCAGCCATGGCTGCCACCTGTGGTCCGCGGCGCATTGCCGGGCGTATTCGAGCGTGGCCCTGAAGCGCGGTACGAGCAGCACCACGAAGGCGGCGACGGAGGCAGCGCCGATCCGAATGAGATGCGGCGCGATGGCGGCGAGGCGGACCCACCAGTGATCGCCCGCCGATGCGGCTGGGCTTTCGAAGCCGATCGTAAGGACAAGCCCCTCAGCTACAAACCCCACCACTAAGACGCACCAGCGGATCGTCAGGCGATCGAAATCGCGCCTCAGCGCCGCGCCTTTCGATTCGCCTATCGGGTCCGCCATGGCCGGTCCGTTCGAAGTTTTTAAGATGCTGAATTTTATATCAAAATTGGCGAAAGTGCGTTAAAATTCGCCGCTCTATCCGGGAAATATGGGATTTTAACCATTTATTTTATCGATATTCCGGAGATCATCGTCCCTAATCTCGCGCACAGCGCCGTCAGCGAAGATGGCCCGGGGAGCGTCGAGTTTATGGGTCCACAGCTTAACCTTTTTGGCGATTTCGGGGTACCTCGGTTTCTTCCTCCGGCCTCCAGCGGATTCGACCTATTATCGCCTCAAATGCGGCTAACGTTGGTCGCGATTTCTGGGTTGGCGAGATAGACAGCGGCGAGGGTCGTATCGTGTCGCAGCGCCCATCGCGCGCAAGATGCGGTCCAAGAGATTAGGGGAGTGTGTAGGAAAATGTTTGATAACCGGATCATTGGAGCTCTCGGAATCGCCTCCGCCCTGGCTCTCGGCGTCGCCACGCAGGCGTCTGCGAGCCCGCTTCTCGGCATCGAGCTGATCGAGTCAGGGTACGCGACGTTTTCGACAACGAGCACAACCGACCCGCTTTTTATCTCGCAAAGTTTTGGGACGTTCACCACGAACTTCGAGGTCAATAATCTCGTAACGGACCCGCTGTCGATGGACCTCGGTTCATTGAATGTTAGTAGCAACACAGGTGGAACACTCACCATCATCGCGTCGGCAACGGGCTTGGATACCCCTACATTCCCAGGATTTATCTCGCAGTTCAGCGGTAATTTTTCCGGCGCCGTCACCTCGGTCACGTTGCAAACCTACCTTTCCGGCTCAAACACAATGTTCGGCACGGACACGTTGCTGGCTTCGCTGACCGGCACGGGCACTCCATTCGGAACGAGCATTGGTAATAATGCGACGGCGACTGGTCCGTTTGCGCTAACCGAGGTCATGACCATAACGACAACTGGCAGAGCCAATCTCAGCCTCGACGGCTCGATCGCCTCCGCTCCTGAGATTGACGCCGGGTCGGGTGCAGCCGCGATCGCGCTCCTCCTTGGCGTTCTGGGTCTGGTCGGCGAACGGCACAGGCGGCCGGAGGCGATCGCCTGAGATCGTATCGCATTCCCAAGCGGCATCCCCGAGCGAGGAGCGGCCGTTCGAGTCGGTCGCTCGTGCTCTCAATAAGGTCGGGTCGCACGGTACTCCGTGGGGAACCTCTCAAAAATGTTTGATCATCGCGTCATCGGAGCACTCGGAATCGCCGCCGCCCTGGCGCTTGGTGTCACCACGCAGGCGTCAGCGACCCCCATTCTCGGTATCGAGCTGATCGAGGCAGGGTATGCGTCGTGGTCGACGACCAGCACCGTCAACCCGCTCATGGCCGTCGTCCACAATTTTGGCACGTTCAAGACGAACGTCGAGATCAACACCCTCACGACGAACCCGCTGTCTATCGACCTCAGTTCAACGGATGTCAGTACCAGCACAGCCGGAACCCTCACCATCATCGCGTCGGCAACCGGCCTAACTTCGCCCCTCGGATTGAATGCGTTTTTCTCGCAGTTCAGCGGAAACTACAATGATGGTGTAATCTCGACCACGTTGCAGACCTATATTTCGAACTCTAATATAATGTTCAGTACCGATACGTTGCTGAATTCACTGAGTGCTCCGAGCTCTCATTTTGCAACGTCTGCTAGTAATTCTACGACGACGACCGATCCGTTCGCGATAACAGAAGTCATAACCATAACAACATCGGGCAAGGCCACCATCAACTTCGATGGCTCAATCTCGGCTGCTCATGACGTCGCGGCCGCTCCCGAGATTGACGCCGGATCCGGTGCTGCCGCGATCGCACTGCTCATCGGCGTGTTGGGTCTGGTCGGCGACCGGCGCCGGCGGCCGGAGGCGATCGCCGCCTGAGATCGTTTCGCATTCCCGAGCTATAGCCACATCCCAAGTCGCTATCCCCGAGTCTTCATTGGAACCCGCCTCAGGCGGCGATGAAGCGGTCGATCTTGCGATAGCGGAACAGCCATCGTCCGTCTTGCTTTGCCATCTGGTCGGCGTAGGCGCCGCCCGACCCGATCTTTGGCCCTTCGGGGCTGTTCTGCACCACGGTCCAGTTCGAGCGCACCTCGGCGCGCTCGCCATCTGCTCCACTGGCCAGCGCGATGGCGATATTGGTCACCAGATGCACCGCGCGCGGCCGGTTGTCGCCGGCCTTGGCACGGATGTCGCGCGCCAGGCCCGCGATCGCGGCGCGGCCGGTCGCCTTGCCAAAGGCGGTGTCCCAGGTACCGTCCTCGGTAAACAGCGCCGCCATGTCGTCATAGCGGCCGCCATCGAGCCGAAAGCAATATTCGGCCATAGCCTCGCGGATGGCGTCCTTTTCCTCGATCGCGGTCGGCATGAGCGGATCCTCCCAAGATGGTGATGCCACACTGTAGCGGTTGCCCGGCGAAGACGGCTAGATTGCGTGCCGCATCGATGGTCAGCCTTTCTGAGGAGCTTTGCCATGGCCGCATCCGCCGCGAACCGGGTGGCGCTCTATGCGAGCGTCGGGCCGGAGCTGACGCATTACGAGGTCGATGTCGAGGGCGCCGCTCTGGTGCGGCACGGCGCGCTCTCCCTGCCGGCCAATGTGCATTACGCCTGGCCGCACGCGTCGCGGCGGTTTCTCTATGTCGCATCGAGCAACAGCGCATCTGGGATCGGCGGGGTGGTCGGCGACAAGCATCACGTCACGGCGCTCAGCATCGATTCCACGACCGGCGCGCTCGGCCCGCACGGCGCGCCGATAACGCTGCCGACCCGCCCGATCCACATGACGATCGATATCCCCTCCGAGCACATCCTCGTCGCGTTCAGCAATCCAAGCGGGCTCTGCGTCTACCGGATCAACCGCGATGGCACCCCGGGCACCGAAATCGGCCAGCCGGAAGCCGTCTACCCCGGGATCTATGCGCATCAGGTCCGGGTGCGCCTCGACAACCGCAAGGTAATTCTCATATCCCGCGGCCACGACGCGGCGGGCGACAAGCCCGAGGAGCCCGGGGGGCTCCAGGTCTTCGATTTTCACGACGGCCACCTGACCGCCCAGGTGTCGATCGCCCCCAATGGCGGCTACGGCTTCGGGCCGCGGCATCTCGATTTCCACCCGACCGAGCCCTGGGTCTACGTGTCGCTGGAGCGCCAGAACCGGCTCGACGTGTTCGCCTTTCACGATGCGACGCTCTTGGCGATGCCGGTGTTCCAGAAGGGCACCCTGGCCGAGCCCGGCAATATTCGCGGGCGACAGGTCGCCGGCACTGTGCACGTCCATCCCAATGGCCGCTTCGTCTATGTCGCCAACCGCGCCTCGTCGACCACCGAGGTTGACGGAGAGCGGGTGTTCGCCGGCGGCGAGAACACACTGGCCGTCTTTGCGATCGACCCGGCGAGCGGCGAGCCCACCGCTATCCAGCACGTCGATACCCATGGCATCCATTGCCGCACCTTCCATATCGATCCCAGCGGGCGCCTCCTGGTCGCCGCGCACATCATGGGGCTGCCGGTCAAGGACGGAGCGCGGACACGCGCCGTGCCGGCCAGCCTCGCCCTCTTCCGCATCGCCACCGACGGCAAGCTCGATTTCGTGCGCAAATACGATGTCGAAATCGGCGACCGGCAGATGTTCTGGATGGGCATGGTCGGGCTATAAAACGGTCTAGAATTTCCTTGTCGTCACCCCCGCGAAAGCGGGGGTCCAGGACCGGCGACTGGAGTTTGGATCCCTGGATTCCCGCTTGCGCGGGAATGACGATGTTGAGCGGGAGACGAGAGCTTGGATAACGCCACCGACAACGAACTCTACGCGACGGCGCGGCGCGTGCTACCCGGCGGCACCTTTGGCAATTTCGCCGCCGAGGTGGTGATCCGCGAGGGGAAGGGCGGCCGGGTGTGGGACGAAGAGGGCAAGGAATACGTCGATTTCCTGCTCGGCTCCGGGCCGATGCTGGTTGGCCATGCCCACCCCGAGGTGACCGAGGCGGCGCAGGCGCAGATCGCCCGCGGCACGACCTTCTTTGCCAACAACCGGCTCGGCATCGAGCTCGCCGAGGCAATCGTCGAGGCGGTGCCGTGTGCCGAGCAGGTGCGCTTTGTCTCGTCGGGGAGCGAAGCCGATCTCTATGCGATGCGCGCGGCGCGCGCCTTCATGCGGCGCGACAAGATTTTGAAATTCGAGGGCGGCTATCACGGCATGAGCGATTATTCGCTGATGAGCCTGGCGCCAAAGCGCTCGGGGAATTTCCCGGCTCCGGTGCCGGATTCGGCCGGCATTCCGAAGAGCGTGCGCGACGAGGTGATCATCGCCCCGTTCAACGATGCCGCGGCGGTGGCCGATCTGGTGCGCGAGCATAGGGGCGAATTGGCCGGCATCATCGTCGAGCCGTTCCAGCGCATCATCCCGCCAGCGCCCGGCTTTCTCGCCGCCTTGCGCAAGATCGCCAGCGATAGCGGCATCCCGCTGATCTTCGACGAGGTGGTCACCGGCTTTCGCCTCGCCTATGGCGGGGCGCAGGAATATTACGGCGTGGTGCCCGACCTGTGCACTCTCGGCAAGGTGATCGGCGGGGGCTTCCCGCTGGCGGCGATCGCCGGCCGGGCCGAAATCATGGCGCATTTCGACAAGACGAAGGTCGGCGACGAGAATTTCCTCGTGCAGATCGGCACGCTGTCGGGCAATCCGGTCGCCGCGGCGGCCGGGCTCGCCACCATGGCGATCCTGCGCCGGCCCGGCGCCTACGAGCGGATCCACGCCACCGGAAAGGAGCTGATGAGAGCCCTCGGCGACCTGCTGCGCGGCGCCGGCATCGCCGCGCAGATCACCGGCGAGCCGCCGCTCTTCGATGTCGTGTTCAGCGCCGAGAAGGTGCGCGATTATCGCACCACCCTCGCTGGCGATGCCGAGCTGATGCGCCGCTTCAATGCGCTCTTGCGCGAGCGCGGCATTTTGAAGGGCGAGTCGAAATACTACATCTCGCTCGCCCACACACCCGAGGACATCGCGTTCACGATCGACGCCTGGAAATCGGCGATCAAGGCGCTGCAGCAGTAATCGGTATTTTCCAGGCGAAAGCCGGGAGAACGAGGAGTCAGCGCGCCAGCAATTCGTGGATCGCGGCGTCGATGAACTTCGCGTCTTCCGGGTTTAGCGCCGGATTGCCGGCGCGGTGGCCCCAGATCGACGGGATCGGCCGCAGCTCGGCCCGGGGCATGCGGGCGACCTCGCGCCGGTTGTCCTCGACCGTGAAATAGAGGTCGGTCTGCGACGGCATCACGATCGCGTCGGCGGTGATCGCACCGAGCGCCTTGTCGAGATCACCCTTGTAAAGCTCGTTGGCGCTGATGTCGGCGTGCTGCCAGGTCCACAGCATG
>WNFG01002497.1_pt1 | contig 22505 bp, 37 predicted proteins | sample 5400431 | NCBI WGS metagenome assembly WNFG01 (sample SAMN13153346, study PRJNA577476) | soil metagenome | isolation source: 120 cm saprolite under Douglas fir tree site 2 hole 3 replicate 2 | place: USA:California | collected 2015-04-18 | reverse complement strand
TCCTGTACGCGCCGTTCGGGGATGTCCCGTTCTTCGGAATAAGAGGGATGGTTCAAGAAACAATGGGCTCCTTCAAAAGCAAACGGTGCGGAATCGATGGCTTCCGGTCCATAAAAGTTCATATCGCGCCGGTTGCCGAGCCCTTCGGAAATGAGAATGACTTTAACTTTGGGTCCTTCCAGCCAGGCGTTAGAACTGTCTTTGGTGGGGACGGGTTCGGTGACGGATATCAGCTTTGCGCTTTCCGTCACCGAACAACGGAGCAACGCGTTAAAAGAGCCGGACGTAGCCGATTGGGTCATACAGGCTTTGACCCTCTTTTTACTGCGTTTAGAAGCAAGGACCGGAACCTTGCCGGGCGCGTGGCCGGTCGTGCGATGCTGGTTATAATCTTTCCACTTATCGAAATGGGCGCCGCAAGTCGCGCATTTGTTTGGCGATTTCTGGGAAGTCCCGCCCACGCCGCCGGACCCGCCGCCCGACCCGGAAAATTTACCGAGCATGTCATGGTAGGGATTATCTTCATCGGTCTTAGCGCGTTTCCCTTTACGCGATTTTTCGATAAACCGCGCAATAAGAAGATCCTTTTTAGAAAGCATCAGACGTTTTCCCTCAACCGGCGCATGTTCACCAATTGATCGCCACGCCGTTTTAAAGTAACGTCCAATTTATCCATGCGGCCCAGGTGTACCGACACCAACAAATCGCCAAACCCTGCGGCACGCAATTTACGGAGTTCATCGACAAGAACGGTTTCTTCTTCCTGGGGCGTCAGCGGTTTACCGCTAATGGGTAATGACATTTCGCCCCACTTGCAAAACCACTATATCCCCGGTACTGATAATGGCCTTTTGAACTTTTAACGTTCTGAACGGAATACCGTTGTACCGCGCGAACCTGTCTATCGATTCGAGTAACGTCTGAAAAAATTCGCAGAGTTTAGGGTTTTCCTGTAATGCCAACCCTAAACCATACGCCTTGGCGCGGGTATACCTCGCGAAATCAGATTGCAACGGCCATCGTGCCGGTGGTCCTACCGCAACCTGCCCGAATCGTACCCGCGCGCGAAACACAATGTCCTGGTTCGGTAAGTCCGAAGATACCGCAGGGTCGATGGTCACGCCATTACGCGGGAACCCGCGCTGCATACTGATCCAAACGACTTTCGCCAATAACGCTAAAATGAAATTGCACAAGTCCGGGTTTAAAACGAACTTTCCCAGTAGTCGAGGATTTTCTTTTTCTAATTGTTGAGCGACAGTTTCCATAGTTTCCTACCAGTAAAAAAGGGCTGGATAGACGGGTTACAAGTCCGTCAGTCCAGCCCTAGATACCGGTTAAATACGCGGTGGACTATAGGAGTCCTAAGGGGAGATCAACCCCGCCCGACGATTAAGACTTTAAAGTGTTGAGTGTTTGCCTTTCACGCGATTCCGATTGATTTTTAACCATAGAACACTTCTTTCGTCAATCTATTTTATTGGACAAGCGCTTTTTTACCGGCCTGCAACGGCATAGAAATTTTCTTTCATCCAAGGCCCAAACTCGACTGTATCGTACCCGGCAAGTTTACCGGCTTCATCTCGAATCACCATCGCGTTCGGTACAATTCCCTGCGCGTCCATATCCACCGCTAGGTCGTAAGCGTCGGGGTCCCCCGTCCGGAGCAGCTCCGCCCAGCTTGCCGGCACAATCCGCCAATAACAGTTGCAATTAGGATGCAGCGGAATTTCGCCGTCCGCTTCTTCTTCCGGCAACCCTTCATTTTCGTCGCAGTCGTCGCAAACTTTTAAGTCGCGCCGGGTCGCCCAGACCTGTTCAACGTCGGCGTCCCCGTTTACGCTGGACACTTCCGATACGGCCAGGTTAATAGCGTTCACCGTTTCAAAGGCGAACATACGCTGGTACGCATCGAGTAACCCGTATGCGGGCGTATTGACACGGGTAGCGTCCACTTCATCGGCGGCATCGGATGGTGAACTTCCATTTAACGCGCCCATCTGTAAATTGTTAACGAGCGCCATATAATAGCCGTCCGACCAGGCGTTCCACCGATCCCCAAACTTTTGAATAGCTTCTTCGCCTTTATAAAACGATACCATCGACCGCGCCGCTTCGAACAACTTCTGTTTATGCGGAATACGTATTTTGATGTTAGGCGGCGTCGTCTGGTCTAACACCCAAGCGTGGCGTACAATACTTTCCCGGTAAACGGCGTTAATTCCCTGTCGAGCTTGCCGGTGAGTGGTATCGCGGACTTCAGCGGTCATGGAGCGTAGACCGTCATTAAGGACATGCCACGCGCCGGAGGTCCTAAGTCCCGCCAGCGACCAGCGTTCATCCGCGAAAAAGTGATGGTACACGTCTAAGATATACCCGCGCATTTGGCCGCGCGCCTCGTTCCAAACAGATTCGATAGTCCGCCAATGTTTATCGGATACCGCATCGAGCGCTTTGAGCGTTTCCTCTTGTAAGCGGCGTACCACGGAATCTTGTTTAGGGTAACTCACCGGCGGGCCCTAAAAAATATAACCCAGATTGTGTACCCTATTAACGGAACGGCTAGAATTAAACCTACCACTTCAAACGCGATAAACAGTTTAGCGATCACGTGCGCGTCTTTTGTCAGGACTTCCGTTCCGTTCATTTCAAAAATTTACCGAGTAACCAGTCGGCGACCTTGATACCCACACCGAGTAAGAATCCGAACAGGATGTTCTGATACCAAACGTGCGGCATATCTAGAGACTCTTCAAGCTCCGCGACAACGAAACTTTACCGTTACCATGGATCGGGGACTCTTCTTCGTCTTGATTGGAACTCGGAGAATCCACGGTCGACCCTGAACCGTTATCTGGATTTGCATTGCCACCGAACCGTCCGCCCGGCGGCATTGGCGTTGTGCCCATTTTGTTAAGGCCCGTTTGAGCTTCGTCGTTGATACGCCCTTGTTCTTCCTCGAAGTCATAATTGGTGATATTCATTTCCCCGGCGAACATTTCAGCGGCGGTCTGTTTAGAGACGTACCCCATCGATTCGCCGGTCGCGATGTTCTTAATGGTTTCGGTGGTGGTGTCTTTAGTGACGGATGGGAAAATGAATTCTACGTCACCTTCCACGTATTCCAGGTTCGCTTGCGTGAAGGCTTCCTTACAAACTTCAATTAAAAGCGCTTCGAAGGTGGACTGGATATCTTCAATCGCTTTGGTGAACGGTTCGGCTGAAGTTAACGCTTGCGCGCGCGATCCGCCGCCGCTAGCGATGACGTTTAAGAATTCTTTGGGGATACCTACCGCCGTAGCGATAAACGCGATAATTTCTTCCCCGATCCCGGAAGCGTTCCCGCGTCCACCTGCCGAGTCGATGGCCGGCATGGGTTGACGTTCAACGGATTCGTTATGAACGAACGTCGACCCTACTTTCGGCATACTGGCATACTTCGCCGAATGCGCGGCAATATCGGCGGCTGACCCTTTTACGGTGTCATCCCAAATAAAGCAGGACATCAACCATTGCCGGACTACGATGGCGTTGTACAGGTCTTTAATGCGTTTTAGCCAACCGAGGATCGGGAACAGTAACGACCTTCCGCGTTTCTCGTTAGAAACGCAGTTGCCGCGTAGATGGATGATCTTGTACGCGGGTATCTGGCGGATAATGTATTCGCTGCCAGGCTGCTTCTCGGCGCCGGGTTCACCCGCTACCCTATATCCGGTGAACATCTGGTACGCGGTCGGATAGCTTTGGTAGTAATAGTACACGTCGTTGATATTGTCCGGGTCAGTCACAATGTCCCATACGGTGGACGGGTCCATTAACTGCCAGATTTCCTTGTTGACCATGAGTTCGCCGTAAATACAGAATTCCCTGATCCAGTACCGGCTAACGTTTTCGCGGATCTTATGTTTATTATTAAAGTCTTCCCAGGCTTTCTCTTTCGCGCTATCTTTAATGCGAACCTTGAACCGGCGCCCGAACGTGTACTGCGCGAACAGTTCAACGATCCGTTTAGCGAGCGGGTTATGGTTCCACGCTTCAAACGCCAGCGAGTGCATTCGCAGGTAGTCCGTTAAGTAAAGCTGTTTGTTAAACGGCCCGGCCATGAGCGGAGCGAACTCGGAAAACTGGTTGGGATCGTAAGGGCCGCCCCACGTATCCAAGGCGAAACAGTCTACGCTATCTTCCCGGAGAAGTTTCGCTTCGGTTAACTTTTTAACGAACGCCAACTTTTGGTCCCGCGCCGATTCTAGGCGTTTACGTTTAGCGGGCATATCCCGTTCCCATGTCTTTTTAGAACGAGTAAGCGCTTCGATATAATCGCTATTAGATTCCACATGCCGGACCAGGTACGGCGCGGGCCAACGGATACCGATGGCTTCGAGAGCTTTCCTGTCGCGGGCGAGTTTCCCGCCATGCCGGCAAACTCCTTCAAACACCCACGCTTCCGCCACGCGCAGTTTTAGGCCTTTGAACGGGTTATCTTCGGACAGTTTGGACGGGTCGTCCGCCATAAGAGCTTCATGGAAAGCGATCATTGGATTTCTGACAGGTTTGGCTAATTCATCAAATTCTGCGTCGGGGTTATACTCGTATTCGTTCTCTTGAAGTTCAGCGAAAGGTTTGGGGTTAGCCGCATTTAAAGAAGCGGTTTGTTCCCCGACGGCTTGTCCGACCGTTTCACCTTTCCATCGGGCGATGGCGTAATCGATGACGCGCATAGTTTGAGAGGCGAAACTCATAACCAATCCGGTTTCGGAATACTGAACGGCATATCCTGGCCTGACATAGCCGCTAAAGGCCGTGAAGGGCCTTGATAAAAATGGTTCATGCCCAAGGTAAACGCATCGGTTTGATCGTCGTGTTGAGATTGCGGGAACAAGGACAATTCCTCTTTAAATTCTGCCAGCCAACCGGCTTCATCCGGTAAGAACACTCGCCCGGACTCCACGTAAGGCGACGTCAACGCCGCGCGAACGGACTTATCTTTTGAAATGGGTACGGGTATTACCGGTAAATTGGAGTTACGCTGTAAATCTTGCGCCAACGATTTCCCGGCGCTGGTATCTTCAATCAAAAGAGCCGTACCGGGATTAGCCATCCATTCTTCCATCACCACGCGCTTAGCTTCCGGGTATTGCCATTTTCCACGGCGAACCCGCATCACATACGTCCCCCGCGCGCCGTGCGTAAGCAGGATACCCACCGTATAATCATTTTCCTGGCCTTCTTCAGCGGCCATATCCCACGCCCAATAACTCACGAAATCGTCGACCGGCAACATCTTATAGTACCGCCACCAAGCGTCGCGGAAGTACCCACTGTCCTCCGGGTGAGGATCTTGTTGATACTGTGCAGCATAAGCGCGTGAACCCATAGCCGTTTTTTGTTCGGTTAAGGTAGCGACGTCCTCGCGTTGTTCACAGATCACAGACCCTTCTTCACGGATAACCTCACGGCCAGACAGTGGGTACTTCACGACAGTTCGCGTGGGGGATTGGGCGGGTACGCATAAATGCGTCCACCCGCCTTCCCTCAGAATGGTTCCCGTTAAATCGAGGTGATGCGTGCGTTGTTCAATAACGACCATGACGCCTGTTTTTTTATTGTCGAGCCTTGTGGAAAGCGTAGCCTGGAAGTAACGGATGGCAGATTCTCGCTCGGCTGACGATTCGGCCTGTTCGGGGTTCATGATGTCGTCCACGACCACGCGGTCGCCGCCCTTTCCGGTAATACTCCCTCCCACCGAGGTGGCGATCATGACTCCGCCCTGCGTGTTTTGGAATTCGGACTTTCTGTTTTGATCGGATTCGAGGCACGTTGTATCCCCCCATCGTTCTTGATACCACGGCGACTCGATAACACGCCGACGGTCTAACGAATGTTTTTCCGATAACGCCGCCGCGTAAGAAGAGAATACCCATTTAAGCCAGGGTTTTTCCGTCCAGGACCACGTCGGCCAGGCCACCGATACCAAACTCGACTTTAACGAACGCGGTGGAATGTTGATGACCAGGCGCCGGATGTCCCCGTTATCTACGGCGGCAAGATGTTCCAAGATCAAATCGATATGCCAAGACGCTACCAGTTCCCGGTTCGGTAGGATCAGCGGCCAGGCTTGTTGAAAGTATTCGCGTAAGTCCATGGGGTGACGTTCCAAGGATTGCGCTACCCTTTGAAATATCGTCGCCGCGATTAAGTCGGGATCTTTTTGGAGGACTTCAATACCGCTCATGAAAGCAGTTCAACGCCTTTCCCGGCCTGTAACGTCGTACAAGCGGACGTTAACGCCGAACTAACCGTCGGCCACAAGTCCGGCGGTACGCATCGTTTAATAACGCCGGTAAACAGGGAAATCAGTTTTTCAAACTGTTTTTCGTCGGCTTCATGTTTAATGCGTTCGGTGTACTTTTTAGGGTTGCGGGCGCGTAGCAGGAAGATGCAGGCGCCGACGTCACCTAGCAGCGCTTTATCGTGGAGGATAGATTCTACCTGAGCGGTAAATTCTTCTTCGGCTTTTTCAAAGTCCACTTTGAACTGTTCGTCTACGCGCAACCAGTCGTAAACCAGGTACCGTGAAATGCCGACCGATCGCGCTGTCCCGGCGATAGTTCCTACTTTAGAGAAGGATTCTAAGAATGGCTGTTTATAGCGGTCTTTATACCCTTTGCGCAGGGGTGGGTCGGTAGGCGGTATTTCTGGCGGGGAAACCATGCGCCCATAAATATAAGGCAAATGGCGTTAAAAATCTCTTGATTTGTTTGGACAATTGGTTATTGAGCTTTAGCTTCCGGCAGGGGCGTTTCAATAATATCGATCACTTCAAACTTTGCGACGTTGGTTACGGGTAAAGGATGTGAATATCGTAACGGTTTAGATTGGTCGTAGGCTTGCCTGGCGATGGGAAACCGGTCGATCATTTTTAGGACGGTCCACTTATTAAGTTTGAGAAGATACGCGATTTCTTTTGGCGATTTCCCGCCGCGCAAGTAACGCAGCACGACGGCGATTCTTTCCCCCATTGTCTCGCGCAAGTAGTAGCCCTCCCCCAACTCCGCAGCATTATGCTACTTTCCAGTTCAACGGGCTGATTTATTTTGTTTAATGTGGATATCTATCCGATATCCTATGTTACCTACCAAACGGGTTGCCCTCTATGTTCGAGTATCTAAACATGACCAGACTACCGAGAATCAGTTGCCCGAACTGCAACAGTTCTGTGCCGCTCGTGGATGGGAGATCGTTGCGACATTTGATGAACCAGGGATCAGCGGCGCGAAGAAAAGTCGCCCGGAGTTGGACAAGTGTATGGCGTTTGTTCGAGCGCGACGATGTGACTGCTTGCTGGTTTGGCGGTTCGACCGATTCGCCCGCAGCCTGTCACATCTGGTCCTTACGTTGGAAGAACTTCGAGAGCTTCGCGTTGATTTTGCCTCCGTGCGTAACGGAACCGATACTACTACGTCCCAGGGAAAACTTCTCTTCGGCATCAATGCGCTCTTTGCCGAATATGAACGGGACGTTATCCGGGAACGAGTCATGGCGGGCCTCGCCAGGGTCCGCGCCGCCGGTCAACGTTTGGGCCGACCCCCGCAATTATCCAATGAACAGCGTTCCGCTATCTTGTCGTTACTCGGGAAAGCGTCCGTTCGCCAGATCGCAGCTAGAGTTGGCGTTTCAAAATCCGTAGCCCAAAGAGTGCTGTACCAAAATCCCAAGCGAAATGCCAGTTTTGTCACCGACGAGACCCCTGTTGATTTACAGGGTGTACCATAACCATTTGTTTTTGGTACATTCTGGAAAGTTCTTATAAAGGAGGGACTTGGGAGGTAATACCATGGATATTATGGACATTGAATTAAACGATCAAACCATTATTCAATACCAGGAATACAAACCCTTGGAGGGCGATACGGTAGAGATGGTCATGAAGATCCGGGCTAAGGATTCCAAGTTCATTATGATGGAAGTGGTGCCAGCAAAAGGCGGTACGCAGGTTCAGGAAGTAGCCGACACGGCGCCATTTACAGTACGCGTTCCGCAAGCCATTGAGCGTGACCATTCCAAACCGTGCCGGCGTGGCGATCAAACCCTGGACAAAAGAGGTCAATCGTTCGCCCACGACTATACCCTGGGCTACTGCATTTTCTGTAATGACGGCCTCCCGCAGCCGGGACCGGCCGACCCTAACGCCAACATCTACAAGAACGGCGGGGAAGAAAAGATTTGGTGTGACGTTCATGGGTTCCACCTACTCAAAGTTAAACCGGACGGCACTTACGATAACGCGCCGAAGGATTGCCAGCTATTTACTGTAAACGGTCAACCGTAAACAATGGACCGGCGCGGCGACCGCATTACGGAACTATGGGCGTGGATACAAGTCGATCCTGCCGATGACTGTGAAGGAATACCGGCGCTACACGCGCCACACCCGGTTGATGGCCACTTAATGGCTATGCCTATGATAGGCTCGGACCGGGAACGGATGATGAGCTTGAAACAGTACGCGCACCAGTTTGCCAAGATCTCTGGAAGGCCAATTCAACTGAGGAAGTTTACTGTGATGGAAGTGGTGGAAGAAGTAAAGCCGTGACTACCCCTGCTTCACCCACCACCATAGAATCAATAGGCACGTTAAAAAAACAGCCAGCGCGATCCTGATTGTTTCCGTCTCCGACATCCACACGAGCGTTCCAAGTTCCATTCACTCCGTCTCCATACAGACCAGTTCTTTAAGGTACATAAGCTCACTATTAGGGACGGGGTCGGCAACTGAAATGGTCCGTAGAGGTTCATGTTTAAAATAACCGAATAAAATTTTGAGGACTTCACGGTACACGCGCGCCGATTCTAGTAGTCTGCGCATTTCTGTTTCACCTAACAAACCAGTGACATAGTTTTTTTCGTACTGGGTAAGCGCGTCTTTACTAATCGCGCGCAAGCTCACGTTTATATTCTTCGTAAATGCTATAGAATGTTTCGTCACTGCAATGGAACCGTAACCCCGGCGCAACTTCTATCAGCCATTGTTGTGCCTTTCCCGTCTTCCATCCTTCGGTGGTTTCATAGATAAAATCTTCCTGGATCAGGACCGCGTTCACGCATCCATCTCCATTACAGAACCGCCGCCACACGACCGGCTGGTTCATTTTAATGACCACTAAGGAGCTTCCACCAGGAGGGGTATCGCGCCTAAGATAAAACAGGGCGATAAAATAGACATGCCCTGAAATAGTAACGCTAGAACGGTTTATTTCCTAATCAATTTTTTGGACATTACAGGTTTATCCGAAGGCTGGATAGTCACTTCAATGCGCGGGTTCGCTTTATCTACGTCGAATGAATCTGTCAGGGATGACACACAACGTTGGCCGTCATTGTGAATACGATTGGTAGCGACAAGGGCGTCCAAGACAACTTTCGCTCAGCTTCGGATGTTGTCAAAATCTCGTCTTCGGTTAGATTCCACCCAGCGTATGTGAATGTCCACAGGAACCCGGTAACAGGGAACTCGTGAAGCCACGATCCACGATCCAATGTTCCGCTTTTGCCGTTGTCGTTTAAGGCTTTCAAGGAACCGGTACCTGTGCGCCTTGAGCGTAACGTTCAGGCTAGGAAGCCGTCCAGGGATGGTAAACGTCATAGCCTTTTAAAATCGCGTGTAAGTTCATTGATCGTTTAAAGAAATAACGACCGGCGCGCTAACGTCCGCCGGCATCGAGAAAGCGTATCCCCTTTTTTCCAGGGCCGTATTCACGTCTTTCAAGGTCGGTTCTATGCCGGTGTTGGTGGTCATTACAACCACCGCTTTAAATGAAAGGGTTCGGCGCGTGTTCGGTTCGTTCGTTCCGGATGACGGCCAAACAGGTTCGTTGCGTTTTGAAAGGTCTTCTTTCATAGACTTTGCGATCCTATCTTCCGAATTTCTTAATTGATTCGCAAGAGCAGGCCCGTTAAGTAGCCCACATCCAGGCGTATCCTATTTGCTTCGGGAAGATCTTCTCGGAGGTAATCTGTTCCGATGCGGTTTATCGCTGCGAGTTCCAATCGCGTTAGGCCTTTGGGGTTCATTCGCGGGCGCCGGTCGATATCCGCGCGGTAAAACGGATTGTACTTGCGTGCGTACTTCCGCTTGTAAAATCGCCATCGCGTCCTGCGTAATCGTTCCATCGGGGAATATTTGGCGCGCCTGTTTTAACCGGTCGAACAGCGATACGCAAGCGTTTAGGGGAACACCCGCCGTCTCGGCCAGGACCGGATACTCTACTTCCGCGCTTTCCAGCCATAACGTCCAATACGCCTGGTCCGGCGTTTCGTTCGGTTGTAAAGGTCGATCTTTGCATTGCGTTCTATACAGCGTCCACGCGGCCAGAACTTTCTTGGCGTTCGGGTTGTCTAGGAATAGTACCAGCGATTCCAGCCGCCGGACAGATTTCATCGCTTCTAAAGCCGTCATCGTCCACTCCTATCAACTCGTAAAGTTTGCCGTCCAAGAAGATAAACTGGTTCCCGCAAGAACAATCCCACATTTCCGTTCGCGTTAAACTGACCCATCGTTTATGAGGAATATTTTTCTTGAGGTCCTCGAACCCGGCGGTTACAACGCAACCCGTGGGCAGTGGACGATGCTTGTGGAACACCCGCAATAGCCAGTTTAAAAGCGCGCGCATCGGACAAAATTGTACGGACTAAAATCCACATCTAAAATCGGACAGCTTTCCTTTAAGGTGTGGCTTTCTCAGGATCTGTCATAGGAAACGAAGATTCCGCGTCTTGTGTGGCGGTGCTATAGGACGCTTCCGTTGCAATCCCGAACGCTCGCCGCCGCATATACTCTGAAAGCGATAAACTCTTGGCTTTAGCCAACCGGTGCAACAGCCGGTGTTCGCTAAGGGTCATACGAACCACCAACGCTTTTGGACGTAACGCTTGCGACATCAAACTTGCCTCCATAAAAAACTCTCTTTTGCTAAATAGCTAGTAGATTAGTTTTACCATAAAGGATAACAAAAAGGATATCTTGTTTTTTGGACAATTAGACGCGCAGTGAATCGTAAGGTTCAAATTCGAACGTTTCAGTCCAGCCAAACAATTCGCGGCAAAACCGTTTCGCGTCTTCGAACCCGCGTTCAAACCCGTCCGAAGAAATTTGAATTTCGTCTCCCAACCGTTCCTTGAGGCGTACCAGGCACGCGGTCACAATGATATCGTATGGTTTATACAACGTCCGGCACCGGCAAAAGTATCCTCCTTCTTCTAACTGATGCCACTTCTGCGGTAAAAATATCTGGTCAACAACAAAATTTTCCTCGGAACAATTCCCACCACAGGACCGGGCGGAAAGTAACGCTCCATTAAAAAATGGACCGACCACAGGATCTTCTTCCGTTTCCACGCCATGCGCGGTTATGGACGGCCAAGGATCACCTAAATTGCGATAGGGGTGTCTACACTCTTTGGACCCGTTAAAAGCAATACAAGCGTTACTGATCTGCACAGGTCCCGTTCCGGTGGGTCCCGCCAGTTTGAAACCTTGTTCCATTGCCGCGTGCATGATTTTCTGGATGTCCTGGTAAGCCAGGTTGAAATTGTTCCAGTTTAATTCGGGCGCGCGGCGCCAATAATGTGCGTACCCGGGTATGGCTTTTCTCCTTTGAAAAACATGATATCGAATAGATATCGCGCTTGGCAAGACCCATAATACTCTTTCTTTCCCCTTCATCCCCGACCGCTGCCCCCTACCCCCGGCGATCAGAGTCAAGGGGTTACGTGTGGCGCGTGATCTTTGCGCGTCCGACCTGTTTAGCTTCTAGGTAAAGGAGGGACTGAATGTGGTTCTTAATGCGGAGAAGATCGGCTACCCATCGCTTATCTTCTCCGGGCGTTTCTTCGGTTCCGTAACCACCGTCCGCTATCTTGCGCGCCTTAACATCCAGCGTACAAACAATCTCCACCCAATCCTCTACGCCTAGCGTGATAGTGACATTCCGGCCACCGGTCATGGCTTGGCCTTTCTCATGAACCCCGGCTTAATACCGCGCGCCGCCAGATCCTCTGCAATACGCTTGCCGGCCCGGCTGCGGCTCTTGCCAGTGAGCTGGTCGCGTTGCCGCGCGATGGTATCCGCGATGGCGGCGGGTATCACGATGCGCGTAGCTCCGCTTTCAGAGGTGATCTCAAGAAAGATCGTATCCCCGATTTCCCTCTGTCGGAACGTCTGAACGATATACGTGTGCGACCCTAAGCCGAACGTCGGCACAACGCGCAGCGTAGTAGCCTTGGTGCTGACTACGTCCGGCAACCCGTGAAGCGACCCGATGGCGCGGTCGAAATAGCTGAGACTATTTTTGATTTCTTCCATCACACGCATTACAAGGACCGCCGCCCGCGATATTTTGCATGACGAATCACGCGGCCCGCTTCTGCTTCATACGTTGAACGTCCTGCTCGAACTGTTCCATCCACTGATGCACCGCATCTTCCGCCGTCGCTACGGAAATGTCGAAGTGATTTACCAACCCGGTGACAATGTAGCTCACGTCCCGTCCTTCGGCGATTTTCGTTTCTATCAATCTGAATATTTTCTGGCGTTCTCGGACTCTCATGGTTAGCCTCCTTGAGGATGTTTCGCGTGTCTGGTACGGCCCTTTATTAACGGTGGTTACTTGCCCTCCGCTTTTTCGATAATTACTGTGACTTGTTTTCTATAAAAATAGTCGGTCAATAATTCAGGTTTATTAAGTAAGTGATGTAATGTATTTATTAGTTCCTTTTTAAAGTCTTGGTCACGTTCATAGGCGTTGACGGCGCGGACAATTTTATTAGCCATTTCTTTATCTTCTTTTGAGGGTATCCCTTTCGAAGAGTCACCGCGTGGGTTAATCCAAAGCCCAGTATTCCCCGCTTCGATATGAATCATCTCACCCCAAGACTTCCACTTCCAAGGCGTTGGCGTCGGTTTAGTTTCCATGTCCCCTCCTAGTTAAACTTCCCGGCGTGATATTGGTGCACGATCCGGTTCCAGCTAGACTGCGCTTCCACCAGCGTCGCGTAGGGTAAATTGAACGGTGACCCTTCACAATGACAGGTGATCCGCCATGTTCCATCCGGGGCATCGTAGCCGACGTCCGGCGCCAGGTAACAGACAGGACAGCGTTGCATTTCTAGTTCCATGTTAAGCCACCTCCGCTTTCCCGGTAAAATTATTCGTCACAAGGTCACTCCATAACGGTAACAGGTACACCTTCCGTTGCTTGGCAAGCTCAATCTCTTTGCGTTGTTTTTCTCTATCCTCGGCCTGACTTTCCAGCCGGAACATTTCTATGGCAACCCGGTTTTTAATGTCGCTGGCCTCCATAGCGTCTTGAAAATGCGAGAATAATTTACACGCTTCCCCAAGATCGAAGTCACACCGCTGCGCGATGTAAACAACTTGGTCATGCGTGTACCCATCGCTAAGGATGTCCTTATACTTCTTCGCCCATTTCTGCAACTCCGTGAGCGGGGCGGTTTTCTGGGCCAACAATTCGTCCAAGAATTTCTTGGCGTCCATGTTAGGCCACCTTCCTGAAACTCAAAAAGCGCTGGCGATCCTTCCACTGCTTTACCACCCATCGGTCGAACCCCACCGCCACAGCCGCTTTTTCAACTTCATCCAGGCTATACCCCTTAAAATGCTCCACGTTTTCATTCAGCCATTCATTTAACTCTTTCATAACGCCCTCCTTAGGAAAGGTCAGGTTCATTTCTTATTCCTACCTATGTATATCATAAGTGATATCGCCTGTAAAGGGCTATTTTTGACCTGAAAATATAGGGTGTTGTCGCGGTAAATTGACCCTGTTTAATTGGGTCTATTGGAGCCTAGGAAGGCGTTGTTAAGATGTGTTAACTTATAAAAAATCAGCTCTGTTTTTTGGTCTGTTTTTCCCCTGTTTTTGTTGTGGTTTGTCCTGTCCCGGCTTTTTGTCGTCCTGATCGTCCCGCCATTCGTCCCGGATCTCTAGCGGACGGCCCCTGGACGCCAGTCTGGGGTGGACTTCCAGGACCTTACGCGCTTTCATGACCAATCCTGGCCGGGTAGCGAATCGCTTCCAGGGTTGTTCTTTTCAGTTTTTAGGGGGGTATACCTGCTCCCTGGCGTATACCCCCCAAAACGGCGTTGCACCACGGTAGGAGCAAACTCCTGATCGCGGAGCGTTATCACAGGGCTTATGCTCATGTTCCAACCCCGACTTTTATCAGGCCGCTGCTCTTACCACAGGGCCCAGGACGTCCCGTCATGACGGAAACGAGCTCGCTTACCGACCGGCGCCCTTCGGCGAGTTTTTGTATCAAGGCTGGCGGTACCGGCGATTCGCATTCCTGATCGAGCTTGTCCTGGTAGGCTTTCGCTCTATCTTTGGCGGTCTTGTCGTCCTGTAACTTCGATAGGTCCGAGAAAAACACTCTCAAACTGAGCCCGTTACGTTTACACCAATCGTTTTTGAATACACCGTCCCACCACGCCATCATTGCGGCAGAACCGTACTGGTTGGCGAAAAATCTAAGCTCTTTGATTTCCCAAACCCGGAATGGATATTTACAGCCTTTCGCTTGGGTGTAAGTCGCGTTGATGTGGTCCGTAAGGGCCCGGAAATAGGGCGGGTCTTTTCGCGCTTGTTTCTTAGCCCTAGGGGGTGGCGGCGGCGCGCTGTTTTGCGCCGTGCTATCACGTAGTAAAACTTCTTTTAAACCGGAGAAAGAAACGGCAGTATTAACGGCAGAAGAAACGACTAAACTACCAGAAACTACTGTGGGGCCCTTTGTTGGGCTTTTCGTTGGGCCCATATCAATTAATTCGAGCCTAGAATTAGAGTAAATCGTTGGGCCCTTTGTTGGGCTTTTCGTTGGGCCCTTGAGACGATACTTGAGTACGGAAACCAAGCAAGCTTCCCGGCGTTTTCCTGGGACGATTTTTATCCAACCGGCGCGGTCTAAAGCCTTAAGCGCCAACCTTACTGATTTACGGTCGCGTCCTACCATTTTCGCCAGCCAGCGCGTAGCGGCTGGCGTACGGCTATCCGCGTTGCATTCCACCTGTTCCCGTAAAATAAAAAAGACGTGCTGAGCGCACGCCGTAAACCTAGCTTCCCGCATATCTTTGATTAAGTTTGAACATCCCATCGTAGCCTCCCCTTTTTGTTTTATCGCGTTACCGAATCCTGATTTTCGTTGTCTCGCTGTTCTTGCTCGTCTCTCTTTTCTTGATCTGCTTGTATGAAACTCATACCCTGAAATTCGCGCTGTAAAAGGCTGATCGCTCGGGGCATGTCCGCATAGTCGATTTTCATTCCCCGACCCTTCACGCTCAGACCGAAGCGCATAGAGTTTTCGCGTCATAGGTTCTTCCATTGTTCCCCCTCCAAAAAAATTTCCCCAGCGATCAAATCTCTCTAGCGGAGAGCGGGGATGCACTGGGGAAAAATCGCGTGGTTTAATAGGCCGCTTTAGATACCCGCTAGAGAGATTGAATTATTAAATTTGTTTCTAGAAAAGTAAAGAGTTTTTTTTGACCCCTTTGGCGCAATAGGACTTCCGACCCCATCGGCTGGCGCCGCCGGTTACAGTTCAGGCAATTTTTAACTAAAAGAATTAACATTTAAAATATCTAAAACTTCACCAAAATCCGTTTCCGCAAGCGCCCCGCAGGTCGCCACAGCTTTCCGCCAGTCGCCCTTAACAAAGACAAGAACATTCTGATGCGTCTTGCCAAGTTTCCTCCCACTGGTAAATGCTTTACCAGCGCGGATCGGAAGCGAGCCGATGGCGGTGATTAATACCGCATCATTATAAAGTCGACATCCGGCTGCCTGGAAAGCCTTGACGGTATCAGCAACAAAATTAACATAAAATCCATCTTTCCCGCGCACATCACCAACGACAAAACAGGCGAAGCGGTCAGACCTAAGCATTCCAACAGCCGCTGCTATGATCGTTGTATAAGCCTTGAGAAAATCTCCGTATTCTAAAGTGCTAATATCGGCCTCATCATCGCTGTAAATTTCAAGGTTGGCATAGGGCGGACAGGTAAATAATAGGTCGTACTCTCCCTTCACTAGACGCGCCAGATCGCGGCTATCTCCTGCCATCCAGCGCGGGGCATGAGGCGAGATCCTCTTCTCAATATTTTTCCATTGCACCACGTTGGCTTCGATCTGCCGCGCGCTTAAATCAACGCCCATATATTGTCGTCCCAGCATGGCCGCAACGATGCCACGAACAGAGCCACCAGCAAAAGGATCTAGAACGGCGCCATCGGGTGGGCAGAACCAGCGGTAAACAAGCTCACAAAGGACAGGATCAAAAATACTTGTCCCGGTTGCATCATCAAGCTCGCCCAAGTTTCGCGCCGCCTCTTTTGGCGATAAATACCCATCGGCGGTCAAGAATTTCAACGAGCTGTTCTTCCATGTACCTCCCCCTCCCGGTATAGCTGCCGGCGTTTTCATCGCGTTACGCCCCCCCTAGAAAACTCTCCGCGCATTAAATCCTGCCCAAAAACCCTGGCTTTTTTACCCATTCACGCTATTTATCGGTTTTCCCTGTCCATCGCCGCGCTGTCTTTTCCCATAATCACAGGCCGGGCGAGGGCTGCCTTTGGGGCTTAGCTTCCAGCGAGACCGAGCTTGTTCGGCTGGCGCAAGAGTAAGAAGATCCCCACCCCGTCCAAGCTCACTTTTAATCCCTAACGCGATCCATGCCCGCTTACGGTCCTGCCAATATCCCTGGCGCGCGTCAAGGACGGAAAACGGGGGGACGCCAAACCGTTCAGCCAAAGTAGAATGAGCGTCGTCTAATGATGAGGACATAATTTTTTCCAAGAGCTTGTCTAGCCTTAGCCCCTCAAAGTCCACTTCGCCTTCGTTCTGTATCTGATCCAGCAGCGACACCAGCATATCGTTATTGAATTCCCCTTGGATGTGCGGATTGTTTAACGTGACGTTGAGCGCGCGTTCTTCTTTTTCAGAGAGGTCAACAACGACGACTTGCGCTTCTTCAATTCCTTCAGCTTGCATCGCAACAACTCGCTGATGTCCTCCGACGATAAATCCGCTGCGTTGATTCCATATAACAGGTTCAACAAGACCAAATTTTCCAATCGATTTCTGTAGTCCTCGAATTGCTCCGTCAGAGATGGTGCGGGGATTGTAGGGGGATGGCTTGAGTTCGGCAAGTCGCATAACGCGCACTTCATGGTGGGTGGTTTTATCGTTACGAGGCTCAACTCTTGCAGCGCGTGGTGGAGTTGGAGGTGTACCCCGTTTATTTCGTTGCCGAGCCGGTGTAGACCTTCCCTTAACGCGTGACATTCTTGGATTAGCCTCCTGCGGTTGAACGTCCGGTAGTCCGGGCCGTTCAGCGCTGATCGGGATTTTGGCATATTCGGGACATAAATTGAAGGGGCGGCACCTATGCAAGACCAGGTTCATTATCCTGCCAGGTTGCTCAAATACACGAAGGCCGCTGAACGTGGTCCGTAGACCCTAGCTTGCCTTATTGCGCGGCATGCACCTGTCCACTCCGCGCTATCGCTACTCTGTTTTTGCGCCCCTAAATTGAAGGCCCTGGCCGGTCCCGCCCCGGCTGTCTCCTTGTCTCTCAGGTACTTAGCGTTTCAAGCGTTTTTTGGCACTATTCGATTCCGTGAGTCTTACGGTTTACCGTTTTTGCCAAATTAGCCGCGTGTCATCTCGCCACGCCGCAGGGCCAAAATTCAAGGCCCTGGGCGCGATTCCCCGGTGCGCTACCGTCTACTCACCTCTCGCCATGGAACGAGCGGCTTTCCGTTACACGCAGGGCCTTATCCCCACCCGACCTTTTACCGTCTAACCCGGGAACACCTAGGCGGTCGAGCAGGGGAAAGCTCTATTTTAATTACGTCTTCTCGCCCTTTCTAATTTGAGTTTTAGTTCCATTGCGTTTCGATACTCGTTACTTTGGGGATCGCCGTAACTCTCCATAATGACGTCACAAGCGTTGATGACGGCTTCCTGTTCTTCGAGATTGAGCCTAACCTTCAGCTCATAGCGTTTCGACAGGACGCGGATATGTCGCTCGTAATGGCTCACGAACCAGAATACGAACGCGATGAAACCAACGCAAATTGTGAGCGGAATCATGAGAGCAAAGTTCTACTTCTCGAAACGAATCTCGTCCAAGTACATCGTAAACCCGTCCGGGTTATCTTGTCGGGACGCCGACCAGGCAAACCCACCGATCACTTTACTCAAGTTCTTGTCCTTAAGGTCGATGGTGTACTGTTTCCAATCTTTGGTTAGTTGGATCGGCCCGATACTTTCCGAGTCGGTATCGGCATACTCGCCTACAATCCCGCCGATTTTAAACTCCGCGATAGTTTCGCCACCCTTGGCGCCACGCGCCCAAAAGGTCAGGCGCTTATTTCCGGTGAGGTCGTATCCCCCCGGTTTGTTGCCCCAATTATTCGCGGGATATTGCCAGAAACAGCCCGCCCATCCAGCGCCCTGAGCGCCGGCCGCTGAATAGGTCCACTTGACGCACGTTTTCCCTTTTTTGGGGTTGTCTTTGTTCCCATCTTCGAGTTTCAGGTCCCCGTAATCCCCCATCCAACCTGACGGAATGTAATGGTTCGATGGATCGCCTTTATCGGAGTACACGTAAAACACTTCCGGTGCCTTTGCGGCGAACAGCGGTACGGCTAGACAGCCTACAACTAACGTCGCTAACGTTCTTTTCATGGGTTCGCCTCCTTTTGGGTTTCGTCTTCCATAAATTCCTTGAGAGAGCGGATTCTTAAGTAAATCTCTTGTCTTCCCTGCTCTCTGAATTTTTCAATACAATCGTCGCAGGGACCCATGTGATCACAAGTGGTCATTGCTTCTCTCAAAGTTTCCTCGCGAAAATCAGCAAGGCCTTTAATAATAGCTTCCTTCAATTTTCCGGCGTAGCCGGGGAATTCGTTATATGCCTCAATAATTTCATCGGCAACTCCCTCGGCTGTTTTCATGGTTTTACCTCAAACGCGGCGAGCGCTTTTTTAAGAGCCTCCGTCTTAACGGCGTAACTTAAATCTTCTGCCGCCCGCGCCACTTTCCAGAGGGCTTCGAGGGTATCTGCAATGTCCTTGAATACTGGATCACCAATCGCGTCCCAAATCAACCGATACTCCGCCAGCTTCTTTTCGTCGATCATTTACGCCTCCACACCACCGCGCCACATATCACCGCAATGATCAATACCCCCAGAGCAACGACCAATCGCGGACCTTCCACGTCAAATAAGAGTTGCCAGGTCATTTCAATCTCGCCTTCCGTTCCCGACGGGTGATACCGAGCATGAAACGCCACATGACGCTGCGATCCTCAGGCTGGCCATCATCGAAGCCGTCGTGAATCCAGTTACCATACCAATCTTGCAGTTCACCGAACGCCACGCATTCGTCGTCGTTAAGACCCCTGTCTCGGACGTATTCACAGGCTTTTTCACATAATTGATGCTGGCGGTAACGGCCCGGTTTCCCTTCCCAGCAAGCGCTAACGAGCAAATGTTTTTCGCCTTTATCAATCGGCGCGTTGCACTCACAGCACTTGTGTGTCTTCCGCGCGGACACGTCCTTGCAGACGTAATACTGCGGGAGTTCGCATTCACTCATTTACGCTCAACGCCTTATAGTCATAGACAGAAACCCCCAACGATTCAGCTTTCAAGACCCGCTCTTTAATTTTAATCCTATCCGTTAAACCGTAGTCGTACCACACTACAAAACAGTCGTAGCAAAAGTCAGCGTCAACGTCGATTAGCCATGCGCCGAAGCCTTTTATCCGCAGTTTGTTTTCAGGGAAAGAGCATTCCCGTTAACAGCAATCGCAACGGATGACGACGCTCACTTCCCAGCCTCCCCCCATTGCCTTAAATGACACACTGGATGCCGGCCAAAATAATTCGTATTGAAATGCCAAGCGAAGCTCAGCCCGCACTCCGGGCAAACGCACGTACAAATCCCAGAGGTCTTTAGTTCCTCAAAATGTTTTTTCGTAAAACCGGAAATTAGAGATCTTAGCGGGATGCTAGATTCAATTTTTACTTCCCCTCCTTGGCCGCTTCGTTATCCGGGAACTGTTCCGCCTTCCAACGTCTAAGCACGTCTTCAAGGCAAATAAGCGTAGCGTAACTAAATCGCTCCGTAATGACCCGGCGACCGTCTTTAATATGAACCATCGGGCTCGATAAACTGTCTGTATCCAGGCAAACGTATTCGTTATGAAGTGAAGCTGAGTATGTATGTAGTTTCGTTTCACTATTTTGCGTGGAATCTGGTTTCACTGGTTCTCCTTCCCCGCCGCCTTGCTTCCTGAGCAGACCAGATTGTGCTGGTTTTGGCAGCTAGTCTTTCCGCAAACATAGACTGTTGCACTGAGGTTAATTTGGCAATCGGAACAAGCAAATAGCGTCTGAATTCTACAGACATGACATTTTTTCTTTGCATCGCAAACAGTACAGCAAGATTTTTCTTTCAAATTCTCTCTCACTTCCCAAGTTCCTCGATACGGCGCAGGGCGTAACGATTTGAAGGACAAACCCCACGCTGACATGTCTCCCATGTTCCAGTTTCTTCCTGGTGATACGCTTGATGAATATTTTGTGCTTGCCACCCAATATGCTCCCACGCGATAGAGAGGGCTTTCTTTAATTCTTCTATTTGTAGATCACCGTGATAGTCGGCGGTGGCACACGCTTCAATCCACTTCGGCAGCTCTCTCACTTCCCGCACGCCTTGCGCCATGTGTCATCCCCCAAACAGATTCGACAATCCACTTTCGAATGTTTAGATGGATCTCGGTATACAAATTCTACGTAGCGCATATGTTCACTTTTTGTGTCCTTTGCTAATTCTTCCGCCGCTTTCAGGCGGGCGATGAGAGAGGGCATTTTGGATCGAATAAAGTCGCAGTCGTCGCAATCATGTGAATCGTGCATCGGATCTTTTAACCGCTCCACATCCTCGTCGGTGAAAACCATTTTGCGGGGATCAACGGGATGGTCGGTCATGTTCGCCATTGGTTACAATTCCCGCAATATTTCTCTCTGATGTCGTTCTGGTTATAGCTAATGAGTTTGCAAATCTTACACATAATTCCTAAGCCAGATTTAGTTCTGACAACTAAAAAATCTTGTCCATGCTCGATAATTCGTTCTTTCATTTCCATGGTCATTTCGCCTCCTTCGACAGCTCCGCAATCAGAGCGTCGGCATACAAACAGGCGAGGTCTCCAGCTTGTTCTGCAAGGAGTACTTCTTTGCGGCCCGACAAAATTCCTAGCATTGCCACCGCCGCAAAGTATTCGCGTTTAGTAAGCCCGCGAACTTCTAGGATGCCTTGTGTGGTTTGATAGACCCCGCGTTCAAAGAGGACTGGATCGTTAGGATTGGTCACGCCGACCTCCGCAGTGAAATAGTTTCGTCTTCATAAAACCGAATGCCCGGATACTTCACGTTCCCGTCTAAGAGTTTGGCTTGCGCTTCCAGCCATTTTACGTTGACGGTCAGCGCGTTCATTAGCGTCGGACGTTCCGCTACGTACTTAATAAAGACGTAGGGATCTTCCACCTGGGCCACCCATCGTTTAGACCCGGAGATTCCCTTTATTTGTTCCGTCTTAGTAATGGGCGGCGCCGTAAAGTTTCCCGCGCCGTCCAGAACGGCTTTAGCCATGGTTTTGTTGCCTTGTTCTTCCAATACGACGGCGGCGTTCAATCGCTGTTCCTCGTCACGCTTTTTAGCTTCGGCTAAAAGGTTGGCCTGTTCTTCCGCGACCCGCCTGGCTTCCTGGGCGCGCCATTGTTTTATCGCCAATTTAACCAGGTCAATACCGGACTTGTGCGGTTGGACAATACTACGAATAATTTTACAGACGCGGTCATGCTCCTTGTGCCAGATATCACGTACCTGGCCGAGCCAGCCGTCGTCTACGCCTCGGATAAAGTCGTCCTGGGCAATACACCATTGCGCCGCTACTTCACAGGTTTCATTGCTATGGATAGTCGTGGCGATACGGTCCGCTTGCGCGGATATTCCACAGGCGCGCTCTTGAAAAACAGCTAGTTCTTTTTCGTTGATGTTAACGTTGGGGATAGAAAGTCCCGATTCCATGTTAGCCTCCTAGGGTTGGTTTATGTGTAAAGTTCGCGTGACTGTACGGCTGAGTTTAGGGTACGGAAAACAGCTTCGTCGCGTTCATGTTCCTTGAATTCTACTGGTTTGTTGTAGGTCCCGTCCGAGTTCAAGGTGACTCCCCACCGACGGCGGCGGTCATTATAACTCTCCGCCGGACCCCAGGCGCGAACCGCCATAGCCTGGGCGGCGGTCTGTAGCGCCACCCATTTACGTACCGGGCCGGTCTTGATATCGATAATCGCCGGGATATCGTCTAGTACGGTACAGACCAGGTCCGGCGTGACGCCGTAAAGCAGTTCCGGGTGGTAAAG
>WNFG01004747.1_pt1 | contig 22540 bp, 19 predicted proteins | sample 5400431 | NCBI WGS metagenome assembly WNFG01 (sample SAMN13153346, study PRJNA577476) | soil metagenome | isolation source: 120 cm saprolite under Douglas fir tree site 2 hole 3 replicate 2 | place: USA:California | collected 2015-04-18 | reverse complement strand
TAGAGGCTCTCGCCGAGGCGCCCTACGCGTTCGGCTCGACTCTGGCGGAATGGCAAGGAGCCGGAGACACCGAGCAGCGATGGCGCGCACGCCTGGAAAACGTCGCTTTGAATATCATCGCGGCGTTGGACGGCCAGCCAGCGGGCATGATTGGGGCCACTGCACCTGACGTGAAGGGCCAGGTCGAGATCCTCTCCACCTGGGTGGCGCCCTGGGCCCGGGGACGTGGAGTGGGTGATGCGCTGATTACCGCGGTGTTGAAATGGGCCGAAGCACGGGGGGCCATTTCGGTATTACTTTACGTTTACGAGGATAACGCGAAAGCGATTGGCCTCTACCGGCGCAATGGCCTTGTGGATACTGGAGGGCGAAGGGCCAATGAGCGGCGGCCGCCGGAAGCAATCATGCTCCACGTCGTCAAGGTCGCTCGGCCTTCCCTGAAGCGCCCTTGACGCAGGCAGGGTGGGGTTCCGCTTTCGAGATCAATTGCCGGTTGACTGTCGATCTCGCCGGCCGCCGTTCGATTATTTGACGAGAGGGTATGGATTTCCGGCCTGTGAGGCGCGGGCAAAGGAGCGACGATGCGATATCTGATGTTCGTATGCACTGATCCTTCGGCGGAACAATACGATCCCAAGCAGGACAATATTGAATCATGGGTTTCGGAAATGGATGGCCGGGGAATCAGAATTCTTGGCGACCGTCTGGCCGGGGTGGATCAAGCCATCACCGTTCGCAAACGAAATGGCAAGGTCCTGAAATCGGATGGGCCATTCGCCGAAACCAAGGAATGGATAGCGGGTTTTGACGTGATCGAATGTGCCAGCATTGATGAAGCGATAGAGGTAGCCGCGAAACATCCCATGGCGCGCTTTGGCAAGATCGAGATCAGACCCTTCTGGCCGCCTGTTTAGCGGTGATGAGCACCCATATTGATTCGCCGAGGGCCGGGCGGCGGGAGTGGATCGGATTGGGCGTGATCGCCCTTCCCTGCCTGCTCTATTCCATGGACCTGACCGTGCTGAACCTCGCGGTGCCGCACCTCAGCGTGGACCTCAAGCCCAGCAGTTCGCAGCTGCTCTGGATTGTGGACATCTACGGGTTCATGATCGCCGGATCGCTGATCACGATGGGCACGCTGGGCGACCGGATCGGCCGGCGCCGCCTGCTGCTGATCGGCGCTGCCGCGTTCGGCATCGCCTCCGTGCTCGCCGGCTTTTCGACCAGCGCCGAGATGCTGATTGCGACCCGCGCGCTGCTCGGCATCGCCGGGGCTACCCTGGCGCCGTCGACCCTTTCCCTGATTCGCAACATGTTCCTCGACCCGAAGCAGCGCACGGTCGCCATCGGGGTCTGGGTGACCAGCTACTCGGTTGGCGGCGCGATCGGCCCGTTGCTCGGCGGGGTCCTGCTCCAGTACTTCTGGTGGGGTTCCGTGTTCTTGATCGGCGTACCGGTGATGGTGCTGCTGCTGGTGCTGGGACCGGTTCTGCTGCCGGAGTTCAAGGATCCCAACGCCGGTCCGCTGGACTTGTTGAGTGCTGCCCTGTCGCTGGCCGCTGAGCTCTTGGTCATCTACGGGCTCAAGCGGATCGCCCAGGACGGCCTCGGGTCGCTCCCGGCCCTCTCCATCGGGGCGGGCCTGGTCGTCGCCATCGCCTTCGTGCGCCGGCAACGCGCGCTGGCCCATCCGCTGATCGACCTGCGGCTCTTTCGAATTCCCGCCTTCAGTACTTCAGTGGCCACCTATACCCTGGCCACCTTCGTGGCCTTCGGAGCCTACGTCTTCATCGCGCCGTATCTACAATTGGTGCTCGGGCTCTCGCCATTGCAGGCGGGGATCACGACGGTGCCCTCGATGGTCGGGTTCATCGTGGGTTCCATCGTGGTTCCGGTGATCGCGCGCCGGGTTCGGCCCCCGTACCTGGTAGGTGCCGGCCTGGTGGCTGAGTTCGCGGTGATTCTCCTCGGTCGCCCTCAGGCGGGCGCCGAGCCCCAGCGGCCCATGGAGCTTGATCTCGCCCGGCCCGACAACACGGGAAGCTGACCGACCCGATGAACCAGAATGGAGAGAAGGCAAGATGGCGAGCACTGAGAACATGAAGAAGGATGTCGAAGAGATCCGCACCATCATCGAGCGCTGGGCAACGGCCGTGCGTGTGAGGAACATCAGTGGAATCATTGCCGATCGCTCGGCGGATGTATTGATGTTCGACGCGCCTCCAACCGCCGGGCTCTAACCGCAGGCCACGCTGCTTGAGAACAAGATGGCGCATACAAACAGCGAGAGGATACGGGTAGGTCTTGTCAATTTGCGCGCACCTGAATGGGTGCGGTTGACATTAAGTTGAGCCAATGTTTGATGGCCGCGGCGGATCGACAAAACCAACCGCACAGGAGGCTCTAATGAACAAGGCCGTGGTATTCGCGCTGGTCGTTGTTGCAGGGCTGTCTACGATTGCGTCCCAGGCCCGTGCGGCAGAAAAGGGTAAGAAAGGTGGTGCCGTCATCCTGATGCCCGCTGGCGACATCAAGTGGACCGATGTGCCTCAATCCCCCGGCGTGAAGATGGCCATTCTCGAGGGAGATCCCGGCAAGGGCGCGCATCATGCGTTCATCAAGCTTCCCGCTGGTTTCTCGACGCCGCTCCACCATCACACCTCCGACCACTACGCTACCGTCCTCGCCGGGACGATGGTCTTCACCGTCGACGGTAAGGAGCAAAGGCTTTCGCCCGGCTCGTGCTTCGCCTTCACCGGCAAGAAGGTGCACATCACTAAGTGCGAAGCCGGTGCGGACTGCGTGATCTTCAACGACGTGCGTGGCAAGTGGGACGTCGTCCCCGAAGACGGCAAAGCCCCCAAGATGTAGATCGCCGCTGTCCGCGCCGACGGCGCATCGTCAGCAGCAAGGGGGTTTGTACAATCATCAACCTGGAGGGGCCTGATGAAACATTTCGCCCGATTTTTGTTGCTCGTGGCCGTCCTCGCCTTGGCGGCCGCGCCAGATGCGCAGGCCGGCTCCCGGCCCGACCGCACCTTCGTCACCAACGGCCCTGTTCAACCGGTGGTTCGCTCGGGGGATACCATCTACATCGGGGGGCGGTTCAACCAGGTGGGGCCGCGCACCGGGTTCGGGGTGGAGGTCGCCAGCGACGGCACTCTGCCGATGGAACAGCCGGAGGTCTCGGGTGGTGAAGGGCTGGTGAAAGCGGTTGCCCCTGACGGGTCTGGCGGATGGTACATCGGCGGCCTCTTCACGCACGTCGGCGCCGTTGCGCGCAACAACATCGCTCATATTCTCGCAGACAAAAGCGTCGACCCGAGCTTCGATCCAAACGCCAATGGCAGCATTCAGGCGCTGGAGGTGTCCGGGTCGACGGTCTACGCCGGCGGGGGTTTCACCTCGATCGGTGGGCAGGTGCGAAATCGTATGGCGGCGCTGAACGCAGACGATGGCACTGTCACCAGCTTCAACCTCAACCCCAACGGCGAGGTCGCGGCGATCGTGGTGTCGGGCTCGACGATTTATGCCGGGGGCTTCTTCACGCCGATCGGCGGACTGACCCGCAACAAAATCGCGGCGCTCAACCCAGACGACGGCACCGCCACCCCTTGGAACCCGGACGCCACCGCCAACGTCCTCGCGCTCGCGGTGTCGGGCTCGACGGTCTACGCCGGCGGGAACTTCACGTCGATCGGTGGGCAGCCCCGCCAGAACATCGCGGCGATCAACGCCGGAGACGGCACTCCCACCCCCTTCAGCGCGAACGCCAACGACGGTGTCTTTGCGCTGGCCGTGTCGGACTCCACGGTCTACGCCGGCGGGTTCTTCACCACGATCAGTGGGCAGCCGCGCAGCACGCTCGCGGCGCTCACCACCGAGGGCATTGTTACCAGCTTCGATCCCAACGGCGATATCGCCGTCTTCGCGCTGGTGGTAGCGCCCAAGGGGACGCTGCACGCCGGCGGGTCCTTCAGGGGTTTCGATCTCGGTGCCCAACAGGGATTCGCTTCGTTCAGCCAACCGCTGCGCTGACTGAACTCACTATAGGTTTGCCAACTCGCTCGGCGCGCCGTCGAAACCAAGGAGGATGGTTATGGCGTTCGGCCCACAATCCACCACCGACGAAGTCCTCGAGGGGGTTGATCTCTCAGGCACACGGATCGTCGTGACCGGCGTCTCCGCCGGCCTCGGCGTGGAGACGGCGCGGGCGCTCGCCGCTCACGGCGCTACGGTCGTGGGGGCGGCGCGCGACCTCGCCAAGGCGCGCACCGCGACCAAGCCGGTGCTGGCGGCGGCATCGAACGGCGGCGGCCTGGAGCTCGTGACGCTCGATCTCGGCACGCTCGCCAGCGTGCGCACCGCCGCCGACGCGATCGTTGCGCAGGGCAAGAAGCTGGATGCGATCATCGCCAACGCGGGGGTGATGGCCTGTCCGCAAGGCAAGACGACAGACGGTTTCGAGACTCAGTTCGGCACGAATCACCTCGGCCACTTTGTATTCGTCAATCGCCTCGTGCCTCTCTTGAAGACGGGCACGCGCGTTGTCGTCCTTTCGTCGGCCGGGCATCGCTTCTCCGATGTCGATCTCGACGATCCCAATTTCGAGCGCACGCCGTACCAGGAATTCGTCGCCTATGGCCGTTCGAAAACCGCGAACGTGCTCTTCGCCGTCGGTCTCGACCGGCGCATCAAAGGGCGTGGCGTTCGAGCGAGCGCGGTGCACCCCGGCGCCATCCAGACTGAGCTGAGTCGCCATATGACACCCGATCTCGTCCAACAGGCGACCGGTGGTAGGGGTATTGGATCGGTCACTTTCAAGACGATTCCGCAAGGCGCGGCGACGACGGTGTGGGCGGGCTTCAGGGCTCCGGCGGAGGAAGTCGGAGGGCGCTATTGCGAGGACTGCCACGTGGCGGCGATTACCAAGGACCTGACCGTGCGGGCTGGTGTGCGAGCTTACGCCATCGACCCCGCGCGCGCCGACGCGCTTTGGACAAAGAGCGAAGAGATGGTCGGCGAGCGCTTTCCACTTTAGGCATCCGTGCGCCGCCGGCGCGCGCCCAGGACCTTGGCCCCGGCTGGGTCCAGTCGCGGACTACGGCAAGCCAAACGTATTGATGAACAGGTGCATCTGCCGAGGGTCGCGCCGGTCGATCCAGGTCGCTCCAGCAGTGCCCGCCTGGTCGCAGCCCACGAACGGTTCATGGGCATTGATATCGAGAGGCTCCGGCGCCGAATCCACTTGAAATCCCACCTCGCCGCCTTCCCAGGTGGTGCCGAAGTCAAACGACGCGTTTCCGTAGATGTGGCGTATTCCGCCGGTGATGTAGCGCAGCCAGATGACGTAGACCCCACCGCTGTTGTCAGACGCAAGATGGGGGATGAAGGGATGCAATCCCACGCCCGTGGTGCCGAGCAAGGTGTCGCGTTCCTGCCAGGTGACTCCGTCATCGGACGAAGTGTTGAACCTAACTGTAAATACCGATGCATCGAGCGCCTGGTAGTACCAGAGTCCATAGACGTGCCCGTTGTTGTCGGCAGTGACCGTGCCAGCCGGAGCAACCACAGCAAAGCGATCGCTGATCCGCTGCTCCGCCGGCAACCAATTCGCGCCAAAATCGGTGGAACGGTTCAAGTACATCTGGCCGTTCCCTGAGGTCCACGCGACGTAGACATGTCCGTCATCCACCACGGCGATCGAGGGACGCGATCCGCCTGGGTCGGGGACGCCCAGCTGGTCGAGTTGGGTCTCCTCAGTACTCCAGCTCTCGCCCCCATCGTTGGAGACCTGGGCGTAGAGGTGCCCGTTCTTCACCCATGCGACGTAGACGTTTCCGCCCGCATCGGCGGCAACCAACGGCCCGTAGCGGTAGCCAGCGACCTCCCCATCGATCGCGTCGATTCTCGCGTCGGCGGGTTGCCAGCTGTCGCCCCAGTCCGAGGAGCGGTTGCTGTAGACGTGTGCATCCCCGTCGCGCGAATCCTTCCAGTCGACGAATACATCGGCGCCGTTGCACGCCATGCGCGGTTCCGCGGCCCGCGCCACCGAGTCGGTTCCCCGATCGATTCGCATCGGCTCGAGCCAGCTCTGACCCCGATCGCTCGAACGGCTGAAGAACAGCCTCCCGTTTCCCGACCAGGTCAGGAACAAGGTGCCGTCGGCGCTGGCACAACCCTGAGGGAAGAAGACGGTAGACTCAAAGGATTGAACGATCTGCACCGGTCCATCGAGCGGTTCGCCATTTTGATAGGTCCGGCAGAACAACCCCCATTCTCCGGTGCTCGGCCTGTCCTCGGACCAGCAGTCGTAGATGAAGCCATCGCTACCACCGATCCAGTACCCGGCGTCGCCGGGCAGGTATCCCGAGCCCGGCCCGCGCTCATCCGCCGGCGAGTCGTCGCCGATGGATATTTGGGCCGATGCCGGCGATGCGGCCCAGATGGCAAGCGTTCCCAGCAGATACGCAACCCGCCTGAAGCTTCGAGCTCGCTTCTTTCCCCGGAGGCTCAGGACAAGCGCGCAAGAAGTCCGATAGTTGAACCTGAAACAGCTCTCAATGTTTTGCATGCGCATATATCCTCATTCGCCGGCGAAACCGCGGTGAAGAGCTCCACGAGAGTCGTCAGCGGGTACGACGCGGCGGAATCCATCGTAGGCGGTATCGGCGACTCCATCTCGGGACGCATAGCACGCTCGGCTAATCGAATAGAGCCGGTTGAGCAGACGGCCCGTCCGGATCGCGAAAGTTGCTCAGCCCAACGCCAACCAGGCGAAAGCGTTGCTCGGGGGCCGAGCCGACACGGTCTCGAAGCGATAGGACAATGCTGGTCAATTCCGCACAAGAAGACGGAGGAGACGGGGGCGTATGACTACGCGTGAGAATCTTGAACTCGCTCGTCTTCAATTTAAGGACCACGGTGCGGGCGATTCGCAATTCCTTGCGCGAGGCAGTCCAGGTCTTTTCCGCGAGACGGCGGATCATCGTCTCGGTCTCGGTCAGCGGAACATCGTGTTCAAAAGTGTCTTCAGCGGATACGGATTGTGTTGGCCTGTCTGGGATAACCGGGCCGTTGTCAATGCCTCGGGCCAACTCGTAAAGACGCACGCCATAGCGACCGAAGTGACTTTCGAGTTTTGGTAAATCAAACTTTCGCAGATCCGCCACGGTCAGTATCTCAAAGCCCCTGAGTTTCTCTTCCGTCACCTTGCCTACCCCAGGCAGACGTCCAACAGGCAATGGCACCAGGAATTCATCTACGTCTTCAGGCTTGATCACGAAGAGCCCATCCGGCTTTCGCCAATCAGAAGCGAGCTTCGCAAGAAATTTATTGGGCGCTACCCCGGCTGAGGCCGTCAAATTCAATTCTTCACGAATCTGGTCTCGGATGGTGCGCGCCACATCGGTAGCGCTCGGTAAGCCTGTCTTGTTCTCAGTGACGTCGAGGTATGCCTCGTCGAGAGACAACGGCTCGACCAGATCGGTGTGACGCTTGAAGATTTCGCGCGTCTGAGACGAGACAGCCCGGTAGCGTGAGAAGTCCGGCGGGATGAAGACGGCGCCAGGGCAGAGGCGTGCGGCCCGAATTGCCGGCATCGCTGAGCGCACGCCAAAACGCCTCGCTTCATAAGAGGCGGCACAGACGACAGAGCGGTTGCCCCGCCATGCGACGACGACAGGCTTGCCCCGCAGCTGCGGGTCATCCCGCTGTTCGACCGACGCATAAAACGCGTCCATGTCAATGTGGACGATTTTGCGAGTGGCCATCTCGCAACCATTTTAGCCCTTGATGCGTGCGCGTATAGCTCGGATTGACAGTTCCTCTCGTACTCTCGTTGACAGCCTGTTTCACCGTTGGTAGAGACGCATAGCAGGTCCAGCTCAGGCCGGGGCGCTCTCTCGCGAGCAGCTCAATGAAAGAGCAAGCGAAGAGAGCGGGGAAACATCTACCATGAAAAATGCGAAGTCCTTGAAGCGGGAAAGTCCGCTGTTCTGCGCCCTTTCATCCCTGGCGCTGTTGCTGCTTCCATCGCCATCGCGGGCGGAGATCAGGTTCGATTTGAGCACGATCGCGCGAACCGGCGATCCCGCGCCGGTTCCGCCGGAATTGCGCCTTTTCGGCGATTCATCGCTCAACGACAGTGGGCAGGTGGCCTTCGAAGCGGATAACGCTGTATTTCTCTGGTCGAACGGCGCGACCACGATCATCGGGGCACTGGGCGATCCGGCGCCTGATGGAAGTACGTTCCTGGCCTCCAGAATGCCTTCGGTGAACGCGCAAGGCCAGGTCGCATTTGCCGCCGAGGTAGCGTCGTCGGGGCGTGAGGGAGTGTTCCTCTGGTCGGAAGGGAACGTCCGGCCGATCGCACAGTTCGGTGACGCCACTCCGGGTGGGGGGACGTTTTCCGCTATCTACGAGCCGTCGCTCCAAGCGGCTGGGGAATCTGTGACCTTCTCTGGATCCACCACTTTGAACCCAGAGAACCTCTTCCTGTTCTCGCAGGGAGCCGTCCGGCTCCTCGTCCGAGGGGGCGAGCCAGCTCCTGGAGGAGGTACCTTCCGCACCTTCTTGTACCCGGCGATCAACAGCCGTGAGCAGATGGTGTTCTACAGCGATCTGAGTAGTCCGTCCGGGACTGGGATCTTCCTGGTGCAGCAGGATGGGACGATCATCGCCGTGGCCCGCACGGGCGATCCCGCTCCAGCCGGCGGTACATTCGACTTTTCGAAGGCCCGTGCGCCAGCGATCCAACGACTCGCCATCACTGGGGATCCGGCTCGCTTGCGCCGGCAGAGCACGCCGCGACAAAGCCTCGGTGACGGCGGCGCTACCTACAGCTATTTCGGATTCCCGCGACCCTCGATCAATGACCGCGGCGAGGTCGCTTTTTCTGCGGAGACTTCAATTTTCGGGCGGGGGGGAATCTTTGTTTTTTCCGAAGGGCAAATCACCCGGCGGATCCGAGATGGCAGTCCCGCCCCTGGGGGAGGCGACTTCACTTCTATGGAATACCCCTCTTTCAATGCGGCCGGACAGATCGCATTTGTAGGCTACACCTCCTCATTGACGTCGGGCTCAGGAGTGTTTTCGGCCTCGGCCGATGGAAGCATCATCCAGGTGGTGCGCGCTCTAGACTCATCTCCGGAAGGAGATATTTTTACCGCCGTTTTTACTCCGTCTTTGAACGCGTCGGGCCAGATGGCATTCTCAGGCCAATTGTTTAACAGGATCGGAGGTAGTTATCTGTTCTCGAAGGGAACCATCACTCGCGTCGCCGGCCACGGCGATCCGATCGATCGAGAACCCCAATTTGTTGACGCCAGGCCCGAAGGAATCAGTCGAACAGGGGAAGTCGTGTTTTCCGCTCGAATGTTCCCCGGAGGCTATGCGCTCCTAAGTGGAGCTCCGCACACGCTGATTGCAACGGCAGGCGAACCGGCTCCCGAGGGAGGGGTCTTCATCTATTTTTATCAAGCCGCCGTTAGCGACAACGGGCAAATAATCTTTATCGGTTTCACGACGAGGACTGGTGTTGGTCTGTATTCACCTATCGACCGCGCGTTGAGACGAATCGTCGCGCATGGTGATCCCGCCCCGGGCGGCGGAGCATTTACGAATTTTAACGACCCTTCCATCAACAACAACGGAGACGTTGCCTTCTTTGGCCATGTAGTGTCTCCGAGCACTCCGGGCCTGTTTGTTTTGTCCGGCGGGCAGTTGCGCCAGTTTGTCGCCTTCGGAGGGCCCGCACCTGATGGCGGAACCTTTGCCAACCTGGCCTATCCGTCGCTCAATGACACGGGCCAGGTTGCGTTCTCGGCGGTCGTCACCGCTCCGGGCCACTCGGGTATTTTTCGGGCTTCGGAAGGCAGCACGGAGGCGATTGCCCAGACGGGGGACTCCGCACCGGGGGGTGGTACATTCAATTTCACCAGTCTGTCCTTTCGTCACCGCCCTTCGCTGAATGCATCGGGGCAAGTGGCGTTTGGCGGTCCCGTGTCCACGGGCTTCGCGGGGGTGTTCTTGTCCACCGACGGGGTCCTTACCAGCATCGCTCGGCCGGGAGATCCAGTGCCCGGCGCTGGAACAATCATCAATGCGGATTCCGCTTCTTTGAACGACGCGGAACAAGTGGCGTTCTCTGCCACGACGACGGCGGGCGGGCGCGCCGCGTGTTGGGTCTCGGATGGAATCCTCAACAAGATAGCGGGGGCGGGAGACCCGGCTCCGGGCGGCGGCACGTTCAGCGAGGCCATTTTGCCCAAGCTCAATTCGCAGGCGCAGGTCGCGTTTAACGGCAGAGAGTCCGGGGGCTTCGGCGCCTACGTGGCTACCCCAGCCAGGTAGAGGATGCGTCTGATGACGAGGGTTCGACTGGGACGGTCCGCCGTAGAGGTCCCTCGCCTGGGCGTTGGCACGTGGGCCTGGGGCGATCGCGGCCTCTGGCACTACGGGAAGGAATTTGGCGAACCGGAAATCTCTCAGGCCTTCTCCGCCAGCGTTGCACGAGGCGTCACCTTCTTCGATACCGCAGAGGTCTACGGCCGGGGCCTTTCCGAGCGGATTCTTGGAAGGGCTTCCAAGGGCCAGGAGGTGGCCATCGCCACCAAGTTCTTTCCCTGGCCATGGCGCAGCTCGGCAGCGGTCGGCCGCGCCCTCGACGCGAGCCTGGCGCGCCTCCAAAGAGCGAGCGTAGACCTGTATCAGGTGCATTGGCACCCGCCGTGGCTTTCGACCCGTCGCCTGATGCGCGCCTTCGCGGACGCCGTACACAGCGGGAAGGTCCGCGCAGTCGGCGTGAGCAACTACTCCGCGAAACAGATGAGGAAAGCGCACGCGGCGCTCGCAGAACACGATCTGGTGCTTGCGTCGAACCAGGTGGAATATTCTCTGCTTCGCCGAAGGCCCGAGGTGAATGGGGTGGCGGATACGTGCCGCGAGTTGGGCATCGCGCTCATCGCGTACAGCCCTCTCGCGATGGGAGCGCTGTCGGGCAAGTACTCCGCAGGGCGACTGCCCGCGGGTCCGCGCCGGTGGATGCGGTCCTTCCGGGGCGACAATCTGAAGCATGCGGCTCCTCTCCTCGAGCTGCTCAAGTCCCTCGCCGAGGCCAAGGCGGCGACCTGCTCACAGATCGCGCTTCGCTGGCTGATCGATCGCGGCGCGCTCCCAATACCCGGAGCCAAGAACGCGGCGCAGGCGGAGGAGAATGCCGGGGCTTTGAGAATCAGCCTCGCGCCGGCGGAGCGGGAAGCGCTGGACCGCGCGAGTCTTCGCTGGAAGACTCGATGACGTTTCCAGTGGCGGCGCTGCGGGCCGGTTGCGCCCTCGGATGACGTTCAACAATTAGTGCGGGCAGTCAATCGCGCCGTTCAACCTTGCCAATAAAATCGTGTTGTCTGTCATTCGAAGTAGTGCCCCCGTTCGATATCGGAGAGGAGCCCAGGCTGCTTTGGCTGCCATCCCAGCAGTTCCTGAGCTCGCTTACTCGAGGCCGGAACGTCGGCCGCAAAGAATCGCCCGAGCCAGCCAAAATGACTGGTTGCTTGTTCGAGCGATTTCGAGACGACCGGCACGCTCAAGCGCCGGCCGATAACGTCCGCGATATCTCGGGTGGGTACGCCCTCGTCGGCAACCCCGTGAAACCTGGCTCCCGCCGGACCTTTCTCGAGCGCCAGGCGAAAGAGATGGGCGGCATCGAGCCTGTGCACCGCGGGCCATCGGCTACGCCCCTCGCCCAGGTACGCCGAGACGCCCTTCTCGCGCGCGATGCGAATAAGTGTCGGTACGAAGCCATGATCGCCATCACCATGGACCGACGGCGGGAGGCGCACCACGGACACGCGCACGCCGCGTGACGCCAGCGAGAGCGCGAGGGCTTCAGAAGCGATTCGGTGCGCACCGAAAGAGCTGGGATCGGGCGCGTCTTCTTCAGTACCACTGCGGCCCTGCCCGAGGAGCCCAATCGCGGAGGTGACGACGAAAGGTCGGCCGGAACCGGCGAGCGCGGCGCCGAGCGCCTCGATAGCCCGCTTATCCGTTTCGCCAGCAGCCGCGAGCTTGGAAAAGTCGTGTACAAAAGCGGTGTGAATCACACCATCCGAACCAGCCGCTCCACGCCGCAGGCTGTCGGCATCGTCGAGCGCACCCCGATGCGCTTCGACACCGGCGGAGGCAAGCGACTTGGCGGCCGCATCCGAGCGAGCCAGGCCGACCACTTGATGGCCCGCGCCAATGAGCTCCTGAACGAGTGCACTTCCGATGAAGCCTGTAGCGCCAGTGACGAAGACACGCATGTATTGGTCCTTTCTCCGATGTGCCGCGCCGTTCCGGCTCGCATCGCGTGATGAAATATGGCGTCGCCGAGGCTTCCGCACGTGCATACTCGGCAGTCTAAGCATGAAGAAAAGGAGGCCTCGTGGGGTTCGATCGGCGTTCGCTCGATGGGCTCGGCGTCCTCGGAGCGGTCGTGGAGGCGGGGAGCTTCGTTCGCGCGGGGGAGGCGCTCGGCCTGACGCAATCGGCGATCAGTCGCGCCGTCGCGCGCCTCGAGGAGCGGATCGGCGTACGGATATTCCGCCGCACCGCCCGCTCTATTTCGCTGACCGATGAAGGTCGTCGGTTCTACGAGTCAATCGCGCCCCACCTCGCCGCCATCGTGGACGCGACGACCGAGGCGGGCGGCTCCTCGAGCAGGGTTCGCGGCCGTCTGCGCGTGAACGTAGACCCGGGCATCGGCCAATTCGTGCTGACGCCTCGCCTCCAACCGTTCCTCGCACAGCACCCCGACCTCGCCGTGGAGATCGCAGCACGCGATCGAATGGGCGACCTCGTCCGCGACGGCTTTGACGTGAGCGTCCGGTTTGGTCTCCCGGAGCCGTCGGCCTTGAAGGCTCGCCTGCTCATGCGCACGCGCGTCGTCACCTGCGCATCACCGGAGTACGTCGCGCGCCACGGCATGCCGCGCCGTCCGCGCGACATCGAGAAGCATCAGTGCCTGCTGATGCGAGATCCCTCCACGGGAGTCCATTTTGGATGGGAGCTCGTGCGCGGCCAGAAGGTCGTGCCCGTGAACGTGTCCGGACAGCTCATGGTGAACGAAGTCGGCTTGCTCCTCGCGGCGTGTCTCGGGGGGCAGGGAATCGCGCAAATGCTAGAGATCTACGCGCGTGAACTCCTGGCCGACGGACGGCTCATTCAAGTGCTCCCGGAGTGGGCCGAGGAAACGTATCCCCTATATGCGTACCATCACTCCGCACGACTCCAGTCGGCCAAGGTTCGCGCCTTCCTGGAATTCGTCGTTGCGTTGACGCGCGAGCCCTTTCCAGGAGGATTGGTCTAACACGCCCCAGTAGTCATGCCGGGTTGACCCAGGGCGACTGCCGGTTCAAAAGCCGCGCTCCACCGATCCCCAGGTCAGTCGCCGTTTCCGTTGTCGTAGAGCTCGCCGATCCTGAGGACGCGGAACATGGACAGATCGACATCGACCTCGGACCCGGTGAGCACCCCGGTGCCCCAGTACGCCTGCGCATCGGGCGAGTTGTCGGCGTAGAGGCTGAGCGCTCCAGAGAAGTCGCCCACGTAGGCCCCGTAGTCTTGTAGTGCCTTGACGATGGTCTTCCCAGAGTCGGTCAGGCCGAGCGTGTTCACATCGACGCTCGGGTCGAACTGAATTCGGCCACCGCAGGGAATGCCGCGCGTGCTGATCGCGGTGTCGCCTACGCGACCCTGCCCCGTGCTTGCCGGAGGCGTGAACCAGCCGGCTCTGATGTGCGGATAGGCGACGACGAGCGCATGTTCGATAAGGCCAGCCTGGATCTCTTCGGTGCGGATCAGGCCGGCGACGAGCGGGAACCCGCAGGCGCGCGCGCCGTTCGCGATGTACCAGGGCTGGGCGAGGGTGATTGGAACCCGAACGCCGGTTCCGTTGAGGTCGGAGATGGCACACAGTCCGGCGCGCCACTGCCCGGACGCGTTGACTATGTTCCAGCAGCCCCACTCCATATTGAGCAGCCGGTCGACGACCAACATGGAATGATCGCTCTCGGGGTCGGGAGTCGCGCCGTTCGGGATCGGCATCGGCCCGGTCGCGCGCATTCCGTCGATACCGATCCAGCCAAGACCGCCGACCTCGGAGAACACCTGGTATATTGGCGTCGAGATATCTGCCCAGTAGAGCGGAATCGAGTAGCCTTGGATATTGACGTCGAGGTGGACGCCCCAGGGCGAGCTGTACATGAAGTCTTCGATCAATCCGGCGCTGTCGGGCTCCAGTTCCGGATTGGGGGGGATCCTCGTGTTCCATGGACTGTCACTGCTGAACGGACGCCACGTCAGGCTGCCTGCCGTTTCGCCACCAGGCGCCATGTTGGCTCCAAGCGCCCTGTCCCAGCTATCCTCCACCGGCATGCCCGACTGAGCGAGAGCGTGCTTTGAGAGGAGAACGAAAACGAGAGCAGTGACGGGGGCCTTTAAGCGACACACGTCGCACGTCCTTTCGACGAATCACGGAATTCCGGAATTGAGGCGACCTGGCCGCTACACGAGGGGTCGATCATCCTCGCGGAGACCAGCAGTTTTGATGTTTGAGATGTAACAAAACGATTGTCTGGTTGTCAAAACTGGCTTGCTCGCCAGGCTGCTCATACAGCTCAGGGGCTTCCTGATGATTGTCGAACGACCGAAATGGCGGCTCGCCGGCGCAGCAATTGCTGCTCTGCTGCTTGTCGTCGCTCTCCACCTCGGGCTGAACAGCGGCCACGTTCGAGCTTGGGCCCTTGGGAGAGTCAAGAAGAACCTTGTCGCCCAATTCGGCGACCTCGAGCTCGGCGACCGTTTTTCGGTCGACTGGATTGGCCGAGTCACCGCCGGGCCGTTGACTCTCCGCGACGAGCGAGGGACGATTTTCAGCGCAGCGTCGATAACGGTCAGACTGGCATATTTGCCCCTGCTCACCGGTCGAGTAGTACCTGCGGCGATCACACTGGACAAACCGGAGCTGGACCTCGATCTCGCCAGAGAGGTTTTCAAGCATCTTCTCGAGAATCGCCGTGCAACGCCACCCGAGCCGGCTCACGCCGAGCAGCGCACTTTCCCCGAGATCAGCATTTGGGCAAATGATGTTCGTCTGAAAACGGCTCGGGCGGGGTTGCAGAGATTCTTGCAAGGCTTCGACCCTCTGTCCGGCAAATTGACGCTCAGGAAGTCGGCCACCGATTGGAGGATTGAAGGGGATCTCCGATTCAGCGACGACGGGCGCTCCAGGCTTGACGCTCAAACGACGAGCGATGGAAGGGTCAAGCTCAACCTGAGCTGGCGAGCACCTCACGCCGCGCGAATGTTCGACCAGCACCATGACTTGCCCTTGACCGTCAAAGAGGGAGAGTTGCTCGTCGACCTCGAGGTGGGGGCCGAACAGAATTTTCGCCGCGGGACGGCTTCGTGCGTTGCACGAGTGCAGAAGCTGCAGCTCGGCGGAGAACGACTGGACTCTCAGACCATCGGGCCGCTGGACTTAAGCGGTGGAGCGGCAGTGAATTGGGACGGCGCCGCCGGAAATATTCACCTCGCCAAGACCGAGGTTGGAATTTCCGGATACGCGCCTCTTCCATTGGAGATGACTGGACGGCTGGACGGGTGGCCCGAACCGCGCATCGACATCGAAGCCGCCATTCACAAGTTGGACTTCCCGCGGTTGCTCCGCGCTCTGCCTCCGCAGCTCTCACCCGGCGGCGAGGTGCCGGTGATGACGGGAGTCGTCAACGGGCAATTCGCGCTCAACGGGCCTGTGTTTCAGCCTGACGAATTGGATCTGGCCGCCAAGCTCGACCTGACCAGCTTGCATCCCACGCAGGGGTCGTCGATCCCGTTGCTGAATTCATTCGAATACCGTCCCACCGGTGAACATGGCTCCGGCCCCGCGATTCTCGTCGGGGAGAAGAACCCGAATTTCGTCTCCCTGGCGGGAATCCCTCCCTTCCTCGTCGACGCCGTGACGCTGAGCGAGGATGCAGGCTTCTGGGCACATCGCGGATTCGACTTCCAGGAAATCAAGGAGAGCCTGGTCGACGCAGCCGAAGAGAAACGATTTCGGGGAGCTTCCACCATCACTCAGCAACTCGCGAAGAACCTGTATTTTTCTCGAGAGAAAACCTATGCGCGGAAGATTCGTGAGGCCATTGCCACTCTCACTCTGGAAGCATCTCTTCCCAAATCGCGCATTCTGGAAATCTATTTGAACATCATCGAATGGGGACCCGAAATTTATGGCGTAGCCCAAGCCGCCCAACATTATTTTGGTTGTGAAGTGAGCCGGCTCACTCTAAAGCAAGCAGCATTCTTGGCGACCGTCATTCCCAACCCGATCAAGTACCACGTCTATTATCGACAGGGCGCCCTCAGCGAGGTTTGGGAAAAACGGGTTCACGAATTGCTGTCAAAGATGAGAGATCGAGGCGTCGTGACCGAGGAGGAGTTTATCCAGGCAGATGAAACACCGATTGTTTTCGCTTCTCCGCCGCAAGCGGAGAGTCGATAGAAAGCCGGTCCAAGCGCTCGTCCCTTGGGCTTTCCCAACAGGGAGGCCGAGGCCGCCGCTCGAGCACTGTTGCGCTCGCTTCCGCGCCTGAGCACTCGAATCGCAGCCTCGGCTTGGTGTAGTAGTGCCAGACAGCGATGCTATCCCGTTCCTCGGCGCACGGTTTCCACGCGGCGCGCTGTCGCCTGACGAGCTTGGCGGCGTGCTTGCCGGTAGCGCTCGCTTTCCCATCCTCTTTCGCTGCCCCGGCCTCGTCTGACGCGGCACCCAGCCAGAGCAACGCTCCGCTCCGACTCAAAGAGGCGCGGGCCCTGGTGGACAAGGGCCTCAGTCGAGAGGGGCGCCAGGTCTACGAGTCACTGCTCCCCGAGCTCCGGGCCCAGAAGAATGAAGCCGGCTTGGCAGAAGTGCTGAATGCCTTGAGCGTGATCGCCAGAGGGCAGGGCGAGTACGACCGGGCGATCGCCTGGGCGCGCGAATCCGCGGACCTGTATCGGAAATTGGCAAACCCCAAAAGAGTGGCGCAGGCGCTCAATAACCAGGGAGCCGGTGAGCTCGGTCGCGCCGACTACCCCGAGGCCAAGGCGCACTTCGAACAGGCCCGTACGCTCTATCAAGGGATCAACGATCGGGAGGGAGAAGCCGAGGTCCTGGATAACCTCGGCAATGTCTTCTATTTCCAGAGCTGGTACTTGAACGCGCTCGAGGCCTACGAATCGTCGATGGCGCTGGTGGACCGAGCCGCCGGTGATCGGTGGACCGCTCGGCGGCGCCTGATTACGACGTTCAACCTCGGCACCCTCTTCCAGAGGCTGGGGCGAGATGACAAAGCGCTCGAATTGTACCGGCAAGTGCAAAAGGCTCCCCAGGCGCTCCGGCCCAACGAAGAGGCACAGCTGTACGCCAATCTCGGGGTGATGTATCGCCGCCTGGGTGACCCGGTGAAGGCGCTGGAAACCTACCGCCAGGCGAAGGACATCTTCGATCGCCGAGGACAGAAGGATGGTCAAATCGGCGTGCTGATCAACATCGGCATCGCGCTGGCGCTGGATCTGGACGACCTTCCAGGCGCTCTCGTGTCCTTTACCCGAGCGCTTGCCCTCGCGGAGCAAACACAGAATCGGCGGGAAGCAATCCAAGCCCACTTGTACCGGGGTGAATCGTTCTATCGCCTGAACCAGATGGATTCGGCGCGGGAGGAATTCGAAGCGGCGCTCGCCCCAGCTCGGCAACTGGGCGCTTCCGAGGAAGAGTGGAAAGCCCTCCATGGCCTTGGCCGCACCGCCAAACTCGTCGGTCAAACGGAGGTCGCCGCGGCCTATTTCCGGCAAGCGATCGCCCGCATCGAATCGATCCGATCGCGATTGCAGCTTGCGCCGTTGAAGACGGATTTCCTCGGCGACAAGCGCGATGTCTATGATTCGTTGATCGAGCTCTCCTTGAACAATCCGGATGTCGCCGAGCTTTTCAATTTGATGGAGAGAAGCCGCGCCCGCGCATTTCAGGACCGACTTCAAGAATCCGCCCGGGCAACCACCGCCTCTGCGCGGACCGCCAGTCTGGAGGAAGCCCGGAGTCGGCTGGACGGCTCGACCTTGCTTCTCGAGTTCTGGTCCGGCCCGAGGAGCGCGGCGGTGATTTGGCTCACCCGCCAGGGCTTCGGGGTCGTCAATTATAGGCTTTCGCCTGCCGATCTCGATGAAATCTCGGGTTTGGCGCGAGAGCTGCCGACCAGCTCCGGAGATGCCTGGAGAAGCTACTCTCGACATCTGGGCCAGGTCCTGCTCTCGGGGATCGAGCCGCTCGCCGTGGCCGGCCTTCAGCATTTGCTCATCGTGCCCGACGGCATCTTCAGCACCGTGCCTTTCGAAGTGCTTGAACCGGGAGCCGACGGGCGACTCCTGATCGAGCGGGTTGACGTCTCCTATCTTCCGGCCGTTTCGATCCTCGGGCGGGCCGCGCCGGCGCACGCCGGCTCGTGGCTCTTTCCGTGGAATCGCCGACTGCTGGCTTTTGGTGACCCGCTCGTTTCCAGTTCCGCCGGTCGAAGCTGGTCGGACGTATTTGCGGAAAACGAGCTGCAAGAGCGACTACCGGGTTCTGCGCAAGAGGTTCAGGCGATCGCGCGCATCAGCCGCGGCCGATCGGAAATTCATCTGGGAGCGGATGACTTGAAGGAATACTTGATTCAGGGCAACGCCCGGGGGGTGCCGCTGCTTCACTTGAGCACCCACGCTACTGCCGATCTCGACAGCCCAGAACGCTCTCGCATCCTCTTTACCACCGGAAACAAAGATGCCCGGCCGGACTATCTCTTTTTGCGAGAAGTGTATGATCTCGACCTGCGAGGCGTGGAGCTGGCCACCCTATCTGCCTGCGACACGGAGCGGGGAAAAATGCTTCGCGCCGAAGGCATCCAAGGATTCAGCCGCGCCTTGCTCTCGGCAGGCGCTCGCGCCGCGCTGACCACGCTCTGGCGCGTGGCGGATCAGCCGACCAACGAGCTGATGAAACAGTTCTACTACGCAGTCGACCAGGGCAAGACCAAGGCGGAAGCGCTGAGGTGGGCCAAGCTCAAATTCCTGCGATCCGGCGGCGACCTCGCGCATCCTCGACATTGGGGAGCGTTCGTGCTGAACGGAGACGGGCGACAGCCGGTCACCAATGCATTTCCTTGGAGCATCTTCATCGTGCCGATCGCTTCGGCTCTGGTCTTGTTGGGCATCGCGGCGCGCTGGCGTGTCAATGCTCAACGAGCAGAGCGGCGGGAATCCAATGCCGTGTCACAGCTTCGGCATTGAAGGCGGTCACCTGCCAGAGGCAGAATCTTGCCGGAACAAGGGGTTCGCCTGCCGTTCGTTTGGCTGGAACCAAAGCAGACAACCCGTCGAGCCTCGGGCAGCCAGGAGCCCTCTCTTGTTCTTGTTCCGGCAAGGTGCGACTGGCTGTCTCAACGGTGATGGAGTTCTTGATGTCCGGGTCGCATCGACGGCGGACTGGCGAATCGACCATCGGGAAACGAATTGGCGCGCGGATCCGAGAGTTCCGGCTCCAGCAGACCCAACAGACTCAAGAAGACTTGGCCCGCAGCATCGGTATCAGCGTCTCGTATTTGTCGGTGATCGAGCGAGGGCTGCGGGTACCGGCGATGCACACGCTCGGAGCCATTGCGCACGCCCTGGACGTTCCCGTTACCGCCCTCCTCTCCGGCCCGGAGCCGTCGGACAGTCAAGACCCTGGCCTCGCGGTGATGCGCCGGATCTCTGCCTTCATTCAACGGCGCCAGCTCAAAGGTCAGGACGTGGACCGCCTGCTGCGGGTGGCCCACTTGATGTTCGACTCCGACAAGCCTTGACCCCCTCGCGTTCGCTGGCTGGGTGCGAGCGACAAGGTCGTCTAGTCCGCCAACTCGATTGGATCCACCGGCACGACGGTGCCCCCAAGCTCATCTACCACCAGCCCGACTTCCTGCACCGGTACGGTCGAGCTGACGAGCAAATAACTTGCCAGGTCCGGCCCGACACCTGAGAGGTACTCCGAGATTTCGCGCGAGATCTTGGTTTGGGGAGGCAGGGTGAAACTGAATGAGCCAATCAGCTGATCCAGCAGTGAGAACAGCTCGATTGTAATCACCGCCGAATCTGCACTGGGATTCTGAAATGCCAATCCCAGGAACAGCGGGCCGCCGACCGGAACGAAAGACGTTCGAGTGAACGTCTGGGTACTGAAAATTGGAAAAGTTGCAGCGAGCAGCGGGCGGCTGCTTACGCCGAGCATCGTCGCTCGCAGGTACGAATAGTAGACGGCGGAGGAGCCGTCCTGGTTTGTTACGCGAACTCGCTTTCCGTGCATCTGGGTGTCGGCGGCCAGCACCACCTCCAACTGCGTCGGGTCAACGTACACCGTCGAAGCAAGCTCGACGTCTTGGATCTCCACGCTCGCTCCGGGCTGGAATCCGATGCCACTCACAGTGACGGTCGAGCCTGCGGGCACCAGACCTCCTCCCGGAAGGACATTGCCGATCGAAATAGTTCCGCCGACGGTGAATTGACCGGCTTGCACTTGCTCCAGATACGGTCGTCCAGATGGGGCGATCCAAAGTGACCTGCTCGGGTCGAGATTGAGACCGGCAGTCTCCCCAGGAGTTGCATCGGGCCGCACCGGAATGTTTACCGCAAGAATTGGGGACTCCCGGCGCGTCCCGAATGTCCCATCTCTCGACGAAAAGCGAATGCTCAGCTGGTGTCCACCGACCACCGCCGCCCCGCTGACCAGCCCCTCTGGATCGAACAGCGCCACATCTTCGGCAAGGCCCAGCGGCCCCTCTCCCCCGTCGTCCCCGACGGTGGCGTTTCCGGTTGTAATGGGTCGCGGCTCGGTGAGCTGCACCTTGAGTTGTAATGTTCCTCCGGGCGGCGCCTGGTCATCCAAGACCCTCGGGTAGATCTCCTGAAGGATCTGTGCCACCGAGGATAAGGGCTGCAGCAAACAAAAAGCCCCTATCAGCCCGAGGCGCGTCACAACAGATGGGGAACGGCCCGTTCCGGTGAGCGATGAGAAAGTCCGGCGGTCGATCATGAGAGCCTCCAAGCAACCCGTCCTCGGTCTGATCGTCTGGGGACAACTGGATTGAGCGCACCTTGATGGTTTGCATTGCCATTGGAACGACTAGGTTCACACCGTGGGATTTCTCGCGGCGAGCAATCGATGTGTCGATTGGTGGACGGACAATTAGTCTAGCTGGCTGCGCGCCGAAAGCGCCGGCGAGGTCAGGGACCTGCTCCACATCGGCCTCGCAGGGGTCACCTGCCTTGGCGGATGGGTACACTGCACCCAGATGCGGTCCTCCTCATGCTACGTTTCATCTTTTAGAGGAGAGAGAACCGCGTGACGGCGACGATCGACGCATTCTTCGACGCAATCGAACAGGGAAATGTTGATCTGGTGCAAGCCATGCTGGCTGAACGCCCGGCATGGATCAAGCAAACCAATGAAGATGGCCTCACGCCGTTGATGCTGGCCGTTCGCTGCGTGGAACGCACCCCACAATTGGTTCAAGCCCTGATCGGAGTCGGGGCAGATGTGAACACCAGCACTCACGAGGGATACACGCCCCTGCACATGATGGTCGACGTCAATGGCCCAACCGGGACAGGTGAGATTCCCGGTCAAATTGCGCGGCTTCTTGTCAATGCGGGCGCCGACGTTGAGGCGCGCCAGCATTGGGGGTGGACACCCTTGATGCACGCGGCAATCGAGGGCACCGACGATGCGTTGAAGGCCCTGGTGGATGCCGGCGGCAAACTCAACGAAGTATTTCCCCCCTTCACGTTGCCGGTCTTCTTACGTGGCCGGACAGTGCTGATGGCGACTGTTGGCCGTCCCCAAAAGACCCAGATTCTGATCGATGCCGGCGTGGACGTCCGGGCTGTTGATGCGCACGGACTAACTGCCCTTGAGCTCGCCCGAATTTGCCTTGCCGAAGCTGGGAACAATCGGACCGATTGCCAAGGGACGGACGCGATGATCGAAGCATCTCTGGTAGCCACGCTGAAGGGATTGAAGGCTGCAGGCATCGATCCTGACTCTCCCATGGTTGGCGCCGGCATGACCTACCGAGAGTCCGTCGAAGCGTCGGTGAAGGAGCTCTTCGCCAAGGTCGGGAAGTACGATTACGCCGAACAGGTCAGGAGGTCGATCGCGATCATCGAGAAGGGGATGGCAAAACAGTGAGCTCCATCCACTTCTCGTCACGGAACCGGCCTTGTCTGCTGTTCTCAGCCCTGGGCAGCGGCGGTTTGGGATGATAGCTTTCGGCGCCGCGTGAGAGGCAGATGAGCCGCTTCGCCCCGGAACAGTGGCAAGTCCTGAGCCCGTATCTGGACGAGGCTCTCGAGATTTCACCCGAGGATCGCCCCGCGTGGCTGCAATCCATCCGCGAGCAGAATCCATCGCTCGCCACGGACTTGCAGACGCTGCTCAAAGAACACCAGGCTC